>OGVT01000067.1_pt1 | contig 12134 bp, 11 predicted proteins | sample 1575831 | NCBI WGS metagenome assembly OGVT01 (sample SAMN07581542, study PRJEB24739) | freshwater metagenome | place: Singapore | collected 2015-04
ATATCCGTCGTGGCGGTGATTGGAATCAGGTTGTGGATAACTTTAAACAATTACGTGACCAAGGACTATTTAAGAACGGAAATATTGTCTGGGGAATTCACCCCACTATTAGTATTTTCAATATCTACTATCTACCCGAGTTTCATCGTGAATGTATTAACTTGGGAATGGTTGATAGTTGGACATTGCAGAAACGTCCTGATAATGATCCAAATTGGTTTGAACCAGTCGAAGAACATTGGACAAGCGTATTTCATTTAAACTACTTAATGTTCCCTCATTACTATAACGCAAATGTCTTACCCAAGCACATGAAACAACAGGTTGCAGACAAGATTAATCGTTATGCCGATGAATTAGAACAGAAATACAAAATGAATACCACATTCTTGCGTAATCTAATTGACAGTATGAACGGTGAGGATAAGTCAGAACACATTCATGAGTTTGTTGAAATCACAAAGAAACTAGATAAAATTCGCGGCGAAGATGTTACGAAAACATTCCCATTTTTAGCAGAATTATTTAAATGAGTCATACAGTATTGCAAAACGCTAGGGACAATATTAAGTCCCTACCAATAAGTACATTCCAACCCAATCAGGAAACAGTTCTAAGTACTCAAAATGAAATATTAAATCCTGAGTTTAGTCAGTTCACATACACACTAAACCGTTATGGTTTGCGATATAATGAACCCGTGTCTAATGATATATTACTTGCTAGTGGATGCAGTATAACGTTCGGACAGGGAATAGCCCAAGAAGATATTTATGCTGAATTAGTCAGCAAAGTACTGGGTTTAGAATGCGTGAATGTGTCATTACCTGGTACAGGTCCTGATATTCAAATAGCAAATGCATTATGGGCATTAAAAGAATATAAGCCTAAGGTGTTCCTGTATTACATGAGCGACCCCGAACGGCGATATTTAGCAACTGAATCAGGATATCAAACAATCAATCCTAATTGGGATAGTGATATATTTGCATCTGCGGTTGAAAAGAAAATATGGGTAGCCATGACTCAAAAGTATGAATGGTCAAGATATTTACAAATAGCCTGGAGCATGTATCCATTAGTCGAATACTGTAAAGAGCATAATATTAGATTTTTGTGGAAATGTTGGACCGGTGGTCCTGATTCACATTTGCGTACATTTGATTGGTTGAAAGACACTGAACAATTGGGAAACATTAAATCAATTGACAAAGCTAGGGATAATATGCATCCAGGTATAGAAAGTCACAAAGAATTCTCAGACAGGATTTTAAATGTTATTAAAGTTTAAGATAACAGAAGAATTCCAGTTCAACGATTGGGCTGAGGTTAATGTTAGGAAAATGCGGTGGGATCAAATACCCTACGATCCAACAGACAACCACAATAAGTTTTTCTTTTTTAGGTATGTTAAAATTGACAATAGACATAAATCCGATGAACCTAGATTTTTCCCCTTGTTTCTACGCAATTACAACTTTTACGAACAAACGCTAGCTTATCAGCAATACGTTTACGACCACAAAGACCTGTTCACTAACAAAAAACTAATAGCAGTGGTTATGGACCCATTAGAAGGTGTAGCGGATACTACCCCCGTCGTTGAAGAATTGGCAAAAAATTTAAAAGATATTTGCACAGTATATCTTATTACGGGCAACAACATGTTATCTCTTGGATCGCATAGCTTTAAGTTTTACCCCACAAACCATTGGATACATCATTTAAAAGATACGCCTGTCACTAAAAGCGTATTAAGCGAGGACCATAAAATTTACATAAGTTTGAATAGAATGGCACGTGAGCATCGAGTTATTTTGACTAGCAAACTGATTAAAAATCAGTTAAGAGATTGTGGTTATATTACATGGGCTAATGGTAGGAATCATAAACACATAGACTATACAGATAACTATCCCGAAATAAAGAATACTAAATTTGATATCTTAGATGTTCCCGACATTTTAACGCAAAACCCCACAATGTCGGTTCCGATCGACTATTGTAATAAATCCTTTTTGTTTTTAGTCACTGAAACGCATTTCGCCACAGACACATTATTCATAAGTGAAAAAACGTTCAAACCTATAGTATTAAAAATGCCTTTCATATCTTTGGGTAATCCAGGAACACTAAGATTGCTTAAAACGTTGGGGTTCAAAACGTTTGATAAGTGGATAAATGAATCATACGACTTTGATTTACCATTGGAGAAACGATGTGATATTGTCGTTTCGGAGATTGCTAGGTTATCTAAAATGACAAACCAAGAAAGAATGTCTATAAGAAATGAAATGTCCGATATATTAGAACATAACTTCAATGTCTTGCAGCAGCAAATGAAACACAGTGACCTCGTAGAAAGTTTAATGGACATTGGAAAACAAATATATACAGATAGAAAGTGAATTTTATGAAAATCGGATTTATTGGTTTGGGTAAATTAGGTCTAGATTGCGCTGAGGTCATGGCTACAAAACATAGTGTTGAAGGCTATGATGTGTTGCCTAGAACTTCTGAAAGTGTTGTAGTAGTCAGTACGATTGAAGAAGCCGTTAAAGATAAGGATATTGTTTTTGTAGCAGTCCCCACACCCCACCAGAAAGAATATGATGGAAGTATTCCGTCAGCACATTTGACCCCTGTTGATTTTAAATACGATATCGTAAAAGACTGCTTAATTGAAGCAAACAAATTCATGAATACAGACCAGTTACTGGTTTTGATCTCCACTGTATTACCAGGTACTACACGTAGAGAGTTTGTTCCATTATTAACTAACACACGTTTTGCGTACAATCCTTATTTAATTGCTATGGGTTCTGTAAAATGGGACATGGTCAATCCAGAAATGGTCATGATCGGTACTGAGGATGGTAGTGAGACAGGTGACGCTAAGTTATTGACTGACTTCTATAAGACAATCATGGAAAACGATCCTCGATATGTTGTTGGAACTTGGGATGAATGTGAATGTATCAAAGTATTCTACAATACATTTATCAGTGCCAAGATAGGATTAGTCAATATGATACAAGACGTTGCTATCAAGCAGGGTAACATTAACGTAGACGTAGTAACGGATGCACTAGCTAAGTCAACAATGCGTATTATGGGACCTAAATATATGACAGCGGGTATGGGTGATGCAGGAGCATGTCACCCGCGTGATAATATTGCATTACGCTACATGGCACAAAACTTGGATTTGGGTTATGATTTATTTGATTCAATCATGCACGCCAGAGAAATCCAAGCTAAAAACTTAGCTAAATGCTTAGTTGACGAATCATTTAAGAGTGGATTGCCTATTGTTATTCACGGCAAAGCATACAAGCCCAATGTTCCTTATGTCGATGGAAGCTATTCCACACTAGTCGGGCATTATTGTGAAGAAATGGGAAGACATGTCATTTACGCAGACCCGTTGACTGGAGATATTGTCAACGCTCCAGTTAAGGCAGTCATACTATTAGCCCACTGTGCGGAAATAACGTATGATTATGCTGATGTAGAAAAAAGTCAGAAATTGTACTTTGAAATTAGTGAAGGTAGTGTTGTAGTTGACCCCTGGCGCCGCTTCAAGACTGACAAAGATATCAAAGTCATTCACTACGGAAATACACGAAAGGGTTAAAATGTGGTTTAAACGAATTATTGATTATATTGTACGTGAGTACAGATATAGAAAAAGAATCAAAGAACTTAAAAAACGAGATCCATTTATCTACTAATATGAAATACATTGGAATAAGTGCAGGATTTCACGATGCTGCTGTTTCGGTTGTAGGAAACGGCAGAGTCTTGTTTGCTGCACATAGCGAACGATACACTGGTGTAAAACAGGATGAAAGAATACCTGTTGATATCATTGAAGAAGCCTTAGCATATGTTGGGAGCGATGACTATGAAGTTCATTACTATGAAAGACCTTGGTTAAAGTTCTTGCGTCAACTGTATGCAGGAGAAAGACCTTCGTTATCTTCACTAAGCCCCAAATCGTACTTGAGTAGCGGGGCACTGAGTTTACTCAAGGGTAAGAAGTTTCATACACATAGCCATCATCTAAGCCATGCGGCCGCTGGCTTTCAGACTAGCAAGTTTACAGAGGCTACCGTCGTAGTTATTGATGCTATCGGGGAGTTTGACACAGTAACGATTTGGGAAGCTAGATACAACAATAACAATCAAGCCGTGTACAAGAAATTGTACAGCAAGAAATATCCCAACAGTATTGGTTTATATTATAGCGCATTAACCCAACGTGTAGGATTAAAACCCAACGAAGAAGAATATATCACTATGGGTATGGCTGCGTATGGTGACAACTCATACTACAGCGAACTAGAAGCCAATGTAGTAGATGATCTTAAGGAACTCAGGTTCAAAGATAATTTGCATATCGGATTACCCGAAGATTTCATGAAAAATGCGACTAACGAACAATTAGCCCACAGTGGTCAAGTGTTACTAGAGCATTTAGTTGATGCTGTTATGTTACGTGCTAAAAAACTAGGACAAAGCAATAACCTAGTTTTCGGTGGAGGAGTCGCACTTAACTGTTTAGCTAATAGACTTGTAGGCAAATACTTCAATAATATTTGGATTATGCCCAATCCAGGAGACGCTGGTTCTAGTTTAGGTGCAGCATTATTGGGCTGCAAAGATCAAGTCGAGTTTAGTACAGCTTATTTGGGTACAAATATCGAAGGTGATTACCCAGTTCAGGGCTTGCTTGATGTATTACTTTCTGATAAAATTGTAGGTGTAGCCTCAGGTCGAGCAGAGTTCGGTCCCAGAGCATTGGGTAATCGTTCATTGCTTGCTGATCCTAGGGGTAAGGAAATAAAAGATAAAGTCAACGACATTAAACGTAGACAGAAGTTTAGACCATTTGCGCCTGTGATACTAGAAGAACATGTACATAACTATTTTATGATGCCATTGAATTGGCACAATAGCAGATACATGCAAGTTGTTGCAAAGTGTAAGAACCCTGAACGATTCCCTGCAATTGTTCATGCTGATGGTACTAGTCGTGTACAGACTGTTCCCAAAGACGGTTCTGGTATACGAAGATTACTTGAAGAATGGTATAAGAAAACTGGATGCCCGATGTTGTTGAACACAAGTTTGAACATACGCGGCGAGCCAATGGTAAACACACGTGCCGACGCTGATAGGTTCGAACTAACCTACAATGTTAAAGTGTTATCGTGATTGAATTAGACGAAGTTAAACAACGATTTGAAAACTGGAAGCTAGGTTATTGGGATATTCCTGATAACATCGATGTATCAGCATTTGATTTAGAATGGCGACCAGACCCACACGACAAACCCTTCATCCATCAGTTCGGTACTCAGTGGCAAAAGACAGGTGGCCCGAGATTTATTGTTCCTGGGCATAACAATCAGGTAAAATATCAAGACTGTCAAATTGCTGTTAGAAAGCAAGTGAAAGATGATAGGGCTTGGCGTCCATTAGTACCTAATGCTACAATGGATTTTAGCTGGCACCCAGACGAAAACGATCCACCCTTCATTTATGTATTCGGCAATCAATGGTATGACGTTGATACTATGCCAACATATCAGTATCGTGTTAAAGGTGCGACTGAAAAGAAGTACGTCACCGATGCTGTCGCTAGACTTCTCCCCAATAAAGACAATTGGCTTGAACCTGGGTTCGATGAATATGAATTTGACTATTCATGGGTTCCTCACCCGCATGAGCCACCGTTCATCTGGGAGTTCGGCACACAATGGCAAAAGAACGGTGGACCAAAGTATGTCGTTCCAGGTGCAACACAGAAAAAGTTGTCTACAGATCAAAAGTGTTTTGTAATCTCAAATAAGAGTAGAGCATGGCGCACATTATATGCGAACCTCGTGTTTGACTACACGTGGCATCCAGACAGTGATGATCCTCCCTACAATTACGTATTTGGTAATCAATGGTATGGTCCTGAGAAGATGCCAACCGTCATGTACAGAGTCAAAGGAGCAACAGAGACAAAATACATTCATACACATTCTGCTACTTTGACAGATGATTATGAGAACTTTGAACCTATCTTAAACAGAAAATTAGAGTTTGATTATAGTTGGTGCCCTGATCCAAATGATCCACCTTATATCTATGTGTTTGGTAGTCAGCATCACAGTGCAATTGACTTGCCAGTGTTAATGTATAAAGTTAAAGGGGCAACATCAGTCAAGTATGTTGATGACATAAAAGCTAAGTTGTGGTCTGATATGACTGATTGGGAGATACCCTTGAATGTCGATGCAACGGGTTTTGACTTTAGCTGGTATCCGTCTATACATGAAGAACCCGCAATACTTCAATTTGGTACTCAGTGGCAAAAGACTGGTGGCCCTAGACTAGTTTACAAGAACGGTACACAAGTTAAGTACGTTGACTTTATGAAAGTCACTAAGTTAGCAGATACACAGAACAGAGCATGGAGAGTACTAAAGTCAAATGTAGCATTTGATTACAGTTGGCATCCAGACGAAAGCGAACCTCCATATAACTATGTGTTTGGTAACCAATGGCACAGTGCAGAGAGAATGCCCACAGTAATATACCGTGTTAAGGGTGCAACCGAAAACAAATACGTTGATACGATTAGTGCGAAGTTATTGGATGACAAGTCAAACTTTGAAAGTTTAATCGACATTGATTTTGATTTCGATTATAGTTGGTGTCCTGATCCATTCGATCCTCCATACACATATGTGTTCGGTAATCAGTGGCATGACAGTAAGACGATGCCTACATTGATGTACAAGATGAAGGGTGCAACACTTACAAAGTACGTTGATGATGTTAAAGCTACTCTGAAGCCTAACAAAACGAATTGGATCATACCTGCCAACATTGATGATAGTAACTTTGATTATAGCTGGGTACCTAATCCGCATGCACCTGATATGATATATCAGTTCGGTACTCAGTGGCAAAAGACAGGTGGCCCGCAGTACATTGCAGGCAATAGCTATGATGTAAAGTATGTTGATTTTCAACGTGTAACAAAACTATCAGAAGTCAATAGAAACTTCAGACCCATCATTTCTAACATTGACTTTGACTACAGTTGGCACCCTGATTCAAGTGATCCTCCATACAACTATGTGTTCGGTAATCAGTGGCACGATGCTACAGTGATGCCTACCATGATGTATAGAGTTAAAGGCGCAACGGAAAACAAATATGTAGAGAATGCTATTGCTAAGATACTACCCAATAAAGATAATTGGGTGATACCTAAGGATATTGACGATAGTAACTTTGATTACAGTTGGATACCTAATCCACATGAGCCACCTATGATTTATCAGTTTGGTACACAATGGCAACGAACAGGTGGACCAAAATATGTTGTAGAGAATGCAACAGAAATCAAGTACGTAGATACCCAGAAAGTCACTAAGTTACCGAATATGCGTAACTGGAGAACACTTGAACAGATTGATAGCGATACGTTTGATTATAGCTGGCATCCTGACGAGACTGAAGGTAACTATACATACGTATTCGGTAACAAGTTTCATAGTCCTGAAATCATGCCTACATTGATGTACAAATCAGGACAGAGTTTGGGTAATAAGTACGCAACTGATTTGCAAGCAGATTTGAAAGTGTCAGTTATTGAGTACGAGGATAGCATCTTTGACGCGGTGATGGATAACAAGTTTGACACTGCGTATGCTCACTTTGTAAAGAATGAAGAACCAGTAGATCATTCTATACTAGCAACCAAAGAAGTCAGTGTTCATTTGTTAGGCAGACAAGCTATTGTACCCAAGACCAGTAAAATCTACATGTACGACAAGATTACTGACTACGACCACGTTATCAATCATAATGTTGAAGTAAAGCCAGAACTACTGGATATCATATTCATTAGCAACGGAGAAGCATGTGCAGACGAGAACCTAGACCATCTATTAAGTTTGAATCTACCTAACAGAATCGTACACATTAAGGGTGTACAAGGTCGTGTAGCAAGTCAACATGCAGCAGCCAATGCAAGTAACACTTCTTGGTACTTCTTAATCAATGCTAAACTCAGAGTAAACCGTGACTTTGATTTTAGTTGGCAACCCAATATCTATAAGTCACGTAGACACTATATCTTTACTGCGACAAACCCATTGAATGGGTTAGAGTATGGTCACCAAGCTATCGTAGCTAACAACAAGAAACTAACTCTTTCTACCGTTGTAAGAGGTCTAGACTTTACTATGGACAGCAGACATGAAGTTGTCAATGTCAACAGCGGCGTTGGATTGTATAACTCAAGCGAATGGGATACCTACAGAACAGCATTCCGCGAGTGTATTAAACTCAAGCATAACAAAGACGTTGAAAGCAGAAAACGTTTGGATATTTGGTTAACAGTCGCAAATGGTGACTTTGCCCAATATAGTTTGCAAGGAGCGAAAGATGCAATAGACTACTATGAGTCTGTTAATGGTGATCTTGAAAGCCTCAAATTATCGTATGATTGGGCCTGGATTAATGAAAGGTTCAATAAATAAGATTATGAGTTATCTTGCATGGATCATCGGTGGTGGAATTGTCGCTGTTGCCATTTATTGGTTGATGGATTGGCAAAGCCAGCACGAAGACGGTGAGTGATTATTGCCGTATGAAGCAAAGAGAAAAGTGTTCTGGACGCGGGTTCAACTAAGCCTGTTTTACCATGAAACCACCGTGTGTCTTATTTCCTTGAAATTAACAAATGATTGACTATCACGAAGCCTTGCGAGAAATGGCCAAGGGCAATGTTGTAAAGTATGTGGGAACAGTGAATGGCAATGTAATGAGTGATAAAGGTGCCAGTTTCTGTATGTGTCGTGGTTGTATCTTTCGGTTTGATGATGGTGTAATCAAATGGAACAAACTGGGCCATATGGTTTATGATCCGGATTTTCGCTATGAACTCACCGGCGAAACAGTTGACCCGAGGGCATGGAAACCAGAAAAGAACCGAGACCGTAAAGATATTAAATCAAAGTTGGGTTATAGTAGAGTAGGATTGGATAATGTATGAATAAGATACCAATGTTAGAACGATTTGCCGCACAGAGCCTTGTCGAACACAACGGAGAACTAATCTTTAGTAAAGAAAAGTTCGCCGAATTGATTGTTCGGGAATGTATTGGGTGCTGTGAGAGTGCAATCAGCGATCCTGTTCCCGAATCAGTAGACACTTGGCTGAATGGCGGCGAACAATGTATCCAAGAGATTAAGGAACACTTTGGCTTGGGTATGAGTGTGGCGGATAAGAAGCAACTAATCAAGGACTTGCTGGGAGTAAACAATGACACCAAATCCTAAAATCCGAGAACTCATCGTGAGTATGGGCATTATTCCCGAAAGCGAACACTATGACATTGCCGAACGGGTTATTCAAGAATGTATAGCAATGTGTAAGACCAGCGTAGGCAATGCTGACTACAATACTGGCAGACTACATTGTTTAGAAAACATCAAAGAACGCTTTGGAGTAGAATAAATAAGAGTTATTGCTGTATGAAGTGAAGTGAAACAGGTCTTGGACGGGAGTTCGATTCTCCCCACCTCCACCAAAAGCACATACATCGCTACTCACCTGAAATAGTGCGATGGTACAGATGATAGTGGTGAAGTAATATCTGCTTAATGTGTGCTTTTGATGGGGGTGACTGGTTTCGACAGGGCAAAGAGTAACAGAGTGGACAGCACGGTAGGCGATGACCGTAAATCAAGCAAAACTTATAATTGCAAATGATGAGCAATTCTTGATGGCTGCTTAAGCTATCTAGGGTAAGACATACCTCGTAACAGAAACTCAAAAAGGCTACTTCGGTAGCCTTTTTTATTGCACTAGTAGAAACACTGATATATACTTGTCTTAGTCGGTAAGACTAATTTTAAAAAGAGGAAATTAAATATGAAAAAACTAGCAATCGCATCTATTATCGCTTTGGCTGCAACCGCAGCATCTGCTTTGGAACTAGGTGTTACTACAACACGTGACTATTCCGGTGCAGAAAATCGTAATGGTGCAGGCTTGAGCCTAACTCAGCGTTATGGTGCAGTTGGTGTTACTGCTGCATTTGACCGCTTCACTAAGGGTGCTAATGACCAAGATCGTTACAGCGTTGTAGCTGGTTACGATGTTGCTAAGGTCGGTGCATTCACTGTGACTCCTAAGTTGGGCGTTGCATATTTGAACAACCAAGTTGGTCAAGATGGTTATGCAATGACTGTTGGTGCAGGTGTATCTACCCCTATCTCCAAGCGAGTAACTTTGGGTCTAGATGTTGCACGCCAATATGGTCAAGACCGTGTTAAAGCAAGCGACGGCAACACTGTTGCATTGGGCTTATCTTACAAGTTCTGATATTGAACTTTTTAACAAAAGGCTACTTAGGTAGCCTTTTCTTTTGGCTATTTAATTTAACTCATATATACTTGTGATATGAGTAACGAAACTGCAAAATTTCTCAACAGTCGCCGTCGTCACAAAACCGACGTAGCAATCGCAAGACAATTGCGCATCGCAAAACAACACGGTTTGCAATTCAACGACAAGGTTATCAAACAACCACATCGTGTAGCAAAGCATCACACTATGGATTGCGGTAATCCAAAATGTTTCATGTGCGGTAATCCTCGCAAATCGCACAAAGATAAACTAACTGCACAAGAAAAACGTTTGTTTCAAGATTTGGATAACGTTGCTGACAAGCATAGCAACGGTTTACCAAATAACATAGATGACCTGTAAACATGTTAGCTAAAAAAAGCATAGTTTATCTTTGGCCTTTCCAAGTGTTAAGTATACTTGGTGTAATATATTCTTTTTATCTTTTTTCTTGGCAGGATGTATTACTATTTTTCTTTATAGGTCACTTATTGGCTTGTGTCGGTCAATTTATAGGTTTACATCGTTATTTTTCTCACCGAAGTTTTAAGGTGAATAGATTTTGGCATGTCCTACTAGTTTCTAGCTCTACGTTATCTATATCGGGACCTGTTGTTGCTTGGTTAAATATTCACAGAAATCATCATAAGTATAGCGACACTGAAAAAGATCCGCATAGCCCTGCATATCGTGGGATGTTTAACGTGTTTTTTGCTAATTGGTGGTACTACAGGTATACGCCCCCTGAGCAAATACCTGAGTACAAAGACTCACTACTAAAATTTACCCATGATTATTACTACCATATAAATGCATCATACATTTTGTTGTTGGCATTGATTAATCCTTATCTGTTATTTCCTTTATATTTCTATCCAGGAATTTTAGGACCACTAATGTCATCTACTGTAAATTCATATTTACATAGAGGCGGAAAACCCCAAGATAGTAAATTCTTAGCTTACGTTATTTGCGGCGACGGATACCACAAACATCATCATGATTATCCAACAAAAGCAGTGTTCCCGTTTCCCGATCTATGCGGTGTTATAATAAATCTAATTAGGACCGATAAGAGTACTTGATAGTCTGCACCTTACATAAACCAGTAATGCTGGTGTGATACTCAACAAAAGAGGCTTATGTAAGCCTCTTATGTTATTCCCCATTTAACTTTCAACCATATTCGTTCGTGTATATAGTGAACAAATGTCATTGCTATATTGATTAGTATAGCTCCTTCTAAGCCAGTAAAAACGGCTGTGACAGCCGTTGCAGTTACTCTCCAACTTGCCGCTCGGGCAATTGTTCGTGTGTGTAGTTCCATGATTTCTCCCAAATCATTTTACTTAGTATGGGTAAATCAAATAAAATAGTCGCATATTATCCTAATATAAAAGCACTAAGTAATATTATGAGGTTTTCAAGAAGGTATGAATAATTGTTTTACTTGTTTAAATTGTGGTAGAGTCAACCCCAGAAAAGGTGATGTGTATACCTACAAGTACTGTAATAATAAATGTCAAGCAGAACATAGAAGCAGACAGTTAGTTGAACAGTGGAAAGAAAATGAAAAGTCCACTGCATGGAGACAGGTTCCTGAATATATTAAAAAGTATTTGATATCTCTAAGAGGACACAAGTGTGAAACATGTGGCATTGAGAAATGGCAAGGACAACAGGCACCGTTGGTTGTCGTTCATAAAGACGA
>OGVT01000068.1_pt1 | contig 11879 bp, 16 predicted proteins | sample 1575831 | NCBI WGS metagenome assembly OGVT01 (sample SAMN07581542, study PRJEB24739) | freshwater metagenome | place: Singapore | collected 2015-04
GGAACGAGGATCTGCGTAACGTCAATCGCAATCGGTTCCCCGGTTACTGGGTCCGTCATCACGTTGAACTTTTGCTGAACTGAATCGATCGAAGTCCAGTCAGCAAGGGTATTGCTCAACTGGTTGACCGAATCGTAGGTAGCAACAGCCGCCGCACCGTTTCGGCGGAACACAGTGGAGATACCAGTAACAACGTCGAGGATTCGCTTCTCACGGTTCACCGCGACGCGTTCCCCAACCTTGTTCGCTTCACTCAACAGAACCCCGGTGCGGTCGAAGTAGATCGCTTCCCGAGTGATGTTGAGGATCAACCCGCGCTTGATCGTTTCCGGCGTATCAACGTACTCTTCACCCATCACCGCATTCGGATATGGTTGACCTTCGTTCACAACGTCGAGGTCATCGCCGACGCGACCAACCCCAGGGATTCGCTCACCGCTGAACTGAGTCTGAATCGTTTCCACCAACTGATCACCGACAAGGCCCGGCATGTTGAAGCCGTTCAGGGTAGCCGTGTAGACCACCTGTCCGATGATGTTGGCGAACTGCGACGTATCGACCAACTCAGCCGATTCCTGAATCTGGTAGCCACCACCCGAAGAGGGTCGAAGCATGTTCACCGCTTCGCGTCCATCCGGTACGAATTGCTCGAACAACTGGCGGACCGAATAACGGTCCCCAAGCTGTGCCGCGTCCTCTTGAAGCTGGGTCTGGAAGTCCGCACAAAACTGTGCGTAAGCATTCGCTCGGACCGCCGCCTCGTACAACCGCCGCAGTTCTTGGTGACGACGGGTTTTTGCGTCTACTCGCATCGTAAAACCTATTTCCTTAACGTGACAAACAACAAACCGTCATCACCGCACCAAGCGATGATCACACGTGAAAACTACTCGGACTGATGAGCCGCAACAGCATCACACTTGAGCGCTTGCTGTGCTGCGGTACCGTTCTTCACCCCAACCATCGCGGACGTTTCCGTTGCGTTGGCGTAGGTACGGTCAAGCATCTTGTACACGGTCGAACCGTTGATCTTGAACACTACGTCACATAGTGCCGAGGTCTTTGGAACGATATCGATTTCAAGCAACTGAAACGCAGCACTTGCGGCAACGTTCGCTTGCTTGTTGAGGCTGTTCGTAGCGCTCAGTTCAGCAATAGTCTGCGTCGCTCCGTCGGAATAGATCACGTGCCAGTTCAGGCTCCCATCCTTCGCGAAGAACCCTGCACCGCTGAAACTTGCCTTCGGTCCTGCGCCGTTGTCCTGCAACGCGTTCGCACCAACTGCATCCATCAGGCCGAAGTACACGTTAGCAGCATTGGTAGCTGCTTGCGTGAACTGAACCAAGCCGCCAACATTCAACGCCTTACCAGCCGCAATCTTGAAGATTTCCTTGGTGGAAATGTACGCTTCGTCATTGTCAGCAACAGTGCCGTCCGATGGTGATAATGTGACCACACCACCGACTTCATCACCGACAGCCGCAGTTCCGCTGTCAGTAAGGGTCGAGGTCCATCGAGCCGAATTCAGACCGTCGAAGTGCTCGACAAATCCGAAGGTTCGAGAATAAAGTGTTGCCGCCTCTGGTAGTAGTAATCCCTTCATCGTATCCTCTTCTTAGGTTGAGTAACCGTAAAACAAACCTACCGCCGAGCGACTAGCCCAACAGCCTCTTGAACTCTTTGTGGTCCTTCGGGTATTCGGTCAGTTGCTCAGATTCTTTGAGCACCGATCCGCTACGCTCTGGACGCTTGCCAACCTTGCCTGCGAAGGTCTTAGCCAACTCAGGCCGTTCCGATTCGGTCAGTGCCAACAGTGCCTTGAGTCGAACTTCGGTCACCTCCGAGTTGGACTCAACCAACAACGCGCGGCAACGTTCACGATCAAGGTCGCTCTTAACCTTGGTGAGTTCGTCACTGACTCGCTTGTACGATTCTTCCATCTTCGACTTCTCAGCCGCCATTGCATCCTTCTCAGCCTTCATCGACTCGGTAGCCGACTTCATGGCCTCCATCGCTTTGTCCTTGGCTTGCATGATCGCCTTTAGCTTCGCGAGCTTCCCGGCGGTGTCCATCGATTCGTCATCGAGAACCTTCATCATTGCGACCTTGAACGCCGAGCCAATACCATCCTCTTCGGATGCGTCATCGCCGAGTTCGATTTCCGAGTCACCCATTTCAGGGTACTCGCCCATGGCCTCAGTCATGCACTCTTTAAGCTCGGTAGCCTTGATGGATTCGACGATGGATCGGAACTTCTTTTTCATTGCTTTGCCCCTTTGGTGACTCTCAAATAAACCGTCATTTGTGGCCGGGTCAGCAACAACATCGACCGACCGCACGTCGTACACTTCGACCACTCTACGCTCACCGTTCACCAATCGCTCATCACCCGCTGCATCGTGCGACAAACCGAATGTATCCGGAAACCTTTCAGCCGCCTCGATGAGTTGTTCAGTCATCGGGTGCGACTTAATGTAGTGAAGGTCTGCGTAGACTGATCCCTCGAAGTATCGAACGTTCTTCAAGACTCCCCACCGATCCTGAATCGGTCGATCCTGCATCGGTTCACCCGGCTTGAATCGTTGGTGGTTGAGATTGACTACCGCGTTTTCGTACATCGGTACAGCCTTACGAATGGCCTCATCATCATAGATGCGACCATTCCGAGACTTCGGACCGAGCACCTTTACGCCGTGGATCACTCCCGCGTCGCGGTCAACTCGCTCAAAACCTTTTTGGGACTCTCGAAGGTAATTCATGTTCGAAATCTTACTCCTGCCTTGCACACTATAACGAATACAGCAAAAAGCACCTACACCGAGGGTGCGCCGGTGGTCCCTGCTTGAAGTCCTCGAACCACTTCGAAGGGCCGGTACCATGCAACGGGCCGCAAACTGGACACACTCGCTCATCGAGCTTCGTATACCACTTTACTTTGACGCCGACGCCTAGTTCCTTCATCTCGTCGATCACCGTACGCTCGGCAATCGTTACCGCATGAGTGGTTTCTGTGATCGCAACATTCTCAGCCCGGTCATCGGTGAACAGTCGATCGACTGCAAACGTTTCCGGGTCTTGGTCATCTTCGCGTTCCTCCCACCATGCCGAATTCGTGTCCGTCATCTGATCTCCAAGTCGGTCAACCTGCCTGCGTGATCGCCTCCGAGCTTGACGCCTGAGAGTATCCCAAATCGGCCCTTCCTGCTTTGGTGCATCACCTAGCACTTGTGACGCTCGGTCATCCTCGCCGAACAGAATCAGCATCAGGATGATTACCCTGCGGTGAATATCTTCCATGATCGGGCCGACGTATTTTCGCAATGCTACTTTTATTGCTCGGTTGATCGAATCGATGCCCTCAGAAGCAACCTTGATCGCCTCACGGAATACCTCTTTCATGGCCTCATTGATTCGTTGTTCGTACGTCGTACGCTCTTTGAGTTCTGGCATTACGGGTAATCCTTCCATCGTTCGAGCATCGCACGTTGACGGCCTGTGAGTGATTCAGACTCCTTGATGCGGGTCACGTTCGCAAGGTCAGGGTTCACCTTGAGCAACCAAGCCTCACGAACAAATGTCTTACCATCCCACGGCATCAAGTCGCCTACCGATTCCTTCAGCAACTTCGAAACGCTAGGACGTGACCAGAAACGGCATGACCAGTATCGGGCCTTCCACCTTGGGCCCGGATCGTCGCAGTTGTGGCGTGCCCTGAATCCTTTCCTTCGGCCCGGCTTGTCACGCTGAATCCGCATGTTCGGATCCCCGAAGTTTACCTTCACCGTGTTGCCCTTGTCATTCTTCACGTACACCGCGAACTTCTTCGGTCCCCCAGGCGTGCGGAATGGCCTTCCAAGGGTCTTACGTTCTGCCTCAGTCAATGGGCTTGGTTCAGCCTGAATCGGATCTTCCTCATCGAGCAGTCCGTCAATATCCTGCGATGCCAACCCAATCGACTTGAGGAGCACCGACGCTACTTGCCGAGTCACTTTTCCTCCCAGGTAATCGGTCAGAACATCGGTTACAGCCTTGCGATTCCTCTGCCACTGTAAACGCGAAATCCCCTGCCATTTTGAGGATTCTTCCTCGATCTGCCTGGAAACGTTTCCACTTTGAGCATCATCGGCGCTGGAAACGTTTCCACCTTCCGTATTCGTTCCTGGTCGCTGTTCAGCCGCTTTCACCACTAACCCGTTCGCAGTCTCAACGTCGATATCCCGGCCTAGTTCATTGATTGCAGTCTTATCCGACACCCAGCCGTTCGCCTTCTGTAGCTGCAATGCTTGGGTCATTTCCAAGACGTTACGCGGTAGGATTCGTGCCGGGATTACCTCAACGGTCATCTGATCCTTGAGCAAGTCGAAACTGTCGATTCCGTGATGCCGGAATCTCCCCTTCTCAGCCCCTACGCGAATAATCTTGAGCAACATTTCCCGCATACGTTCGGCCCGTTGAACTTGCTCGGCTTGTCGGCCCTGCATGAATGGACCTTCAGCAACTAGGGCCGATGCGAGGTTTGCATTCTCGTAGCTTCCGGTCAGCATCCCTTCCGGGAATCCGTGTACCGTTCCGGCAAGCCTCAACGCAGCTTCCATCACCTGAACGTAGATATCCGAGTTGTTCGAGCCAAGTAGACCTGCCTTGTACTGTTGCCCCTCCGGTACGTCTAACCGAGTGCCTGGAAGCATTCGCCGACGACGCTGTGCAAGTCCAGTCAACGGATCGACCTTGCCCGTCAGTGGAGCAAATCGCGTCACGATGTTATTCGCCTGACGTTGCGTCCCTTCCTTGTGCTCCACGATATACGCAATTGCGGCCTGCGTAGCTGCACCCTCAGCCGTATTGGTAAGCACCCTATCAGCCCTCAGCAAATACAAGTGCGGCTTGTAGAAATCACTGAACCCGCGCTTCGCTCGTGCCCGTACGTTTCGCTTCCAGAATATCACGTTGCGTTCCGGCACGTAATCCCAGTCCATCCCGTCCGATGATCGCACGAAGTGGTAGCCGATATGCTTTTCCGGCATGTTCTTCTTGGTCAAAACGCCAAAAGTCCATGAGGGAACGTACGATTCAATCCCTAGCCAATCTTCCAATTGTCGCTTGTCCGATGGTTCGGTCAGTTCGTCAGCCTCACGCGACACCATCAAGCACTGACCTTCATCGTAGACCAACTCACCGAGGAACTCACCGTCAGCGATTTCCCGAACGTACGTCTCTCGCTCCAGTTCCGAGGACCACTTCGAAAGATCCAACGTTTCCCTGACGTAGTTCTGCACAGCCTTTTGCAATCGCACGTTTTCCATCTTGATCGTCCAATCGAACCCGGTCCCAATCGTGTAATCAAGCAAACGGTTCACCCATGCCTGAGCCATCGGCACCTTCTCGACCAGTAACCAACTCATCGCACGAATCAGCTTCAAGTCAGATTCGTTCTGGTACACCGGACGGAATCGACCATCGGCCCGGTCATAAATCTGCGTGAATGCACCCAGGCCGTTCGTATTGAAGAACCCGGAAGAATCCGTCATAAACTCTGTGATATCGACCGTCTCACCCCAGGATTCTTGGAGTTGATCTTCTTCTGCAATCGTCCGCAAAGTCTCTACAATACTCATGACGTTCTCCCTTTCCCCCAATCGTATTGAGGACTTGCACACGTGACACGCATTGAACCCGCAACAATCTACCAGATTTTTTGGCTATCCCACAACGGAATGCCGAAAACCGAAATCGCTCTGAGGCTCGGATTAACGCGTGATACGGTGTTCTCTCACTTAAGCGGTAGATTATCCCATCGGTACTCCGCATCGCTCAGGCGACGAATCAGCACCCTCAGCAAGCCACCCATTCGCCAACGCAAGATTCCCGAAGGCTTCATCACGATTGCCGAGGCGTCGTACTTCTTCCAGATTAGACCGACCGTCAAGACGATCCTGCAAATGTACCCGCTACCGATGCAGCTTGTGGACCGGGTGAACTACACCCGCAAAGAATGGGTGCGTGAGTTCGTAGCCCAAAAAAACGATCCCAATATCGAGGGAATCCTCATGACTTCCCAGGCCGCGAAGTACCTCTACGGGGTCAAGGCTCGTGGGCGCTTCGTGCGGCTTGCTGACTTCGACTCCTCCGATGAGCCAGCAAGCTTAATTCACTTCGCGTTAGGCATCATGGACTGGACCGGGATGCCCTTCGTCACTCTCGATATGCAAGACGTGATCCAGTTCACCTAACCCTACTTCGACTTGCCCTGCGGCTTGCTTTTCCCTGCCTTGCTCAACGCAATTGCAACCGCTTGTTTCTGCGGTACTCCTGCCTTACGCTCGGCTCGGATGTTCGCGGATATCGTCTTTTGGCTCGATCCCTTTTTCAGTGGCATCGCTGTCTCCCTATCTGCCTTCGAGCCATCGGTACACCGTCTACGAACTCGACGATTGAAACTTCCGCGACTCTGCAAGGCTGTGCCAATTGTAGCCGCTTCGATAGCTCCTCGCTTAGCTTCTCCACCGAACCAATCAACAAACCGTCGGCCAGCTTTAACGCGTCAGCCTCACGCTCAAACATCCTTACCGGGACCATTCCCAGGTAATCATTTAGCGTGACCAAATAGCTAGTTCGTGCTTGGCCTTCGGATCGCTTGCAGGTACTCCGGGGACGGGGTTCTCGGCTCTTGGGCTTGCTGGGCTTTGCAACATGCTTTCCTGAGCTTTTCGCAGTCCTCTTCGACGCGCTGCATTTCTTCTTGATCGGCTTCATCCGGTATCGCCCTGATTAACTCCACAAACACGTAACCAAAGATCGCGACCACTGCCACGAGTCCACAGATTCCAACATACCAACCAACCGACAAAAAAGCGAACATCGTAGAACCTTTCAAAAAAACGCAACGTTACTTTTTTACGCAACCTTCCTCTGTCCACTTCACCCCGGAATCCCGCATCGCTCGCCGCGTGTCGCAAGCCAAGCAAACCTTCGTCGTGATCCCACAGCCACAATCCGGGCACCTTCCAGCCATGTTCCGGTAATGCACTGCGGCTTCTCCGCGATGCCTCACCTCGTTGATTACCTTCTGCGAAACGCCGACCTTAGCCGATAGCGTCTTGGCCGGTTCCTTCGTGTCTAGGATCGCTCGTATTTGATCCCGCGTCGGTGACTTTCCCTTGGATTTCATTGGTTCATACTCCCTACAAGGTGGAAACGTTTCCAGTTAGTACCGCCGTCCTTCGCGGTATTGTTCGCAGTGACTTCTCACCAACGGGTTTGACTTTGACCAATTCGGCTTCCCAGGCTTCCACGGTCCATCTGGATCATGCCCGATCTCGAAGTGATGCCTTCGGCATAGCGTTATCAGATTCCACTCGTCCAACTCCAATTCAGGCCGCAGATGGAACGGTTCGACGTGATGCACGTTCAACGCTTTAATCGAACCACAGGCCGCGCAGAACGGATGCCGCTTCACGAAGTCATTCCGCACCGCTTGCCACTCCGAGGAACGTTCACCCTCGTACACATCAGCATCGACGGATTCGATCCACTGGTGATCTGGTTCGTTCGGTATCGGCTTCTGTCGCTCAAAGGTCAGCAACAGGATTCCAGCCATGCAACCAGCGATGCCGAGCACTCGAAGCAGAAACCCTAGACGTTCTAGCCAAATCGTTACGCGGTCCATCAGTCCACCCTCGCAATAAAACCAGCAAACGCCCAATCATTCCAGGGTGCATACGGCACAGCCTGAACGCGAAATCGACCACGAACACCGATCAACCTCAACGCACTCTTGCCCAACTCCATCGCCTGCGATTCAGTCGCGGCTCGTACGTAGCTCCTACCAAGCATCACGTCACGGTTTTTGCCTGCGTAGGCGATTACCTGCCACTGGTTCGAAGGATTACTCATGCTACCACCTCCTTCGAGTAGTACGCCAACTGTTCACCGATACCCAACCCCTTGACCGGTAGAATTACCTCGACGCCTACCAGCTTGAGAATCTCAGCCAATGGTTCGCAGTAGCCCTTGCCTGCATGGATCTCGACCGCAACCGTTCGCAGGTCTCGAATATCCCAGTCATAGTACAGTTCGTTGATAAACTGGTTCGCAGCGCCAACGTGCCATGCGGCAACGTCGATCTGCTCTTTGTCCAGCATCGTATGATCATAGACCCGCAGCGGAGTCCGTGGATTGATGCACCCGCTTTTCGCCGAGATGATGAACCAAGGAAGGTTCCTCGACTCAACGTGCTGAACCCGCTTGTGGAACAGGTCAGAACAGTACAACTCACGGGCCGCAATCATCGGCTCGAATTGGTTCGTCGTGTTCTTTTTCTTTGAGCACCCAACGAAGGCGAATAGCTTGCGGCTCACGCGTCACCGCCTTTCGCAATATCCGGTAAATCAACAGCTCCGCATCGTTCGCAAATCATCACCGTTTGATTGTGTTTCACGCTCAGTTTCTCATTTCTGACAAAAGAGCAATTCGATTTGAGGCAGCTTGCTTCGTACAGCGGCTCAAAATCAACATCTATCCAAATAACCTCCAAACACTCCGGGCACTCATACGGCCCGGATTTGTAGTGATCGTCAGGCTCGAATTCTTCTTTGCAGTACGGGCAAGTTGCTTCGCTCACGCGTCACCGCCTTTCTTGAGCTGCTCGATTTCGTCTCGCAACTCGTCGATGATATCGTCACGCTTGCGAATCTCTTCCGCGTCCTTCGCGGCTTGACTCTGGAGAGTGTCCAGTTCGTCAGCCGACTTCCGAAGCAACTCGATCAACTCAATTAATGACCAGTTCGAACTCATGTCAGAACCTCAAAAAAAGTAACGTTGCAAATTTACCGCCACCATATCAACGCCACCTGGCCAGCGACGTACACCAGCCCGGAAACAAATTGACCAAAAAACCTACTGACGGCTCATCGGCATGATCACGTAGCGGCATAATCCATCGACGAACAACGCCGGTTCGGTCGCACTCTTGGCATGTAGCTCAAACATCGCTTCCGGATCACACCCCTTGAGGAAATCTTGTAAAAATCGGTAGTCCATCACCAGATTGAGTTGACCATCGAACGCCACCGGCAAATCTACCTTCGCCGCGCCCACCTCAGCCGTCCTGGAAGTGATCGACAGGTTCCCGTCGGTGAAAACCAACTCGATACCCGCACTATCCGCCGTGGCCGTGATCGCAGCTTGCCGCACTGCCGAGTACACGTGACCAGCATTCAGCAAAACGGAATTATGAATCCGAGCCGGTACCACCAACTCCCACTTCGGGTACTTGCCCTCGATCAAACGAGTCTGAAAAGTCATCTGATCATTCTGCACCACCAAGTCATTACCCACCACCTGCACATTACACCGTTGGGACTCACCAAAGGCCCGTACAATCGACCCAACGGACTTGGCAGGGACAATACACCTGTTCTCAGAAACCTCTTGATCCAGCTTGATAGCCACCGTAGCAAGCCGCCGCCCATCCGTAGCAACGAAGTTCGCATGATCCCCTGCGAAGTGCATCAATACCCCTCCAAGTTGGTACCGCGTTGAATCTGTGTCACAGGCATGGCCGCAACGCCGCAAGGCATCGCAAAACTGCTTCGCATCGAACGCAATCGGGGATTCTACTTTAGCCTTGCACCTTGGGAACGTGTCGGGGTTCGCCGACGGAATCGAGAACTTGCTGAATCGAGTCTCCACCTTCACCGCGTTATCGTCATCGTAGATCAACGCGTATTCGTCTTTCGACTCCCTGAGCATCGCAATGACCTTCTGCGGATTTATCATCACCGAGCCGCCGCGCAGAATCTCGTGATCTTTCGAGTCCACCACCACAGACTGCTCACCGTCCGTCGATTGCATCCTCACCTTGTCATCGATCACATCAACGCAAACGTAGTGCAACTCACTCTTCGCATGCTTCCCGCACAGGGGGCTGACGATATCGATCGCCTTTAGAAACTTCACACGGTCAACACTTAATTTCACTGGTAAAACCTCTTGAAAAACGGAATTCGAACTGGAAACGTTTCCACCTACTCACCACTAAGACAACGCCTCAAGCAGCTCTTTGTCTACCACAAATCTGAATTCAATCGCGTCCTGCTTGTCCTCATAGAACTGACGCTTAAAGTCAACAGCCTTGAACTTGCAAGCTCGAAGGAACTCACACGCGGAAGCATCCTCAGCATTCACCACCGCGCAAATCATCCACCGCCTCAAGGTCATTCGGCCCTTTAGGTAGTCCACCAAATCCCGGCCAATGCCGCGCCACTGGTACACTGGATCGACCCTCAGTTGCCAAATAGCGTACCCGTCTACGCATCGCTGATAGATCAAGTACGCCACCACCTTACGATCAACCACAGCCACCACCGAGGACGTAGCCTGATCCCCTGCCCATTGCCGGATCAAGTTCGCCTGAGATTCAGGGAACCCAATATCGCAAGAGATTCGAATACAACTCGGCAAATCCCTTGCGGTCATCTTTCGTATTTCCATGACTCACCAAAAAACGGAATGTTACTTTTATTGCGCCACTGCAATCGAGGCTTCGAACTCACTGACCAACTGCAACAATGCTCGTTTCGCTTCGTTGATCGAATCGCCGTACAGGTAGGCTGTATCTGTGTCTTGGAAGTTGCCAAGCGAGTGCAACGCGTTATCCAGGTCGCTAATGTACTTCGGCTTGCGGCCTGCGACTCGCTTCAAGACCTCCTGCAAATCAGCTTCCTGCTTGCGTTCTTCTTCCAGCTTTGCCAACCGTACACGCTCGGCTTCTGCCCTTGTCGCTTCCTCAGCCGCTTTACGTTCTGCGGCCAGCTTCTCGGCTCGCAGGGCTTCTAGTTCTGCCCGTTCCTTCGCGGCTTGCTCTTGGGCAATCCTCGCCTCTTCTCGTGCCGCTTTCAGTTCCGCCTCGATGCGTTCACGCTCAGCCCGTTCTTGCTCTGCTTTCGCCGCAGCTTTCGCCGCAGCTTCCGCCTTGCGTGCCTCGTGCTTCTCACCGCCGACGCGCAGCACCTCAGCCCACTCAAGCAACGACGCATTCTCAGCCACTTCCACCGGGCATGACTCACCACAGATTGCAAGGTACTCGGCCAATCTGCCATTGACGAACGCACGCTGTTTTTCGGTTAAATTTGTTAAATAATTCATGATCTCCGGAGTTATTTGTAATATTTTATTTCCAACAATGATATTTCCAAAACTACTTTGTAGCAATTCATATGGAACTTCGGTACTATCAAATATATCATCGGTAAACGTAACATCGAATACTACTTTTTTTATGGAATATGCTTTTTTTAATGTGCTAATTCGAGCTTCATGTTCAGATAACAATGTTGCTTGCACTGTTAATGGAATAGTAGCACGTACTAAACGATCTTCGCCAGCAGTATTCACAGTTTCAAATGCAACAGCACCAATAGTTACAGGAAATTTATTTCCTTCATTTCCCCATGAAAATCTACCATATGTTAATAGTTGATCAACTAAATCATTAAGTTGCGTAGTAAAATCACACCAAATTAACATTTCATATTCCATTGTTACATATTTTGGAATATCAACGATATATACTTGTTGAGATGGTTTAGGTTGAGCCGTTGGCATTGGAAATAATTCATCCTCATACCGATTTCGTTCATTGTATCGTTCTTTATAAACAAAATAGTTAGCAGAGTGCGGTCTATTAACATCTAAAGTACGATGCGCATCTGTTTCAACAACTGAACTTCGCTTAAGCATAATTAATGGTGACTGTAACATGCCTTTTTCATCACGCATATATCCTAAGCGTCGCACATTATCCCATTTTTCTCCTGCAGCAAAAATTACAGGCACTGATAATAATTGTTCTTGTGCCGTTATTTGTGGTTGTATTTCGT
>OGVT01000069.1_pt1 | contig 11805 bp, 19 predicted proteins | sample 1575831 | NCBI WGS metagenome assembly OGVT01 (sample SAMN07581542, study PRJEB24739) | freshwater metagenome | place: Singapore | collected 2015-04
CAGCTGTGGATCAGGGCGCTCTTCAGTCGGTTCAATTACGGTCAGGCAATTGGAAAGAATGTGCCCGTTGGTCGCTGTAGTCACAATGGAGCCGGACTTAACGTCGAAATTCAGCCCATTCAGGCTGTATCTGACATCGTCCTTGGCCATCGCAAACTTGACGCGTGACAGCGCCGCTAAAAAGACCTCTGCTGGAATCCGCAAAACCGAAACAGTCTGATCGTCTTCTTCTGAAAAGGATGGAAACTGTTCAGGGGGAAGCTGTACCAGGCGATAACGACTCTTTCCGCATTGGAGCATGAGCCTCTCGTCTTCAAGCTTGAAATCGAATATAGATCCGTCCTGCGATAGCCTGACCAGGTCGGCCAGTTTTGAAGCGGGCGTTGAGAATGATCCCGGCTCCGGGGTTCCCGCCTGGGATGTTTCCGCGATAGAAGCGGTTGTCGTGATCTGGGTATTGAGATCCGTTCCAGAAATCTCAATCTGATCTTCGGTGACATTGATCAAAACATGCCCAAGGATAGGCATCTGTTTATTTTTCTTTGCCACGGCCTCAGAAATTTGAAGCGCAGGGAGTAATGAGCTTCTGGAGATCGAGAATCTCACGTGATGTCCTCATCGATGCTGGAGTCGTCCTGCACGCCAATCTCAATCCGTTGCATCAAATCCCAGATGTCGGTGTATATCCCGACAAATAGTTTTTGCTCTGGTGAGCCTTCAGCGGAAATCCGAGATCCCGCAATCGCCTGCTCTCGTAGCATTAACAGATGACTGACTCTGATGGTTTTCATGGCGTAAGAACGGCAATTTGGCTCCGGGATTCTTTGGCCGTTTGCTCAATAGTGCTTGGGTGACCCTTGGTTAAGAGGGTGTCCTCATAATCCATATTTGAAACGATGGCGTAAGCGATAAAGGCAAGGCAGATCTTGATTGCGTTCATGTCGATTGCTCCAAGTTAGGCCCCCCTCTCCATACACATAGGCAAACCATTCACTTCAGGCCCTTGTTGCATCCAGCGCTGGCCTGGGCAGCGAGGGGGTGTTGAGAACGCTAAACAACGCAATGTGAATTGTCAACCGCGCTAAACAATTTCGGCCAAAAAAAAATCCATCACCCAAATTTAATTCGCATTGAAACTCGGTCAAAATTGTCCGATAATGTGCACCATGAGAGGAAATGAATTCATTAAGAAGGTTGGGGCTCTAGCTAAGCGCAAAGGGCTTGAAAGTCGCGTTGACAAGAATCGCGGCAAAGGTAGCCATGTAACGCTTTATTGCGGTGAGAAATTCACCGTTGTAAGGAATCCCAAGGATGAGCTGAAGAAGGGTACTTACTTCGCCATGCTGACCCAGCTTGGCATTACTGAAGAGGACTTGAACTCATGAACCTGTTTGAATTTGCTGTTCGTTTGACAGCGGCACAAGAGGGCGGCTTTGTAGTGACTTGCCGCGATCTACCCGAAGTCATCACTCAGGGGGATACGCTTGATGAGGCGTTGCATGAAGCAGCAGATGCGATGGATGAAGCGTTTGCAAATCGCATGGAGCATGGCATGTTGATTCCTGTTCCTACGGCCCCTGAATCTGGCGAGCACCTTGTAGCTCCCCCGCCTGAAACCATTTTGAAAGCCTCGCTTCACTTGGCGATGAGAAACGCCAAGATCACCAATGTGGAGCTTGCTCGGCGGATCAACGTGGATGAAAAGGAAGTTCGAAGAATGCTGGATCCTCATCACAAGTCCAAGTTTCCAAGAATGGTTTCCGCCATTGGCGCCTTGGGAGAAAAGCTGGTGATCGGACTGGGATAAAAAATCCCGCCGAAGCAGGATGTCGATCTAAAGTCGGGGGCGATTAAAGAATTGAAAGACAGCGTTTCGGGCTTGTCCAGGAATGTTTCGACAAAACGGAGCCACTCGCCATCAGCAAACTGCACCTTGTTTAGGGCTTGCAGTTGATCGCGGACATTGGCCAGCAAAGCTCCAGGAGTGGTCAGGCCTGGTAAGAACTCATAGCCCTGATTGATAAGATCCTGCACAAGCTCACGCTCAAGATCGTTTTCGCTTTGGTAGCTGTCTGCTGCCTTCCATTCCTTGCTGTATTGATCCAGTACGATAAAGCGATTCGTTTCGGCAATAGGCTTGTAGTCAGTCATTCTTTCGCGCCCTTCTTCTGGAGCAGCTTTTTCACTTCACGGTCAAAATCGGATTCGATGCGTTGCTGTTTGTTGAATTTTTCAAATTCCGCAAAGGCTTTCTGCTCCGCTTGTTGGCGGGTAACTTTGCCGTAGCCCTCCAGAATCCGGTACTCATTGAAGGCAAGGAACTTGTTGACGCTGTCAGCGAAGCTTTCCATGGTAAATGTAGTTCGCCTCTCGATAATGCCCTCGATGTAATCAAAAAAAGTTGAAACAGCGCGCTCCAGTTTCTTGATGTCGGACTCACTCAAATAGTTCTTCGCCACGGTCGAGTCGGATTTCAGAATGCGACCATCCGGCGCGTTTTTATAAGTACTCATGCCCATCAAAGGTTTGCTGGCGTTGACGTTCAACGCAATGATTTCTGCCGCCGTATGGCCGGTAATCGCAAAATGAAATTTGTCCTGCACATGGGCATAAAACAACCGGGTGGTCTCTGATTTCGGGTCGTAATCAATGCTGCATTCGGCAAAAATATCGGTAATCTGCTGATAAATTCGCCGCTCGCTGGCACGGATCGCGCGAACCCGCTCCAGCAGTTCGCGGAAATAATCCTTTCCAAAGTAACTGCCGTTTTTCAGCCGCTCATCATCCATGGCAAAGCCCTTGATGATGTACTCCTTGATCAGTTGCGTGGCCCAGATCCGGAATTGTGTGGCCTGCGTCGAATTTACCCGGTAGCCCACCGAGATCACGGCATCCAGGTTGTAATACTTCACTTTCTGAGTCTGAGTCAGGCCCTCGATCGCGCCGTGCCCGGTGGTATGTTCCAAAATGGAACATACCACCTCTTCTCGCAGTTCATTGCTTTCAAAGATATTTTTCAGATGCTTGGTAATCGCCGGGCGCTGCACGCCAAAGAGCTCGGCCATACGTTCTTGCGTCAGCCAGATGGTCTCATTGCTGAGCAGCACCTCAACCTTTATTGCGCCATTGGGGGCGGTGTAGAGCAGGAATTCTGTGGTCTGGTCGGACAGGCTTAAATGCTTGGACATAGGGTTTCTTCCTTATGTGTGAATACCTGGTGGCAGGTTGTCCCTTGCGAGCCTGATAATTTCCAGTCTCAACGGGTTAGCTGCACCGGCCAGTTGACTGACCCACAACCTGTGGGACAAATTCAAACCGTGGCAATCTGCCACGGTTTCATTGGTATCAGCATTCATGCCTCCACCTCTTCCAGCTTGGGGAATCTCAACAGTTGATCGCGGTAATACGCGTACTGCTTCTGACGAAGTTCGATTTCGTGGGGCAAGCCTTCGGTGAGGGAATTGGTGAGCTCGTCGAATTTGTCGAGGATGGCAACTATGCGTTTCAGCGTTTCACATGGCTGATACGCATTTCCCCGTTTGTTCACAAGGCAGGGGTCAGTTCTTCACATTCACTACTGTTCCCTCAACAGCGATGCAATTGATATTGCCAAGAATTACCCAAGTAGTTTTCTCTTCAGTTACTTCATCAATCATGACATTTCCTCCTCCGGCCTGAAGCGCTTTGTTTGCGGTGGGCCTCATAATGATCGGCTAATCACAGTCGTCCTCTCCCGCAGAGTCTTTATCAAATCTTTGAAGCAATGTTCGGATGCATAAATGAGTATATTTGCCGCCAAGCTCTTCTGTAGGGATTCTAATTGTTCCTTCCCATATTGGTTTTCCGCTCATGCTGGCAGTTAATGAAAAAAAAGAAATATCTTCTGATTCTAAATCTTGCTTCCATCGGAATGGGCGAGTCGCAGTACCAGCCACTTGTGACCCATGGCTTGCTGATACGTATATAATTATATCCCCACCCTTGTCTACGTATCTAAATCCACCACGGATAAGCTCTCCAATCAAGGCTGAATTAGTATTTATCTCGATTAAGCTTGGATTATCCGCAAGTTTTGTTGAAATCGATTTCTTTTTAAGTTCTTCCGTTTTTATAGTCGTTGTAACGGTAAAGTAAGCATTTTCTATCGCGGAAAAACATTTAGTTGATACTGAAAAATATATAAAAATAACTAATACAATCTCAATTATATTATTGCTTTTAATTTTATTCATCAATCCAGATTCCTACGACAACTCCGCAAATGTGCATAGATTCATCCATTTGGACGGTCGGATATTGTGTGTTTAAAGGTTTTAGATATTTTTTTCCGGCATCTTCAGAGTAAACTTTGAAAGTTGCAGTATCGTTATCATGAATCCTTGCAACAACTCGACATCCATTTGTAACTGAAGTGTCCGGGTCAACAAAAATAAGCGATCCTGCTGGATAGCTTCTCTGTCCAGGATAAGTTGACAGCATGCTGTCTCCGACGACTCTTAAAGCATAAACGTTCGGACCAAATCGCTTGATAGATGGAATCCAGTCTTCTGCGTCTTCTTTCTGAAGAGATCCTGGTGACTCACAAAATTTTCCGGCTTGTACCCAAGAAATAAGGGGCACGTACGCAACAATTTCTGGCCCAGGCGCAACATTTATGATCGCAGCGTATTCGGTATCGTTTTTTCTTGACCCTGTTCCTGTGGCCAGCCAGTGCGGATTTATGCCCGTAGCTTTTGCGGCATTAGTAAGGTTTGAGCCCTCCAGACTAAGGGTGCCGCCATTGAACCATTGGGAAACAGCCCCGCGAGTAACTCCGCAAGCGCGTGCAAGTTCAGTTTTTTTGATCCCGGCCTGATCTATTGCCCATTGTAGGCGTTCTGCAAGGGTTTTCATGGTTAGCAGACTAAACGATTAGATGCTTAGCGTGCTTGCACATCGAGTGTTAAGCGTGGTAAACATATAGCCATGAACAAATCAGATGCCATTCAAATTTTTGGATCTTCCGCAGAGCTTGCTAGAGCCATTGGTGTTTCTAGAGGCCGAATCTCGCAGCTTTCCCAAGAGCTTGAGCAGCGTGATGTTGATCGCGTAATAGGAGCGGCTATTCGACTTGGCCTTCATGACAAGGTTAAAGAGTTGCTTTGCTCGAAGACGGCCAGGACTGCGTAGTCATGCCAACCCCTCAAACCAATCTTGTTTCACGTGTGTCTCCTCTTGAGCGGCCGGTCGGTAAAGCTGTCCGCTTTTTTTTGCGACATGCGAACGGAGTTTGCGAGACATGAGCCGGTTGATGATGGGCTTGTCGATTCTCGAAACATCTCCGCAGGGACAGAACAGGACCGGCGTGTGCATGAGTGATTTAGTGGGGACGAACATTTTTGATCCGCAAGAGCAGGTTGCATACAGGCCAGTGTCGCGGGGCGTGAGTGAAATAGACATAAGAAATTCTCCGTGAGTGAAAACACCACTAGCGATCAATCTGAAGGCATAGGGCATGACTGATAACCGGGATGAATTGAACATCGATGCCAGCGCAAAAGCCCGCAACGCGTATTCGGCTCTTTTGCGTGAATTTGCAGAGATCGGAAAGTCATCGGCCATCGCCGTGCAGTTGGGCGTTGATAACTCACAGGTCACCCGGCTCAAGGATTACCTGGAGCGTGTCATTCATGTGGTTTATCTGCTGGGCTTCAAGGTCGTTCCAGCTGGGTCAGTAACGATCGACCAGGATGAGCTCAAAGGCCTTGAAGCAAAGGCAACTCGGCTTATGGCCTACGAGAAGAGGCATGGAAGGATTGAGGATGATTACTGAGATACCGAACAAGATCAGAGCGAATTGCACGCTTTTGACTGTCATGCAAAACCACGCAAAGGAGCGCAAAAGATTGCAAATGAGGAAACATCAAACCGCACTCAAGCGCTGCATCAATTTTTTGGTGACGCTTCCAATAAAAATCCTGGTGGTTCCGCTCTGCCTGGTAGCAACCGGAATAGCGTGCCTTTTGATGTGGGCAACTATTTTCTGGGTTGCCATCCATGAATTGGCCAATGTCATCGATGAAGAATGGGGCACAAGGATTCGGAGTTGGAGCGAATGAGCGTGGTATTGGATGGCTATACCACTTTGGACTCAGACTTTGAGTTTCTGCATGTGGAGTTCACAGGGATCAAGATTCATTCGGTTGGCATCGCGCTGGGTGGTGACCTTGGTTCTTTCATTCATGTGATGGAGCCCGAAAAGGCACGAAAGATGGCTCAAGACCTTTTGCGCATTCTTGGGGATCAGGATGCTGGGCCTGAATCATCGACATCCGCGGAATTGAAATAAGGGAAATTAAAGAGAATGTCAGTCCGCATACAGAGACCACGAATAGGACAAATGCAGCTGTTATGCAGCTTTGCTCAATTTTGTTTAGCCGGGATGAGAACGTTTTCTGACTTTGTTCTGGATCATTGGCGGATAACAAAATCTTATTTGCAAGATTCAGGTGGGATTTCCATATTCCACGAAGAGCAACCATTGCAGCCAGGATCGTTAATAACCCTGATACCAGAAGAGCAATTCCAGCGGATGGAATCCATGAGATTCCGGGATAAGCATCGGCTCTCATGTAAACAGCAACAAACCCGATCAAAGCGCTTGAAATTGAAGAGATCTGCTTCAGCCATTCAATCAGCGAGGAATGATGACGCTCAAGTGCTTTCCCTCCTTTCTCAATCTTGTCTTTATTCATCGGCAGATCCTGATTATTGAGCGATAAAAATGATCTCACTATTTGAGTACCAGGAAGAAGCCGTCAATGACCTTCGAAGGTCATACGCTCAAGGGGCCGATGCGCCTCTTCTGGTGCTTCCGACAGGCGCTGGAAAGACGGTGTGCTTTACCTATATGACACAGCGTGCTGTGGCCAGATCGGTCCGGGTTCTCATTCTGGTGCATCGTCGGGAGTTGGTGAATCAGGTCTCTGAAGCGCTGGATAAGTGGGGCGTCCGGCATGGGCGAATCGCGCCCGGATCAAGGCAGACCAATGACGATGTTCAGATCGCGATGGTTCAGACGTTAGCGCGTCGGGTGAAGATGGATCGAGCGGGGCTTTATCGATTTGACCTGGTCATCCTGGATGAGGCCCATCATGCAGTTAAACAATCCACCTGGGGCGATGTCCTCAAACACAACGAGGGAGCTAAGTTTCTCGGGGTGACGGCAACGCCTTGCAGGCTTGACGGAAAAGGGTTGGGTAAGGGATCTGGGGGTTTTTTCGATGACATGATCATCGGTCCAACCGTGAATGAGCTTATTCAGCTTGGGAGACTGGTTCAGCCGGTTGTATACGCTCCGGATAAGACGGTGGACCTGTCTGGAATTTCTAAGCGCGGCGGAGACTACTCCACAAAGCAGCTGGCAGGGCGCATGGATGATCGCAGCCTGACGGGCGATGCCGTAGCGCATTACCGAAAGCTTTGTGGGGGATCTCCAGCCATTGCATTCACGATTACCCGTGAGCATGCAGAGCATGTTGCTGAGGATTTCAAACGCGGTGGCTACCAGTGGGCGGTTCTGAGCGGGGAAACACCCGACCGAGAACGGGCCCGCATGATTCGTGATCTCGGTACCGGATCGCTGCACGGGATTAGTTCTTGCAATGTCGTCTCTGAAGGGACCGACATACCAGGCGTAACAGCCGCAATTCTCCTAAGGCCGACAGCAAGCCTATCTCTTTCAATCCAACAGATTGGCAGGGCCCTTCGTTCTGCTCCCGGAAAGGAAAAGGCCATCATTCTTGACCATGCTGGAAACTGCCACCGGCATGGTCTACCCACAGAAGAAATTACATGGTCTCTCGAGGGAGCAAAGAAGTCTTCAAAACCCATCCTTGCACCCTGCAGGTCTTGCGGCGCCTTGACCCAGAAGCGGCGGGGATTCTGTCTGACTTGTGTACCCGCCAAAGCATCTGATGATCGCCCTGCATCCGATGAGCGACAGGAAGAAATTGCCTTTACCAAGCCGGGGGAGTTAGTTGAATTAACCCCATCAATGCGGGCAGCCATTAAACGCAAGCGCCTGGCCGAAGAGCGTCTGGCGGAATCATCAGCCGAACTTGCGGCAATCGGGAGAGCCCGAGGATACAAATATCCAGAAGCCTGGGCCAAGCATCGTTTTCAGGAACTTAAAGGGGTTTACCAATGAAAAATTTCATCAAATCTATTTTTAGATGGTTCGTCGATGATGCTGATGAAGTCTGCAACGGCTTCCGTGTCGGTATTGATCCACTTGTTCATCGATTCCCAAATATCAGGCCGGATACAGCAATAACGATCAGATGCACCGTTTCTCCATCCGCCAGTGCTTACAGAAAGAATTTGCCTTTCAATGAGAAAAAGGATTCCGGTATCCCTGGTATTCGCTCTCAGCGAGTGGGTGCCATGGTAGTGGAAGTAGATGAGTATGGGCTTTACCTCCGGTGGGAGCCCCATGAGATAACTCAGGACACGTTTACGTCCCCGTTTGGTCAGGGCCATGTTCTCCCCCCAATTTTTAAGAAAAGACCCAATAGCGGCGGCTGAAGAGGAAATGATGGCTACAGCAGCGCCCTGGAGAAAATCGAAGTTGTCGATCATGGTCTGGATGAAATAAATGATGCCTGAACTGATTAATTTAGCGCCTGATTTCGATGAATCCGAGCGCTATTTGACGGCGCTCGATGAGGAGGCTGCGTTTTTTACTTTTCAGACCTTTGATGACAACAAACAGCGGGGGGATAAGTCGCTTGCAGTCATTCTGCATGGGACATTCGAAGCTTGCCGAGACCGGTTGCAACAATTAAATTCTAGAGGAGCAGGCGTTTTTGTTACGGTCAACGAGACGGATGGAAAGGGAAGGCGCCTGGCTAACATCCAGCGCATTCGAACCGTCTGGCATGAAGATGATTTTGGCCGGGCCCGATCGTTTCCGATTGAGCCTCATCTTTTGGTTGAAAGCTCACCTGGGAAATTTCACCGCTATTGGTTTTGCTCCGGACTCGAAAAAGAGGTGTTTTCAGGGGTCATGGAAACATTGGTCCAGACCTATGGATCAGATCCCAATGTAAAAGACATCTCGAGGGTTTTAAGGCTTCCTGGGTTTTACCATCAAAAAGACCCAAGTCACCCCTTCAGGGTCCGAATTCTTGAAGAGTCGCCAAGCCTTCCGTACGCGGCCTCTGAGATTGTTGCAGCATTTCCACCCATTTCCCCCGCACACTCAAGGCGCGAACCCACAGAGCAGGGGGCGCTGCCTCCGGAGCAGTCAAAGGTGCTGGCGGCACAGCTGGCTGCTATGGCGGCTCGTCATACCCACGAAAATCAATCCATGGGGAGACATGCTCAGATTCTTTGGCTGGGACGGGAGTGTGGCCAGCGCGGCGTTCCCGCTGATTTATGTGATTTTGCCCTGTCCCAGTTTGAATCTTTGATGCGCCCGACCGATAGCGCTGGCAAAGCGGCACCCATGAACTGGGAATCAGCCCGCAAAGCCTTTTTAGATTCTCACGTCAAGGGTTGTTCGGACCCTAAGGAGAAGCGCTATGAGCCACGGGCCTACTCGCCCTCAACCCATCAACGTGCCCCCGCACAGGTCACGGATATTCAGGGTGAAAATGAAGCTCGCCTGTCCTACGAAAGGCGCATTCGTGAATCGGAGGGTGATCCTGGCGAGCTGCTTTACGTTTTGACGCCCGAAATCATCGCGTCCTCCTTAAGGGAAGCGACTAAATCCCTGCTCTTGAAGATGATCAGCGAACTGACTCGGGTTCCCATGTCAGCGCTTAAGGCCGATGGCCCTAAGGCATCCAAACCTAAAGATGAAGACCATACGGAATCGCCCCGGCAATTTATGTCGGAGCTCAACGACAAACACGCCGTAGTCCCGCTTGGCGGCCGCGTCTTGATCCTGAATCGGGAGACTGATCCAACGCTCCGTCGAAAGCTGGTTTCTTTTTCATCACGTACTGACTTCCTATTGCGCTATGAAAATAGATCCACTCGAAAAAGCGGAGAGGACTGCGACATTGGCACTTATTGGCTCAAATCCAGAGACAGGCGACAGCATGACGGGATTGTATTTTTTCCAGGCGGCAACATGCCCGGCTTCTTTAATTTATGGGAAGGCTGGGGCATTGAGCCCAAGCCCGGAAGCTGTGATCGATTCATTGACTTTATAGGCGAGGTGATCTGTGGCGGAGATAGCCAGCTCTTTGCCTTTGTCTGGGGATGGACGGCCCATCTTTTCCAAAAACCTGCGCGGCTGCCTGGAACGGCCCTGGTGCTCAGGGGCAAACAGGGCACGGGAAAAAACACGTTTGCAGAAACATTGGGCCGATTGGTCGGGCCTTCTTTTATTCAGCTGAATTCCATCTCCCAGGTGACCGGTAAGTTTTCAGGTCACCTTGCCGATGCCTTGCTGGTATTCGCCAATGAGGCCATATGGGGCGGTGACAAGTCCGCTGAGGGCGCCTTGAAGGCCATGATCACGGATCAGATCAGCCCTATCGAATCCAAGGGCAAGGACATCCGCACCTGTCGAAACTACAAGCGAGTCATTGCCGCCTCCAATGAGGACTGGGTGGTCCCTCGAGGGGCTGATGATCGTCGGTGGGTCGTGCTGGATGTCTCGGATAAGTACAAACAGAACCGGGAATACTTTTCGAGGATCAACCAGGAGCTTAGGTCCGGCGGTTACCGTGCGCTGATGCATGAGCTTATGACTTCCTCTCTTGATTCGTTTGATCCTGCCGATGTGCCTGAGGCCATCATGCTCAAGGGATGGGATCTTAAGATCCGATCCGCAGGATCTATTGAGCGCTGGTGGTATGAAATTTTGGTCCGTGGGTATCTCTATCGGGATTCGGGCTCTTATGCAGACGATGAATCGGAATCCCGTTATGTCTGGCCGGATGTAACCCCCAACGAGACGGTGCAGAACAGCTACCTGAAGTGGTGCGAGCGGCATCGCATTGCGCATCCTGAGGGCATTGAGACGTTGGGCGCTTACCTTGCAAGGTTGGGCCTTAAGAAAACGCGCCCCAGGCAAGGCAATCAGCGGGTTTATGCCTACGCCTTTCAGAACATACAGGACATGCGGGAGATCTTTGGTCAGCGTTTTGGCATACCCCGAGAGCATTGGGTTGAGGCCGATGCCTGAAGTGGTCCGGGCTTAAATTTACGTAACTCTATGATTTATATGAAAACAATAGATTCCGGTCCGGGTTAGGGCCGTCACTGGTCCGGGTACATGATTTCATAACTCTTTGAAATATAAGGGGTGGTCCGGGCGGTCCGGGTGGTCCGGGCATAAAAATCGCTCCAAGTTTGGCAAATGAACCGTAGTTGCTCTTTTTTACGAATTTATTTTCTTCAATTTAGCTAGGACCACTAGGACCACTAGGACCAAGTCAATAAATATAAGGGTTACAGCGGTCCTAGCTGGTCCGGGTGGTCCGGGTTAAACGGGGTTTTGAGTGAAAAACAAGGCTAAATCGCTCCGGGAAACCATGCCAATGACGACTGAATGGATTGATACCTTGCGGGAAGTCTTTGGGAAAGAGGAAATCGACCGGCAAATCCGGCGAGGAATGGCGGGACAGCCTACCTTTTGGGCAGAAGAGAACGGCATTGAGGTCGGCACGAAGCCCGACTGGGTAAAACCGGCGGGTCCTCCTGGAGCCTTGTAATGCGAGTAGTGCGAACGTTTATGCTTTAAGAGTCGTCGGAGACAGCATGCTGTCAACTTATCCTGGACAGAGAAGCTATCCAGCAGGATCGCTTATT
>OGVT01000070.1_pt1 | contig 11800 bp, 25 predicted proteins | sample 1575831 | NCBI WGS metagenome assembly OGVT01 (sample SAMN07581542, study PRJEB24739) | freshwater metagenome | place: Singapore | collected 2015-04
GTTTCCCAGTCACGATAGCATTTCCGTGTGGATCGTGTGTCCTTCCTGCCTGAGCTTGTGGATTGTACTGCTCAGTCGGTAAAGACCAAAGTGGTACAATGCCGTGTGACCGGTTACTCCTCGTCCTGATTGCAGGTAGTTAAGCACCTGCTGCTTTTTAGTGTAAGGCATGGGGATTTAGGGGGATTATGGGGTTAAAATGGCATATCGTCATCGGAATACTTGGCCTTTGGTGTTACCGGAGCCGGGGGAGCAGGGGGGGCAACTTGGTACGGCTTCAGGCTGATGCTCAGTCGCTTTTTACCGTTATTCTCTTTTACCCAGCCGGCAATCTCATAGATTTGACCCTGCACCCGGACGTATCCCCGCATATCAGGATGCGTATCAAGTTTCTTCTGCTGGTTTTTGTTCATGTTTCCCTTGCACTCAGGGATGGATTCGAGATACGTCTCAAGATTAAATTCTGCCATTTGTTTGAAATTTACAGTTGATTACGATATTCAAGTTCGATGATAAGATCAATGTAATGTTGTGCTTTCTTCAGGTCAAGAAGACCACCCTTCTCCCGATGCCGGCACAGGTATTTTATAGCACAACCTTCAAGGTATGGGATGTTGTTTTTATGGATAAACTCCACCGGCTGAATCGGCATCTTCTTGTAATGGCTACCGCCTTCTTGGGTCTTGAGGGGGTTCGGATTTTCCGATGCCTCAATCATCCCAACGACTTTTTTTAATGCGTTTAGCATAGTGATTTGATTCTTTGTAGGCATCCAATGCCCATTTGATACATACAATACAAAGTGTGGCTATCGCCAACATTTGAAAGACTGCTGCAAATACCATCAAGTTATTCATCTGTGTCATTTTAAAACCAGCCAGCGTAGAAACGCAGCCGGGATTCGATTGCTAACCTATGAAAAACACCGTAGTCAGGACAAGATTCGAACTTGTACGAGATGAGGAGTCAACTTAACTATCTCCTATGTTTCCCTTGCACATTTCTACGGACTCTTGTGAGTCGGGCATCCCTAGCCTAGATAACGTAGCGTCTACCAATTCCGCCACCTGACTATTTGCCGTCTTTCCGGCTGTCACACCTGCTGTCATGCCAGCATACCTGCTTTTTCAACCCGTCTGTACGGATTCTTTTGCCAAATCTCGGTGAGCGAGCAGAATCGAACTGCGTGAGCAGTCAGGGCCTGAATCGAACAGACATGAACACATTGGGGTCTGTTTATGGTCACGCTGTACACACGCTAACCCAATATGCTTGCAATTAACCACTCTGCCACCTGACTATTTACCGCCCATATGTAGAAACATTAGGCGGGTTCTGTTCATCAAAAACCCTAAATCCAAAAATCACAATGCACAACAAAAGTAACAGAAGTCAATCAATTATCCAAATATTTTCTATGTTATTTTAGATTGATATAAAATATCTTTTAATCTCTGTCATAAACACCTCAAGGTCATCAATAATCATGAACTTGTAACCAAGGTTCTCAAGCATCAATCCTGATACCACTTGCTCATTGGATGGCTTGCCACCTGGCTTCTTTAGTTCTATGAAGAATCCGTGATACTCGTCGTTTGGGACGCTAAGGAATAGATCAGGAACCCCCTTGCGTACTCCCATCAGTTTATACTTCCGTCCCTCCCTTGCGCTTTTAATGCTACCACCGTTCCGAATATGAAATAACTGCTGTGTCCAGTTAGGATACTGCATATCAAACCATTTGACACAAGCAATTTGAAGGTTAGATTCCGATACTTTTGAGGTAGTCTTCATTGTCATAAAATTTCATTCGTTCTCCATCAAACTTCATAGGTATGCTCATCTTGCTACCATTCCGGTTCTTGGCAATAATCAGTTCTGCTGTCCCTTTAGTACTATTCCCATGCTCATCAACCTCTATTCCTACCTGCTCGTCTCTGTGTATAAAGTACACAGCATCCGCATCCTGCTCAATGGCTCCTGATTCACGAAGGTCGGACAATACCGGCTTTTTTACTGCTCTTGTCTCCACTCCCCTGTTTAACTGACTAAGGGCAACCACCGGAATATTTAAGTCCCTTGCTAACAATTTCAATCCCCGGCTAATGGCTGCCACTTCCTGCTCACGGGACCTACCCCCCTTCTGATCTATAAGTTGCAGGTAGTCTATGAAAAGAATATCCAGTTTGCCTTTATTCTTCATGGCATAACTGAATGACTTTATGGCTTCGATGTTTAAATTGATAGACGGATTAATGTTTATCTCGTATTTGCTCATCCCATTCATTGCCTCATAAAACTTATCCCTGACAGATTCATCGTACCTAAAACCGGTGATGATCTTCTGATACGGTATCTCTGAGTAAAGGCTTGACATCCTGGCCACCGTCTGCTCTATGGACATTTCAAGCTGAATGATGCCTACTGCTTTACCTGACATTGCAGCCCCAAGGACATTCCTCCCCATAAATGCTGACTTACCTACGGATGGACGTGCTGCTATGACGTACAATCCTCCATCCACAAATCCCGCAGTCGCAGCATCTACGCTCTTGAACCCTGTGCTTATTCCCATCAGGTCTTGGTTCTGCACCATTTCCTGATACTTATACAGTTTCATAATGGCATCCGGCAAAGACATCGTGCTTATGATAGATTCTGTCCTGAGTGCCTTTAACTGCTGCTCTATGTGGTTTATGGCATCCAATGGGTCCATGTCTGCCGGGATACCTCCTTGGGTAATCTTGATGACCTCCCTCATCCGGTACATCTGACTTAACACATAGGCATTCTGCATGACAGATGCTGAAGATGTCACCATGTTTGTACAGGCCATGACATCCCACACAATAGTGCGATCAAGCTTGAGATGCCTGATACACCGGTCCACAACACTCATCATGTCTATTACCTTATCCTCCTTCCTGAGGCCTTCTATGGCCTCAAACATCTTTGCGTTACGGCTGTCGTAGAAATGCTTTGAGGAAAGAATAGGTGCAATCTGATCGTAAGCCACCGGCTCCATAACGCAGATACCAATAACATATTGCTCAAGTGCTTTATTATAGTGCAATCCGTCTGTGTAATTCATTGTCTTTATTTTTTACCTGTTCCTTACACCAGTATATTCAGTTGCCTTAACCCTTTGAACATTAAATGCCATCCTCCAAATACTACCACAATCAATACAACTAATCAATTCAACTTTTCTCCAATGACATAATCCGTATGTAACAATTTTTTCTATTATTATTTCTAAAGGGGGATTATGCATGCCAAAATAAGCAGTTAAATGGGTGGCAGTAATACCATTCAATATATTAACATAAGGTTTTGGCATTGTTAAAAACAATATTCCATTTTTAATTAATAAAAATATGTCAGGCAAAAACCTATTTGGGAATCCATACGGATCAAGATCAATTACATCAAATTTGCATTTTAATGCTATAAGTTTATGAAACTCAATATAACTATTAACATTTTCGCATTTTACTAACATTAAATCACTTGTGTTTTCTATTAGATTTTTATACACTTTTTTATTATATTCAAATGCTAATACTTCTCCATAATCAGCGTAAATCCTTGTCATATTTCCATGACCTGCAAATAATTCTAAAATTGATAAATCTCCCCATCCGCATATCTCATTTAATATTGATTTTGCTTGTGTGATTTTCTCAGTTGGATGATGTACCTCATTACTATTATTAATCTGTTTTTTTCTTACAATTTCATGCCTAATTGCTCTATAAGATTTACCTGTATTGACATTAGGTATTGGCTCAAATAATTTAGATTGTATGTATTTCATTGTCCGTATTTTTTACCATCCCATACTGCAATAGGATACATTTTAGGTTCGTTCTGCCACTTTACTGGTTTAGGCTCAAATAGGCCCGTCCAATTGTAGTTAATGCTGTTGTCAATACTTTGTATCGCTAACTCCTCTCCAAGCCCTGCAAGGAACCTTAATTGGCGTTTCCTGGATATCTCTGTCAAAGGCTCCTTCATCAGTTTCCGGTGCTGCTCCCAGTCCTGCCATGCTATCTTAAAATCCTCCGAATCAAACGGAAGGTCGCTAAAAAGTAGGTTTTTGGCCATTTTTCTTGAGTTTATGGCATACGATGTCTATTTAAGCATCCCTCTTAGGGCTGCAAACTGGCTGGCATTTAATCTATCCCATCCCCATCAGAAACCCTAAAAAAGGGTGCTAATCTGATTAAGTGCCAAACTGAGACTTATTGACAACGCTCGTTCAGCGGATAGAAGGGGAAGCTTTTGACCATAGCGGGTCGATGCTTTTTTATTTAAGGGTTGACACATCGAAGTCATTGCCCATCCTCCCCAGGTAGAAACCCTAAATACCAAAAAAGTTTGAGGTTTTTCGGGGATGCCGCCCCAGTCGGTCGAACTGTTGAAAACACCGACTTATGTAAAATAAAAATGGGGTTACCTATCGCAGAAGTAACCCCATGTCGGGTAATCGTTTCCAATCTGTCCCGGAGCCATCTGCGATATGCCTCCGGAACGTTCATTATGTCTGTGTCACCAAAGGTACTTACTTATGTCAAACTTTGGCAAATAAATTTTTAGAAATACCTGCCGGTCGTAGAAGTGAGAGTAATACGGAGTACCGTGGAAGTTGGCTCTATGCACCAACGCTGCAATCCGATCTACTCTGTACCTTTTAGCGTTTGAAAGAACGTTTTTTGCTATTGCTTCATCTCTGAGGAACAAATTTAACTCCCATTCCGCAATCTCCTCCTCATACGTGTGGTCAGTAAATAATTTTACCCTATACCTCGTATTGTTCCACATCAGGTGTGACTTTTACTGAACTGCAATATTGTGCTACATAGCAATCCCGGCATTTGTCGTAGGAAGGCATTGCAGGCCATTTAGCCTTCTCCCAACCTGCAAGCATATTCTTGACCGTCTCTACCTCTTGTACGTGTACGTCAAGGCTATCTGCCGTCATAACGCATTTAATGACCCTGCACCATCCTGACTTACCGAAGACAAGGAAGTAGTATGGCAGGTACACCCCATGCTTCAGGTGGTAAAGGTGGATGTAATGCCTTGCCTGACGCTTAGAATCCGGTTTGTTCTCAAGGTCTGCCCATCCGTTCCACCGGTCATCGTACTTGGTCTCTGTGTACTTTACGTCATAGATAGCCAACCGATCAGGATTTTCAATGTCATTGGCTACCATGTCGATAATACCGGACATTCCATCTACTTCAAGACGCATCTGTGGCTGGATAGCATCCATCTTGATGCCTAACAATTCAAGGGTCTTTTTAGCAATGCCGGCAAGTTCATCAATATCCTTCTCAGCCTGCGACTTACCACCGTTCTTCAGTTTCTCCAACTGCGGGGCTTCCTGCGATGACTGACCAAGTAGCAGCCACTCAAAGTACAAGCCACGTTTCATGGCTTCTGACTGCTCTGTGGCAACCTTGTCGATGTAGCGCAGTTTAATGGCTTGCGGGCAGTTTACGCTAAAGACATTGTTCATTAAGGACTGGGAGATGTTCATATGTGTGTGTGTTAATTACGGAATGAATCAAGATTAATGTGCCAAAGCTTCTTATTGTCAACGGCTACCGGACCAATAATCAAGGCGTTACCTACATTGCCTTGGTAAGATATGCTTTCAAATATCTTGCCAATAAGGTACTTTGAGTGGAATACAAGCGAATAATCATCTCCGTGGCTTTTAAGCAAGAATCCGGTCTCGTCTGCCTTACCGATCAGCCACATATCACCTTGCTCATGGTAATAGATGTTGATATGGCATCCGTGAAACAAATCCATAACCCTGCAGGCCTCCGGATTTATGACAAATCTTCCATTAGCAAAACTCATCCGAATTCTAGGCTGCATCGTCTTCCCATTCATCGGGACGTTTAGCCTGTTATACACTCTCATTGCCGTAAGTTTCGTTGTAGTATTGTTCATGTTCATGCTGCAATGCCCAACCGTTATACTTATTACCCTCTTTGTGAGCTTTCATTATCTGCTCCTTCTCCATTTGTTTGGCTTGTTCAAATGCTTTATCAATTTTATCCCATTCTTCATCACTAAACCCATCCAATTGTTTAGGAAATAAATAATTATATAGCCATTCAACCGCTGTCATGTTATTCTTTTCCATAAAATTTTAATGTTGTTTTATTTGTTACCCTACCTATTAACATATTAGATAAGTGGCCTCTGCATATTTTATGGTCTTTGGCTGCTTCTGTTACACTTTCATATACTATATTCGTCATGGTATCTATAACCTTTTTACATGGTCTTGTGATATTCTGCAAACCGTTAGCAAAGGAGTGCTTGCCGTTTTCCGACTGAGTAACCCATTCAAGATTATCTATTCTGTTGTCATGCTTTATTCCGTTTTTGTGATTGACCTGAGCTTTGTTAAGGGGATTATCAATAAACAACTGCGCAATTAATCTATGTTGAGAAATCATAACGGGCTTATTGTTTATCCATATCTGAGTCCTCATATATCCGTTATTACTTATGCACCACTTCTTAAATTTAGATGTCCTTTCGTTATACAATGAACCGTCTTCATATAATATATAAGTGCTATTGGGTATTTTTTTATATGCCGTTTGCTGTGCCATGTGTTATTTCTTGAAGTTTAAATGATATTTGCTTTCCTGCACTCTCGTCTGACCGTGATACTTGCTACCTGCTTTCAGGTCGTATGTCTCCGCAATTTCGCCTTGGACATAGGCGAACTCAATTTGACAAATCTTCATGTTAGGGTAGATCCGGACCGGCTGGGTAGCAACCAATTCCAATACAAGGCTGCCTTCAAATCCCGGATCAATAAATCCAGCAGTTACATGGACAAACAACCCAAGCCGGCCAAGGCTACTCTTGCCTTCCACCTTTCCACGGATATTGCCTTTGCATCCTATACGCTCATTACAGCGATATAGGTACACCCGCCCCGGCTCCAGCAATACTCCATGATCTTCCATCTTCAGTTCGTACACCTTATTTGGCTGGCGTACATCCAATATCTCATCGGAGTACACCTTGTAATCAGGAGCAATCGTTAGGTCAACGGAACAAGGATTCAAGTTCTCTACATTAAACGGCTCAATGACAATAGAACCGCTTTTCAGATTCTCAAGTATCAGGCTATCAGACAATATCATGTTATTTGTTTAAGGCTTCTCCGGTCGTGTTAAAAGGTACATACCCATCTTCATGCTTACGGTTAAGGTCGGCCCCGAAAATGGTTCCAATCTTCTTCGCAGCATTCTTCACCGCAAAGGCATATGCAGCAGGCAGGTTCTTATGCAAAGCATCTTTCTTTTTGCTTTCCATAAACTGATTGACCCTTGTACCGGCATCTTGCTGCACCGGAACCGCTGAAATCCCGTCATAGAACATCCATTGCCGAAGGATAGGATGAAACACATGGATGCGCACATGGCAGCATATCTCGTTTACAATCATCTTGTATTCCACAATCTCAATCTTGAACAGACCGAAAAAGTAACGCTTCAGCAGATTCTCAATCACTCCAATGGGGATATGTTGGAAGGTCTGACCGCCAATCTGCTCTGTAATCACCTTCTTAGGCTTGGCTGACAATGCCTTCTGAAAGCCCTGTAATGCGTTTACCTGCTCCGTATTGAACGGAGTTATCTCATGTGAAACAGGCTCAGATACCTGTACCTGTAAGTTCTCTTGCATATATCGTGTTGTTTTTACTTACCAAATGTTTCGTTGTAATATTGTTCCGCACTCACAACTCCCATGTATTCGTACCCATTCTCATGAGCGTTTATTATCTGCTCCTTCTCCATTTGTTTGGCTTGTTCAAGCATAGCAGAAATTTCTGTTTGATAACCCGGAGGAGTTAATTTTTTCATTTTTTCTTCTATCCATTCAACTGCCGTCATGTTATTCTGTGCCATGTGTTTATTTTTCGTCATCAACAAAATTGGCCAAGAAAGCAGCAGGTGAACTGCCCGGAGTAAGCCCCGGCATCTCCATCGGAACGTCTGCCAAGCCTTCAATCCGCTGAGACACATACTGCGAAGCAAGTTTCTCTGCCCGCTTCCTGCGCTCAAAGAACTCAATGATTTGGCTCTGTATGGCAGGATTGACATATACCCCGGACAAATGCAGTTTCAGCGTAGGATATGACATAGCAAGCAAACCCTGTAATTTACCCTTGTCTCCCCTGCGCAAATGCCTTTCAACGTATTGCCTGAATTTAAAGTCCGTTTGTGCAACTCTTGATAAATCTTCCATTGTTTTACTATTGTTTCAAACAAAGTTACAGAATGTTTTAATAAAAAAACCCCCAAATTTTATTTTGAGGGTCTTTTAACACGACACAAGAACACTATTTCACCACCTTGCAGATGTCTTTCTGATGTCCACATGGAGGAATCCGGGGTACAACCCAATACCTCCAAACCACAGTTTTTTCTCCTTAATCAGTTTTTCTACAATAGCCTTTAACTGTTTCGGGGTCTTGGACTTGACCGTAATATCAGCAGCAGATGCCGTCAGATGCTGGCTCTGCGGCTTACCGCCAATCTTGGTGTTGTACTTCGGATGCCGGTATGCGCTGTTCAAATGGATCGGCTCACCCAAATGGTCTCGCAGCACCTGAAGGTTCAATGCCAATTCCCGGACATTGCCCATATACTTGATGGGAACCTGGGTTCCATCCTTGCAGGCAAATTCGTATAAACTGAAGTTTTTGGTAAGTTGCATATCCATAGTTTTAGATACCCAAGACATAGAAATGTCAGGTAGTTTACGATATATGCGAAAGCTTATTTGAATAGGTTATACGCCATGACAAGCAGCAGGATGAGGAATAACCCTCCAAGAATGGTAAGTGCCTGAATTAGCCCTTTTCTGTCCTTTTGAAGGCTATCTATCTGTCCCTGCATCTTATTGTTGACATTTAGCATATCTCGAATAAGGACATCGTTTACGACCGTCTTAACAATCGTATCAGTACGGGTGATATGCCGGTCAATAAACTTGGTCAACCGGACAATCTCCTCCTGCCTAAGGGTGTCATAAACCGTCTCCTTGATGGTAGTATCCCGGTAGATGATAACCTCATCCCCGGTAATATACACCGAATCAATAGGCAGCGGATTGTCCAGTACCCATTGTGCAATAGCAGCATCTATCTCAGCCTTCTTATGCAATGCCTTTTTTACAGGATTGCAGGAAGCCAAGATAAATGCTGTCAGGATTACCTTAAACCAAATCCTTGTTGCCAAAATCACCAGTATTATTGGTAAACAGGTTTTTCAGCAAATAGGATACAGCAGCAGTACCTGCAATCTTTCCAATGCTTAACCATTCCGCAGAAGTAGGGAAATGCCCAGCATCGAATATTACGGTCAGCGAAGAAGTTACTACCGCCAATACAGCGATAATCAAACCTTTCAGCAAGTCCTGAAGGTCAAGTTTTCCAAAATTGCTCATATGCTCAGTTTTTAGTGCCTATCTGCTTTGTCCTTGAGTTCAAGTTTTATTTCAGCAATAGCCTCAATAATTTTGTCAAGTTTCACCATCATCGCCCGGTCAGTATTCTCCAAAGACTTCACCCGAATATCCAATTCCTTCAACTTCATTTCCATCCTCACATAGATGCCAATCAAAGTCATCACAAATCCACCAAGCCAAAGAATCACATCTTGATTCATTACCCTATCTTGTTTACGGTTAAAATTACAGAAGGAATAGCCGGACGGGTAGGATTACTCGCTGCCGCTATGTAGTTTATAAAAACTGCCGTGTCAGATGAGTGCCAGCATATTTCGAAGTAATCACCAGCAGCAGCATTGACAAAGAAGTTCCAGGCTGCAACGTGCTTGCCATTGTTGCCGGTTAATGTCATCTCGGTGTTCGTATTTGCGATATTGCTTCCGTTCTTGCAAAGCCATATCTGCACCGTATCGTCACCGGAATCCGTCTTGTCGAACTGCGCAGAGAATTGGATGTTGTAGTTTCCGGCATTTGCCAAAGTAATACGAGAGTTGCTGACAATGCTGACACCATTAGAGAAGTCAGTTACATTGTAGGTCATCTTATTGACAGAAGTAGCCCCGGCATTCGTCTGATCTACCGTAGAATAGAACGACCCAAAAAAGTATTCAGGGCCTACTATAGCCTTAATCTCATTGGTCGTAACCTGTGCAATTACGCTGCTCATTGGGTAATATCTTCTGTAACAATAAACTGTCCTCGCAGATATGTCTGCACCGTACCGTCAGCAAATGTCGCTTGAAGGTCGTAATAATATTTGCCGCCCATCTCTATACTAATGATTTTACTGATGGTAATGACATTGTTATTCGCACCTCCAACTGTTATCCCATTTCCTTCAGATAAGGTCTGCTTGATGTCTCCATCCGGATGGGTACGAATCTGCATCTTAACGTCAGCAGTAGCCAAACTAATTGGGTTACCGCTGCCGTCAAGGATGCTTATGGTCTGCTCAAAGGAATCGTTCCTGTAAGCCTTTTGGGTCAATACTGCCGGAGAGTTCATTGCTGAGTAGTTGTTGCTGTTGCCGCTCTTGCCGCCTGTGCTGCGACCCTGGCCGCTCTTTCCTTTACATTGAGTTCCCTCATTACTAATACGACTGCACGATCAGCGTGATTTGCCAGCGTTGCGTAGTTCTTGTATTTCTGTCCCGTCAGCTCCACGTTCCCGCTTGTCACCACGGCTCCGGTGCTATCCGACAAAGTGTAATAGAACCTCGCAGTCGTTGCAAGGTCATCCCATACGCAAACCACGTCGATGTCATCCGCATCGTACACCACGCCGTTTGCCCACACCTTGACCTTATCGATCGGTCGCTTGTTGGGCTTTGTACTGTCAGTCTGGGCAGATGCGTTCAGGGAGATGGCGAGAACCGCCAATGCGATCAGTTTTTTCATTTCTTATCGGTTGTGTTTTGTTGATTGACTTGTTGAACGATTTTCATCCGTATCGTCTCCGATGTCTTTGCAGGCAGTTCGCCAAGGGCATCGTAAACGACCTGGAGTTCCTGCGCTGTGAGTTCTAACTTGTACGACTTCGGTGTCGGTTCAAACGACATGAGTGCCATGATGGCGAATAGTGTGAGTGTTTTTTTCATTGCGTAAAGTTACAAAGGTGTGACGATTGCCAACCGGTAATAAACTCCGTTGATTTCTACTTCGACATAGTTTGCCGTGTCAAGTTGTACAGATGTAGCGACCACGCTGCCGAGATGCCAAGGAACAGCGGTAGAACTGCCACCGTTGGCGGTCTTGATACTTCCTGATATCAACGCATTTCCGTTCACTTGTAGTTTGAAATCCCCATTATCGGTCAGGGTGTTTATCAGCAGTTCTCCGTTCGTGTTGATTGTTGCCCTTGTGGCGTTATTGGTAGCGAACTGCAAAGGATAATTCGCCCCCGATCCGATGACGGCTGCGTATGCGCTCGACCCGCTGAATATCTGCCCTCCTGCGCTGCTTTCCGCACCGAGGTAAAGGATTCCATTGGAGTTGTATATCTGCCCCGCTACCTCACTCGTTCCGCTACGTGCTACGCCTATGCCGAAGGTGGTGTTGGATGCGATGTCGAGTTTACCCGTACCGACACGGGCGTTGCCGACTACTTGTAACTTGTAATCGCCTGCATCGGAGGTGGTCGATACGAGCAATTCACCATCTGAAGTCAAGCGCATCCGGAAAGATGCGTTACTCCCAAAATCAAGGTATTTGCCCGCATCCGCAAAATATCGTGACTGGGAAAC
>OGVT01000071.1_pt1 | contig 11794 bp, 15 predicted proteins | sample 1575831 | NCBI WGS metagenome assembly OGVT01 (sample SAMN07581542, study PRJEB24739) | freshwater metagenome | place: Singapore | collected 2015-04
TAAGATAGGGTACAAGAACATCTTGCTCTTCTGAAAATATTCATTATATACATGAGTAATGTTCATAATTAAAGTGTTTATAATAAGATTTCATGGTTAATGAACTCATAGGGTAGTGAATAGTTTCAGAAGAGTAAGATATCCTTGACGACTATACGCTCACGTAAGGTACGCATCTGTTTAAGTTCGTATTTTTTGATTCCTGTTTTCTTGCTTAAGAACATTAGGAATAACTCTTTGCTGATTTTTGTTTCAGATGCGCTATATAAATCTATTTTGTATTCGTCTGTTAATGTCTTACGTAGGCGTATTAGTTCTGTACATAACTCCATTATTCTCTTAGTACTTCTTACGTCGTTGATACAGTAGGTAACCACTTCATCTTGTTCTTCTGTAGAAGTGATAATATGGGTGTGATCATATGGCATATCTACTATATTATCCCAATCCATACCATATTGAATCCACTTCAGACTACTTAGCTTGGCTTTGTTATCCCAGTGATTCAATCTATATACATCTACATTAGGTATCAACAATTCGCGTTGACTGTACTTAAGGAATTCACCATTGTTCTTTCTTCTTATTGCTTCCTGTGCTTCTTCATATATTAAATCTACAATTTGCATAGGACTCAATGTTATTAGCTCCTTGTAGTTAAGGAGAATGAACTGAGTTATCTGACTATCGAAGTTTAAACCATTAAATGAGATATGATATTCTTTTCTCTTAGCGTTAATTAGTAAGAAACGAGCTAGCTCTCTTATATCATTACGATATGGACTGACTACAAAGACATGTCTTTCTTCAGTCTTATAGTGCTCAAACACTGCTACAAAACAAGATTTCATTGTTTCGTAGTCCATTACCCAATTAGCTTTCATATCATATGTTCAGTTAAGCTGTTCCCCCATTAGTTGGTAAAAAAAGGAGGGCCTAAACCCTCCTATTATTTTGTATGTAACCTTTTGATTACTTAATTTCTGCTCCTGTAGAATCTACTAATCCTGGTGTTTCAGGTACAAATAATCCTGATTCCTCTTTCTGACGTGCAATTTTGATGTAGTGCATGTAGTCGTAATCATCAGCATTAACTGCAAAAGTTTTGATGAAATTAATGATTTCTTTTTCTTCAATAATATAATACTCATGAAACGTTTCTAGAGTGCGACGCTCTTCTTTGTAAGGTTTTCCGTTTTCACGTTTACCTGTTTTCATGTACTGCATATCACCATTGTCATCTAACTTTGGTACATTGTGAAAGATTTGTTTTTTAATCTTACTGATTACTGCCAATAATCCTGTGTTCAAATCATACAAAGCTTCTGTGTATGGGCAATCGTCAGTAGCAGGTACTAGCTTAAAACTTTTTAATTCTCCCCAGTAGTTGCTCGCTAAGAGCATGTTTTTTCCTATGTTCATAAATTACTGTTTTGACAAATGTAATGATTTATCTTCTATTTTAAACTCTAGAGGTTTAGATATTAACGTTTCATGATTTATTTCTGGTGGACTACATAATTCACCAACTTCCATCAGCATTTCTACATCACAGTTCAAGATATCAGCATATGTATAAAAGTGATTATCTGGGTATAGATAACTATCCATGTACATTGCTTGAAACGGATTAGATGAGAAAAAGTTAACTATCTTAAATTTAAATTCGCTACTGAGTTGCGAGTATTTACCAAGTGTAACTTTTCTAAAGTCATGCGAGTGTTCAGAAAAATCAAAGACATATGCAACCATGTCTTCTGGCAATTGGTAATAGTCATAAAATAATGGATTAGATAATAGATGACGCCTCTCAAATGATTTAAAGTCGTCATCTTTTCTATTGTGATATACACATATTAGTTTGCAATCTCCCAGCTCATACATATCTTGCCAACACATGTATGTCTCTACTGGTACAATGCTATGTCCCTGTCTTATCTTTAAGATAGGGTACAAGAACATCTTGCTCTTCTGAAAATATTCATTATATACATGAGTAATGTTCATAATTAAAGTGTTTATAATAAGATTTCATGGTTAATGAACTCATAGGGTAGTGAATAGTTTCGGTTTTCATAATGCCAACGTGCTTGATTTAAAGCAATACGTAACTCATCTAGATAATCAAGCATTGTTGCATGACTTACTTTGAATGGATATACCTGATTGTATTTGTCAATAACGATGAAGTTAAATTCAAAACTCCATGAATCATCAATTACATCTTTAAGGAAGTGTTTTGCAAGTGTTAGATATATAGCAGCTTGTAATGAGTACTTCCAGTACGTGACAGATTCAGGAAAGTCTTGTATTGATTTGCTGCTAGTCTTGAGATCGTTGATTGTAACTTTCTTGTTGATGGCATCTACCACCATATTATCGATAATACCTTTAAGACCTACAGGATTACCTTCTATATCTAACTCAATTTCGTTATAGATACCTATAGTAGTGCCATCGTGTATTAAGTCTAAACCTAGTAGTTGTCTAACTTTTTGATTATCTTTAAGTATTCCTACAACTTCTGAACATCTGTCTAAAGTAGATTGATCAATAATGTCACGAGATCCTTTCTTCTTTAGAAAGTTAAAGTATTCAATTGCTTCTGGAGTTAATATTTTGTCTAGTCTTTTTTGATCTCCTGTTTTCTTTACTCCATCTTTGTCTGCTTTTTTGTCGTCTACAAACTTTTGAAATAAATTAATTTGTTTGAGCGTAATTAAAATAACATCTTCGTAGTTATTGAGCTCATCTTCTTCTGTAGGATTTACAACTTGGTATACTACATCTACTACTGTCTTGACATTATCAGATGGTAATGACCCTGAAGCTAGAATGAATTTATCTTCAAAGGATGTGGTGTCTAACATCAAGTAGTGAATAAGCTTACCTTCAATAAGATGCTGATCATTTTTGATCTCTTTTTCTTTAAGTACGTATTCCTTATAAAATAATGATGGAGCATACAGTAGTCTGTTTAAACTACTGTAGCTGAATTTAAAAGGTGTGCTGTAAAATGCGCTTTCTTTTTCTAATACTTCTTCTTTATTCATCATATGTTAAATCTTCATTGGGGCGTATTACTGCGTTATAGTATGTACCTCTAAAATCTGAGTTGTCGTAAGCATATTCTTGTAGCATCCTGTACATGGCTTCTTCAGTAAACTTACCGTAGTCTTTAAGAAATGATGTAAGACTTTCTAATCTATAGTTGCTGAATCTACCACCTATTTGACCAAGCTCTAGATTAAAGAAGTTCAAAAGCGATTTGAAGTTTTTATGATTTGCTTCTTTTAACCTGCGAATTTTGTACGAATTCTTATTGAGTAAGAAATAATTGTTTAGTATGCTTTCATGATAATTACTGTTAGCCATAATTTCCATGGCTAGAATAATGTTTTCATCTACATTAGAGTCAAACATTCTTTGTAATTCCTCAAACTTTTGATCTGTAATGACGATTGATTCTGAACTTAAGAGATTAAGTAAGTGTTCTTCAGATCTTAATTTGGAGTATAGACTTGGTTCTGGTAAAGATATAAAATTTTCTCTTGAAAACGAATATCTAAACCATACATAATGACCTGTTTTTTCATACACATATTCTCTATATACGCTAGCATCAGATTCACTCATTACAAATACTGCACTGTGATTATCCATAATTTCATTTACAGCATCAGGTGCGTATATTACGTTAGCTGAGTCAAATGCATATTGGAACATGTAAGCTGCTTGTATATTTTCTATGATATAATATCTTTCATATGTCACTTGTTTGCTAGATATCAAATTATTTGATTTACCTTTTGACTTAGGACCAATGAAAATATAATTTGCATCATTAATATTCTTTACACTACGGAATCCATATTTTTCATAAAGACCTTGCAATTTAAACCTTGGTATGGTAGTGTCTGGTAAACAGAATATTTTATCTTCTGATTTTAATTCTACAGATTTGTGAAAAGCATAATCTACGGCATCATTATGTGACACCATGTACTGCCTAGATACCTTCAGTCTACCTTGAACTGAAGGATCATAAGCAATTACCATTCTTTGTTTAATCATAATTATCTTGTAATTAAATCATTTATAACAGGTGTAAGAACTAGTTTTTGGAATTTAGTTTTATTACCGTTAATCAATTTACTTGCAATAATATACTTCAAGTCATAGTTAAACAGTGAATCTTCTTCGACAATCTTCACAATTCTATCGATTAATTTACTGTCTACTGTATTAGAACTTGCATAGTGTAATGCGTAGTTAGTCAAACGACTTACCATCAAACTTGCTAAGTCTGCTCTATAACTACCCGCATCATAAATAATATCGCGTAGTTCATTTATGATTGCACCTGTTGTACTCTCTAATAACATTTTCTTAGGAGTAATAAGTTTATCTAGTTTGTTAGCAATGAACTGAGTAAATAGACTAGCTACCTCTACTCCTACAGAACCTTCACCAATCTTTTGAATCAATCCTAATTGATCTTCAAACTTTGGAATAGAACTGATAGCATTAAAGAATGTAGTAATAGATCTTGGGTTAACATTCTCATTAACTACCTCTGGATGCATTAATAAGAAGTTGATACATCTTGAGTCAATACCATTTTGTTCTGCCCATTCTGCCCATCTATCTACGTCAAACTTGTATTCTACGCTGACAAATCGTGTCTTTTGAGCTACGTCAATAGCATTAACCATATAGCTTCCATTATCTGGGTTAGCAGTCAAAACAATATGCCAATCTTTAGGTAGCTTCCACGAGATATATTCTTGTCTGTCTACAAGTTCCATACATGCCTGAATGAATCTAATATCAGCCCTGTTCCAGTCATCTAATAATAGAATACCTCCTCCTGCTTTATCTGCAATCCATTCAGGTGGACAGTAAGACATTCTCTTTTGTCCTGTAAATCTGTAACCTTGTCGAGTATACTCTTCTACTGCGTGCTCATCTACCCATTGTTGTACAGTTAGTCCTGATTCTGCTGTTTTAACTAATTTGAATTGTCTGATAGGGAAACCTACTAGGTCACCTAATTCTTCAATCTGAGCTAAGTTTATCTTAACCAAATTAAGATTCATTTCATTAGCTAATTGTAATACACTACTTGTTTTACCTAAACCTGACTCACCAATGATTTCTACTGCTACAGGATTTTTACCCTCTGCTTGTATCATTCTGTTATTCTGAATCATATGTGTTAGGAAATCCTTTAACTCCTGACTGTCTAATCTTACACTATTTGTTTTCATCTTCTTCTTTACTTAATTTTTCTAATCTAGCTGGTATAACGAGTAGTTCGTTACATATATCACAACATCTTTGTTCTTTCCATTCAGTAGGAAATGGATCAGGGTTATGACCATGTCCTTCTATCTTCTGTTTACAAATACAACAAATCATAAGTCTAGTTTTATTACAGCTCCTGGAAGCTCGTTGTTTAGTTTACTTTTACTACTTAGTACCCATAGGATATCTCCCTTAGCATTTATTGGTGCAGGTGCCTCGCCATCTGTAAAATATATCAAGCAGCTGAGTTGATTCATGTGCTCGTTATAATAATTAATTACAGGTTGGAAACTTGTACCTCCTCTACCATGTATTAGATAATCTTCTCCAGGTTTATATTTACCTACATGAGAGATTGCTGTGTCACATTGTACTATAGTAACTTCATTACCTGTTTTTGTTAGATGATGTATCTCCTGAAGAAACTCTTTAAGTTCTTCATTACTTACAGATCCTGAAGTATCTATACCTACAAGTATGTGCTTCTTCTGTTTAATCTTAAGACCTGGGTTATCCTCGTATCTCTTACTTAATTTGCGTCGAGACTTTTTGGTATAGACCTTAATAGACTTACCCGCAAATCTTCTGATGTATCCCTTCCAATCAAACTTGGGCTCAGGTACATTGAATAAAGCATCGATGATACTTTTGAATTCTCCAGGAATATTTCCTCTAGACTTAGTAACATTCTCTGCTACAGTCTTAAGTATCCCATTTAATTGATCACGTAGTAATCTTTCATCTGCCTCATCTAAATCTTCAACATCATCCCAGTCATGATTACTTAATGTTATATTTTCTCCATTAGGTAATGTAACTTCTTTATCTCCATTACGTATAGCTTCTCGTAAAGCATTCTTTATCTCGTCACTAAGTGTCTGAAGCTTGTCGTAATAATAATGTGTACCTGCATTAGGTTCTAAGTCTAATTCTGGAAAAGAATTTAGTGTTACTCCCCCTTCAGGTAAACAATCTGGATTGATGTATTGGTTTATCTCGATATCCATTGCGATGTTAGCTAATTCTTTATCTCTTAGATGTTTATAATCTGTAAGATGAAAGAACGCCATATGCATAAGCTCATGTTTGAGTAATCCTTTCTTATGTAACGGAGATAGTGAATGCCAAAACGTAGGAGATATCTTGAGATAATAATTTATCCCAGATACTCCTACGCATGCCGTTTTAATTTTATCGTTGAATAGCTTGTTTAAAGATAATAAAAACAAACCATAGAAAGGTTCTTCAAACATTAACTCTTTAGTCGTTCTTGCTAAAGATTCTTCGTTAATGTTCATCTTCTTCTCATTTGTATAAATTTGTTACTACTTCTAATGCATCATGTGCTGCTTTTTTATACCCTCTTAAGTACTCGTCATGCAATACTTCTTCTACATAGCTAAGTATACTTTGCTTTAATTCATCAGTTAGTGTTTGTGTTTCCAAATCTTCTAACCATTTAATAAAATTATTCATTACTTTGTTTTATAAAATTTACCTAATATGTTAGAGTTTAAGTATAACTCATTGTCAAGCACATCATTACAGAATAAATGTTTTGCCTCCTGATATGTAAGCTCTGTCGCACTGTAACAGATTCTTAGTATCTCTCGCTGAATCTTAACGCCAGCTTTATGAGCAGCTTTTAATACATCATTACTACTATAATACTTATGGTAATCCAATTTAGATACTTGCTTGTACTTCTTGAGGCGTTTATCTTCTAGTGCAGATAGGGCCCTTTTTCCAAGCTTAACCTTACGGTTAGCATAGAAATTCTTCTTACCAATGTAAGCAACTGATTTACCATCTATAATTGCTGACATTACATAAATAAACCCTACTGCTCCTTCAGGTATCATCTCGTCGGTGAATTCAACACCTCTATATATCCAACTCATTTAATAGCTTGTTTTAACATATTATACAATACAGTCTTTACACTGGCTAATCCATATTCTTTTACAGAATCTGATAGATCTTTAGACATTTGTAAGTGTAAATAAGGTATCTGAAATTTTTCTTTGTACTTATTCATTGCTTTGATACCCGCAATATCATCGTCAAATAATGTGAACACTTTAGTATATCTTTTAAGGATTTGATCCATATACTCTTTAGGTATAGTACTGTTCTCACTATCTGGAGCAATAACATCAATACCTTTGAATTTCATTGCCTTAAATGCTAAAGCATCTTTCAGTGAACTGCAGATTATCAGATACTTAGACCCTGTCAGTTGATCTGTTCCTTGAACATAATCTTTGACTTTGATGAACTTCTTATTCTTTTGACCTGGTTGATATATCTTGTATAGATTCCCTGCGTTATCAAAGTATCCATAGATACCTGGTCTTTCAATAGTAAATACTTCTTCGTCGTCATCATATAACCTACGCATTACATATTTTTGAATAGGTCTTACGTTATACTGTTTTAATAAATCTGAACTAATACCAAATTGTACCCAGAACTTTGCATCAGCATTATTCCATTCTCTTGTTTGAACTTCTGTGACTTTATATTTTGGAGCTGCTACTATTTCTTTGTCTAGATTTAGATTAGTACAAAAATCTCCTTTTTGTATATACTTATCATAATCATTTATAATCTTATCAATAGCTTTATTGTAAGATATATTATATAATTCTGATACGAGTGCAATTCCATTACCTGATTTACCACTTGAAAAATCCTTAAATCTGTATTGTCGTGCATCATCACTATAGTAGATGCACATTGAAGGAGTACGTTCTGTTTTAAATATGGATCTTATCTTGATGCTTTGACCATGTAACTTTTCTGCAAGATTTAAATACGTCTCAAATATCCATGTAGATGGAACATCTTCTATTACCAATAATGGTTTATCTAATCTTAGCATATGCACAAATAAATAAGGGGGATGTTACTCCCCCTTTGTTTATTAAATATCAAAACCTGTGTCAACATCATCTACATCAAATGGTAGATCATCATTGTCGAGGTTATCTATTTCTGTATCTGTTATGCTGTCACTTTCTTCTGGCTTGAAGTCTTTTGTTTCTTCAGTTTCTGCCTTCTTAAAATGTTTAGATTCATCGTAGGCAATTACTGCTTTCTTACCACCAGCTTTAACGTAAGCATTAATATACTTACCATCTACTTTTTCGTATTTAGCAAATGACAATGTAGTTTTAAGCTTACCTTCTTTGTTGATGTATTGATCACCACGGATACATACTTCTAAGTATTTATCTTTATATGGCATATCATTATTAAACGCAGCAACCCATTCTTCAATGGTTGGATATTTACCTTGTGCCTCTTTTAACCAATCTACACAGTCGAGTTCTACACACATTCTAAATAGATCTTCCAATATAGCAATATCCCTTTCTACTGTTTTACCTTTATAAGCTACATACTTTGTTTTGTATGGATATGTAGAAAAGTGAACATTACCTACAAGACCTTCATGTTTAGGGCCATCAGGATTATCTTGATCAATTGGATAACCTTCAAAGTCAGGGCTTGGTTTTTTAGTTTCCATTTTAAATACTAGAAATAAGCCATTGTCTGGTTTCCAATACTCTTCCCATAGTTCTACTTTGTTTATCTTTACTTCATAGTTGCCTGGTACAATTCCTTTGTAAGGTCCTTTGTTACTACCTCCTGTATTAGGATAATCAATATTAATACTTAATCCCATTGTTTTGTTTTTTATTAATCGATATAAATTTGATCCCAGTGAGTCTTAAACTCTCCTTCTAATAATTCAGATACTACAATCTCTTGATTGCGCAAATGAGCAGGTCTTGCACCACATGAAATTTCATCTTTGGTTTTAAAGCTTAAGATGTTTTGATTTCCTTTACGATACATGTAACCAATAGCATCAGACTGCGAAGATACAATTCTTTTGATTTTACCTGTCAAGTCTAAGTCCATAGAGTTAACTTCTGCTCCTGACTTTTCAATCATTGCATCCTTAACGTGACCCAAAAGAATTACACGAGGAGCATATGTTTTAATCTCTTCGATTACTTTTACTACGGCTTCTCTTAAGTATCCATAGCCTTGACCATTAGGTAAGTTAAGTACGTTACCATACTTTACTTTACCTGATTCAGGATCTATATTTCCATTGGGAAGCTTCTTAATCCATGACCCTTTACCCATAGGGGTTTTCATGTAAAGTCTTTCAGCTTCTTTAATACACATGGTTTCTAATGCAGTGATTGTATCTACGGCAATATAATCATATGGTTTACCAGCATCAATAATAGCTTTACCAATTTCACGAATCTCACTTACAGTACTTGCTTTAAGTGACATCGCATCTACATAATCTGAACCTGATTCTAAATCTAATATCAAACAGTTGGGTAATTCGGCAATAAGACTCGTCTTACCAACTTTTGGCTTAGAAAAAATAATAAGGTTCTTAGGACTTTTAGTTACAGCTGGTGACTTAGCTGTAGGAAGTACTATACTCATTTTGTTACGATTTCATTTAACCACTTCTTTCTACTAACTGGCTTCTTCAATAGGATAGCTGCTAGATCACGGATAGTCATATCACTAATCAATGGATCTTCATTTGGATTAGGAATCTCCTGATCAATATCAAATGCTATACTAGCTGCAGGCCCTGTAACTTTGCCAATGTAATCATCGTCAATAAGTTCTAGTTCTTCAACTGGAACAATATATCTTATGTTACCTGTTTCAGGATGTGGTTCTGATTTCTTATACTCAGTAGCATAGTAAGGATTGTATGTCCATTTCCAAAGTCTATTCTTTGGATCTTCTGAATCATACCCTTTACTTACAAAGTGAGTATAAATGTCTTGACCTTTTTTAAAGTCTTGTTCAAAGAAAGATACTACTTGATCTGATTCACCCATGGGTATATAACATATCCTTGGAATGAATAAAGGGTTCTGTAATCCTAACTTTTGAAACTTCTCAAGATGAAGCTTTTTTAAATCTTCAATCTTTTCTTTTGTTGATTTTTCACTTACCATTTTTACTTTCTTTCTTTTGGTTTTAAACTATGTCGAGGTGGGGTTTCCATCTCTTCAATCTCCATTGTCTTGTACTTTGCTCTAAAAAAACTCATTCTTGTATCACCATTCCTACACTTAATAAAATGAAAAACTAAAACTGAATCATCTTCTATAATAAATCGATCTGGACCATAGTATTTGATAAACTTCATAGCAGGCCTGTTGATACCTATTACTAAATCAGCATGTTGTAATAATGCATCTGCACCAAATAGATCTGTTTCAAGTATGTAGTTGCCGTACTTACCATCTTCATTTCTTTCAGGTGATTCTACCTGCCTACCTAGTTGACTTAAGATTATAAATATGATTGGGTATTTTCTTTTGAGTTTGGTGCATGTTTCTCCTAATAAATACAGGAGCTCGTGTTTATTGGAACCTTTGATTAGAATTGAGTGGTCTAATGTAATTACTGTATTGAAGTAGATCTTCTCACCATTTTCTTCTACTGCATTCGTTTCCATATATTGAGTAATTGTGTCTTCAAATTCCTCAATGCTTGGTGGAGTTTCTACTTCGTCTACAGGTAACTTTGACGCCTCGATAGCATAATTCTTACAAGTTTCAAAATCCATTTGTGATAATGGTCCATCACCTTTAGAATCTGCATTACATAAATAACGATAAGACTTTTTGGCTACACTTGTGAATTCACGTAGTCTTGATTTTTCTGACACCATCTCAAGAGTAAACTCTAGAACTTTAATATTCTGTCCTTTGTTTAACTTGAAACCTTCACGTATGATTTGATCTTTAATAAGGGTCTTTCCAGTACCTGGTCTTCCTCCTATGACAACTAAGGAATTCCATTCTATACCATCTACACCTGCTTCATTTACTTTGTTCCATGGAGTTCTATAAGTTTTTATAGTTCCCTCCATTCTTCCTTTCATGTATTTTAGAGCGGAAATATATCCCTCTCTCCTTGATTTCCAAGGTAGCACTTTATGACCCGACATGTAATATGATTATAGAGTAAAGATAATAAATTTAATTTATTTAAACAACTTTTACAGAGTAATGTGGCTTGTCTTCTTCATCTCCATTTAGTATGATTTCACAGTAATTTGCTAGGTCTGACGAGTAAGATTTATCTGGATCTTGTTTACGTATAAAGTACTGAGATGTTCTCATAAATTTATAACCCTGAATTTCAAATTCGTATACATATCTTTCTGTTGCTAACATTATTGTATCCCAATCGTAATCAAAGTTATCAAAGAACCACTTGAATGCATTCTTGAGATTGTTGATATTAGTACGTGCGTACTTACCAGTTGGTAACTTAATAGATGGAAAGATTTCATTATAACTTTTGATATTCTCTTCGTATGCTGTACCTAATTTTTGAGCTGCTGAGTTTTCTGCCTTTGTATCAAATAGTTTTTCTATTTGTTTAATAAGCTTTTTGGCCTTGGATATCGTGACTGGGAAAC
>OGVT01000072.1_pt1 | contig 11771 bp, 7 predicted proteins | sample 1575831 | NCBI WGS metagenome assembly OGVT01 (sample SAMN07581542, study PRJEB24739) | freshwater metagenome | place: Singapore | collected 2015-04
TTTTTTTTTTTTCAAGCAGAAGACGGCATACGAGATCATAGCCGGTGACTGGAGTTCAGACGTGTGCTCTTCCGATCTTTCCCAGTCACGATAGGGAACGCCCTGATTAAACAAATAGAGTTATCTCCAGATGAGGAAAAGGAACTTGAGATTTCTCGTTTGAATATTATTATCGAAGGTTTCCAAACCCAGCTGAATGTATTGAAACAAGAGCTATTCACATTAGAACTGAACCGTGTATTCACTTTCGACGAGCTTTATCTGAGAATGTTATTCTATGTGTTTTCCTTATTTAATGTTTATTCTGTACCTCCTCCTTGACCTAATTGTGTTTTAATTTCTTCAAGAATATCTTTAAGGGCTTCCATACCCTGTTTAATTGACTCAGCAACATTTTCTACAGCATCTTCTCCTTTACCACCTGCCATGCTATCTAAGAAACCCATCAATTTTGTAACTTGAGTCAAACGCTCAATTTCCATTGCATTGATGTTGTCTTTCATTACACCAAATGCTTCAGCTATACGTTCAAATGAATCTGCGACTTTTTCAAGTTGAGTAGATCCGTTAATTAGTATCTGAGCGTTTGAAGTAAAATTAGACATTCTCTTTAAAAGAATATCAGCATCTGATCTGTTAATAGTTTCAAAAGTTGAACTTATAAATAAATTAACAGCATCGCTTGCCTTTACTGAATCTACTTCTGACCATTGTTTAACGTTTTCTGCAAGAGCACTTAGATTTTTGGTTATACCTGGCATTACTTTTATAAAGCCATCTATACTCTTTTTATTGTCTAGATACATTTTACCTGCTTCAATGACTGGTGTTAAAAATGCATCTAGAGTCTTTTTAAGATTATTTTGCATTAATTTAAAATCAGTAGGCTGAAGTCTTATAATATCGACTGGTACTATTTTACCATCTTTAACTTCGTATGTTGTAAATGTAAGATTTGCAAAAGATTGAATACCTTTTGCTAAATCTGTAAATATATTACCTATACCTGTAAGTGCTTTAATACCTTTAGAAATATAACCGCCTGTAAACCATCCTGAACTTCTTGCTTCTGCTTCGCCGACTTTTGCCATTGGCTCAAGTATTACATCAACAACTTTACCAAAGTTTATACCTGCGTTTTGGATTGCAGCATCATCTAGTTTTACAACTTCAGAAGGTGTTATTTGACCGTCTTTAACGATGTATTTTGTAAATGTTAGATTTGCAAATGATTGAATACCTGAAGCAAGTCCTGTCATTACATTACCAATACCGGCCAGTGCTTTAATACCTTTACTTATTCTATTACCTGAGAATAAACCAAACTGGCCCATTTCAGCGTCACCTACTCTACCTAAAGGATCTGCAATAGCATCAATAACTTTGCCAAAATTTATACCTGCATTTTGAATTGCAGTGTCGTCTAGTTTAGTTATTGATTTTGGTACTATTTTACCATCTTTAACTTCATATTCAACAAATTTCATATTGGCAAAAGATTGTATACCAGTCGCAAGACTGGTCATCATGTTTCCAATACCAGAAAGAGCAAATGCAGCAAAACGTGCTTTAGCTAAACTTGTTATAGGAATATTTGTGAAAGTATTTACAAGAGATGTTATTGTATTTGAGAGAACTTGATTGTCATCATTGTCCCAGTCAGATTCTTTAAAAGTTTTAAGAGACTTTGTAATACCAATAAGAGCAAGACCAAGTGCACCAAGCGCAGCAGCACCAATAAGAGTAAATGCTGAAGTGATAGGATTACCTATAAGAGTTCCTATAGCCGCAAGTGCTGTAATTGTTATGCCAAGCAATATTGCGTCTTCTTCATTAAAATCAGCCTCTTTATATTTCTTAAGAGAGTATGCAAGCGGTATTAAAGACAAGCCTAGAGCAGCAAGTGCTCCTGCACCGATAAATGAATAAACTGAAGTAGTTGGATTACCTAGAAGTGTAGCAATAAGAGAAAGCGCAGTAACTGTCCCTACAAGCACTAGAGCATCACCTAAACTAAAGTCAGCATTTTTGTAAACAACTAATGCTGCAGCCATTAGCAACATAGCGCCACTTATAACCAATAGGGCAAATGAGCCTTTTAAGACCTCTTTTTCAACTTGACCAATTAAATACATTATACCGACAAGAGCTGTCATTACAAGTATGACTGGTATTGCCGCTATGCCACCTTGTAGCATATCCATAGCATGCCCATTTAATAAATATAAAACAATACCTGTTAATGCAAGGGCTAATACTGTTACAAATAAAGCTCTAGCACCATCATATATTGTATCACTCATGGCGTCTATAAACATCATTAAGCCAATCAGTGCACCTATTACTAAAAGTATTGGTATCATACCTAGCATACCGGTCCACAATTGAGAGTATAACATACCTGAAAGGAATAATGCAATACCTACTAAAAATACTACACCTACCATTAATAATAAAGCCTTAGCACCATCTAATATAGTTTTACTAAAACCGTCTAAAAGCGTCATTAAAACTACCAATACACTTATAGTAAGAAGTATTGCAATCATACCTACCATGCCTGCCCATAATTGAGCGTATAACATACCGGCAAGCGTTAAAGCTATACCTGTTATAAATATAACTACCACCATTAGTGCTAATGCTCTGATACCGTCTTCAATCACTTCGTCATATCCGTCAAGTAATCCCATAAGCATCATGACTGCGCCTATAGTAAGCAATATTGCAACCATACCTACCATGCCAGTCCATAATTGTGCATACACCATACCTGCAAGAACCATTGCTATACCAAATAGTAATATTGCACCAGCCATAAACATAAGCCCCTGTGCACCTTCTTTAATATCTTTACCTTTTTTATCACCCAGTGCTTCTGTAAATAAATATAAAAATCCTAAAACAACACCTAGAACTAATGGTGCTGCTAATATTGCTATAAGATATATTGGAAAAGCAACTATAATTGCTAGACCAAATAGAATAATGGCACCGGCCATCAACATTAAACCCTGGGAAGCTTCTTTTATGGTTTTACCAAGATCTTTCATTTTAACAAAAGACGCTGCAATCTTTTCAATACCCATGACAAAATTATCTACAGCATCTTCAGACAAGCTGCCATAGTCTTTTATAGCCCCAACTATTCGTTGGAGAGCAGGTCCAAAAACACTTGCAGTCTTAAGCATTTCTTTTTGATCCTTATCCGTCATTTGCTTTTCTTGACGTTTAAGAAGTACTGAAATTAACTTGTCTTGTTGTTTAATATTGGTTTGAACTATCTTACCAAGATTATTAACAGCATCAACTATTGTATTACCTTTAAAAAAGTAATTCTTAATTTCTTCAAGATTTGAAACCATGGCCTTTTGATTGTCAGCTGACAATGCTTCAAAGGGGTTTTTAAATAGGCCAAACGCCATTCATCTGTTAGAATTTTTTAGGTAAATTAAACCCACTGCTCGGCAATTTATAAGATCCAGTAGGTAGCTTTGGAGTATTTATTGACCTACTCATTTCTGATTGCTGCCTCTTCATATCTCTGTTACTTGAAGATTTACTATATTTTTCATTTTGCTCATCTTCAGAACTCTTCTTTTTCTCTAAATACTCTTTTAAATTCTCTAACGTATACTCAAGCTCATAGTAAGGCCATGCTTCAATTTCAGAAGATTGTAGTCTAAGATAGTGATAGAGATAAAACTTTGTTTTAAAGAAGTTCTCCAGAGATATCTGAAACAACGAAAAGATCTTTGATTCCGCCGCGAAAGGATATAGGAGCAGTGACCTCGGCACCACAAGATTTACAACTACAGGCAACATCTGGTTTTACACCAACTTTAATCTGCTCTGCTAATCTATAATGCAAAGTATATTTTACGTCATTCCATCCTTGGAAATTAACTTCACTTTGGAAAACTTCTTTTTCTGTGAAACCTCTCCATTCGTGCTGAATGTATGGTAATATCTGGATATGAGCTTTATCCCAGCTTTCGCCATTTCTTTCTTTGTCTCTGATATATTTAGTAACAACTTGCATGATACCAATTGTAGGCGGTTTCATATAGATTGTACCGCAACTTTTAGTTTTTATTGCAAGAACTTTATTATAATCATCATAATATTTTAAAAGATCTTCAGGTAAGGCATTAAACTGTAAATTTTCATTTGCAATTTCAATTGCATTTTCCTCATTACAATCTGGGCAATTCTTTTTAACTTGTAATTTATTTTCACCTTTACTGAAAGTAAGTGCTCTGATAGCTAGAATTATATAGATTCTATCCTCTTCTAGGATATCTTTCCAGCTCATCATTCTTGTCTTTGTTCTAATCTTTGTACAACTTTGTACAATATGATTTAATTTTTCATCCACATCAAATAAGTCTCTTTCCTGTAGGGTAGAAAAGTGTCTAATCTCTTCAACTTTTGCAGGCCTTATTTGAATTTCTGTACCCATTGGATAAAATAAACCTCTTGATGGTAAATCTTCAGGATGTACTGTATGATAACCTAAAAACGTATCTGCAGAAAGTTCAGTTTCACTGTTGTCAATTCTACCACCTTTGCCTCTACTTATATTAACTTTACCAAGGCCGTCTTTTTTAGCAGACTGTTTTAATTTTTCAGCATTTGCTATATACGGATCATTAATAATGTCTTGAGATTCTTGCTCCTCAATAATTCTTTTCATTTCTTCTGGATCTAGATTCTGTTCGTTAGGATTCGACATAATTTATTTTTATTTTTATAGTCTTCAATTATTTCTTTAATCTTTGTACGTAAATACTTAGACAATGTCTCAGGTTTTTTATTTTCATGAATTGCAGTTTCGCATATCATTACATGCAATTCACTGACATCTTCTTTAGATAAAAGAACTTGTATACGTTCAGTAAGATTATCTTTATGCTTTGACATTTATAAAAGTACATATTTTCTTAGTATTATACTATAATAGTATATAATGCCATAAACACTAAAAAACCAGCGTAATAGCTGGCTTTTCAGTTTATAATAAGAATTAGTTGTTTTCTTCGATCCAGTTGTCGCATCTCCATGTCAAATCTAGTACAACAGGTTCAGCTGATCCATAGTCAAGATTATCCATTGTCGCAGGATTACCAGTAGGGAATGCATCCAATAAAGTCAATTTTCTATGAATATTACCTTGACGGTCATACATCACAATAATTAATGTACCCGTGTAGTCTTTCTTGAGACCCATGGCACCTGTTGCAGGATCATAAATTCTTCTGTACCAATCTCTTAATGTTTTATATACATAGTTCTGATTGGCATCGTTTAAGTTTAAAGAAAAGTTTATAGCTACATCGATATGAGTTTGACCTGGCATACCAGCGTAACTTCTTTCTGCAAACTTATATTTTTGAACTACAGCATCTATAGCCGGATTAACTCCTGCTAAACCACCAACTGTATTAACATGCTCTAAAAGAATAGTACCATCAATACCATTTGGAGGTAAAATTGTTACTTCAAATAGATTACCCTGTATTGGTTCATACAGTTTAGTTGCGGCTTTAGAATTATTATAATGTGGTAAACCTGCCATGATTATTTTTACTTATTTTATCTATATATTTGTTTTTAAATCTTAAAAATTTAGAAAGCCCAGTTTTGATCTGGGCTTTCTATTTTATTTAAGAAAATTGTCCAGTTGCAATAGATCCAGTTCTAAGGATAGTTGTTCTATGGACAAGTATTTCTAAACCTTTAACTGGTTCAACATAAGTGTCTAAAATACCCATGTTTGCATCAATTACATCAGTAGTGTTGTTTGTAGCATCCATTACGTTTTTAAAGTCATAAACACCGTTGTCTCTCTTGACACTGAACATAAAGTTATCTGCAAGTGTTTTGATTTCTAAACGAGTCTGAGCAGTATTAAATTCAAACAGATAATTCTGTAAGATGCTTGCAATACCGTCTTGTATGTAAATCAATACTTCTCTAACATGCACACTAGACAAAGCTGATTTAACTGTCTGCTGTGCTGTTTTATTACCGTGGATCTCAATACCAACGCCTCTTTGGAAGATAATTGGATTAAGACCGAATGGCTCAATATAATCTCTGTCCTCTTTATCAAAATTGATTTCTAAGCCAATAAGACCTCTACCTCCAAGTACGCCTCTCTTAGGACCTGCAACTATTGACCAAGGTAAAGCATTTGCATACTTATCAATAAAGTTATTTGAAACATTACCTGCAGGTGGAACTGCTAAATTTTTACCTCTGTCTCTAACAATTAGATATGGTGAATAGAAGGCACAATAGTTAGCTCCATTTGAAATACTTGGTAAAGAATATACTACAGTTGGATTGAGTGTTAAATCTCCTCCGTCTGCAATTAATCTTGTTTGAAGTATACCTTGAGAATCAACGAATCTAGGATCTGTAGATTCTCTAAAATCTTGCATTGAAGGTGCATTCAAAATAGCAAGTGCATTTTGTCTTTGTTTAGCAAGATATGAAAGCTGATACTTGGATTGAGAACTAATACCTAAACCAAAACCGTCTACGATATAACGATAAGAAATTGCATCTTTATCAATAAGCGCATTGAAAAGATTTGTATTTCCACCGATAGTATCATCCATGATAAGATTCATTCTATCTTCAGTACCATTAGGTACGTGGTAGTTAGGATCTAATGCAAATCCACTAAGTGTAAATAATTTATAAGAATCTACTACCGATTCAATTGTTTTATATCTCTCAACTACTGTACCTGATTGTAACAACTTGATTTCTTGATCACAGTAGATATGTAAAACTTGATTAGGAATAGTACCTTCTTTTACAATTTTATTGATCTTAGTAAGTCTTGATTCACCGTTAGGTCCAAGTTCAGTAGCAACTAAATAATCACCTACATCTACTTTACCAAATGAAGATGTGAAATCAACTTTAATTTCATTTGCAGGTAAACCTACAGTTGGAACAACTTGAAGTGAAAGGTTTAAAGATGCTGCAAGTGATTGAACAACAAAAGCACCTGTAACCAAAGATCCAGTAGTGTCAATATAATTACCAAAGTCTGGAAGAGAAGTTTGAACAGTGAATTCTGAGTCATCATAACCCGTTGCAACTACAGTTACAACATCATAATATGCTGCACTTGCTGCGGCAAGAACTCCAGTATTACCACCGGTAACACCTGAAGCGTCATCTGTTACTGCAGTATTATTGAGAGTCCAATCAAAATCCAAGAAGATCTCTGTTGTTGGAGCAGCAACGTCATATGCTATGTCACCTGATGTAATTACGCCGTTATCATAGTCTGCGTACATTGGATGACCAGCTTCAAATGTAAAGAAATCATTTGTAGCATTAGTCCAATCTCCACCTTCTGGTGTGTAGAATAGGAACATTTGAGGACCTGCTGTAGGATTAGGTGTTTCAAGTGATAGAGCATAACCTGCAACCTCAATACTAACACCTACGTAAAGATATCCTGAAGCCTGTGTTAAGGACACAATTGGTGCCCATGCATAGTTACCTGCACCGTCATCTACAAGTACATAAGAACCTACAACTCTTTGTGAGTTACTTAAACCTGCAACGTTTACTTCCAATTTATTCTCAATTAAAGAAACATATTGGCTATGATTAGTGTTAACTTTAATTACATAGTTTGCAATGTTAGCACCAAATGAAGCAGGTAAGTCACCACTTGTTACTGTAGGCGGTGTCTGTGAAGCTGATCCTTGGCCAGCTGAAGTCAAATAAAATGAAATGTCTTCATTTGTGTTAACATCTACACCAACTTCTGCAGTAGCTGCTGAAAGGTAAGAATAATCGTCTCTTATAGATCTTTCATAAGAAAGGAATTCTATTTTGTTAAAAGTCGGGTCAGTGTTTGTTTTATTTTCAATGTTGTGACCAACTAAGTCAACACCGGTTTCTGTACCACTGATAATATCATCAGAGTCAAAAATAGCTTTATTAACAGCACACAGTAAACCTGTCTGAGCTGTATCGAAATTAATTAAGTCCTGAATGAATAAGTTATTACCATTAAGATCAATAAAGTCAGGTATTAAACAACCTGTATATTGCGCAAGAACAGAAACACTTGGTAAATCCAAGAAGGTCTGATAAGATGCTTTCAATAAACCTTTAGTTGCATCGAAATAAGGTCCATAAATTGGGTCAATTGCAAGTTGAGTGTAGTTACTGAAATCACCTGCTACAACAAATACATCGATCATGTAATCGCTGATGTAGTCAAATTCACTCATGAAAGCAGGTACGTTACCAGCGCCAAACCATTCTTTTGCAAGAATATTGAACTGATTTACATTTTGTGCTTTACGTGCGAATATAGTAATAGGAGACTGTTTCAAATTCACAAACTGAATAACACCAGTGTTAACTGAACCGATATTATTTAAGAATGCTTTATCTTCAGGAAACCAAAATTTATCCTTGTTATAGAATCCTGAATAAAGAGCAAGCTTTTCAGTTTCGTTTACAGAAGTTGATGCAGTTGAAAATGTTTGATAATCAACTTTATCTCCTGAAACAGGATCATTGTCTAATCTTAAAAGATTAAGAGCCAGGATAGGACCTCTTTCAAGAGCTGCAAGTGCAGTTCTATGAAAATAAGAACCTTTTCTCTCTAAAGTTCTGTCAAGTGGACCAAATGTGTTAGTAAAAAACCCAGTATCGGATACAAATACAGGCGTGTTGAAAGGACCTTCTTTTGAAAAACCTACAACAAGACGAATTTGCTCAGCTGGTATACTAGCTGTTTGGCTCTTATCAAATTCCAGACGATAGACTCCGGCCGATTTGAATTGTAATAATTCTGGTGATAGTGCCATCTTTATAATGTTATTTTTTATTTGAATTATATATCTTCAATGACCGAAGAAAATAATCGTTTATAAGTTACAAGCTGACAGTTCTATTAAAGAAGATCATATATGTCATAAAACATGTTACCATCACCTTCTTTATTATTCTTCTGTAACTCTGCTTCCATTTTATCATATATTGACTCATCTATATTATCTAAAATCTCTTCTACATAATCTGAAAAGTCTAGTGTTGAGAAAAATTCAGTTACTGTTACACATGTCATAACATGATCGTCATGGCCCATTTGACCTATGTATGAACCACTTGGTGTTTTACCGAATGTTGAAAGCTCTTTTATGGTTTCTACGTCTGTGATATTAATCCTGTTTTGTTCAACATACTTTTTTAAATTTTGACAAAGTAATGTCTTATTGTCTTTTTTAACCTTTAAACCAAATTTAACAGCTTTAGCATCATGCCTGTGCTTAAATTTAACAACCATTTCTTCGTCAAACTCATTTCTCTGTGGAAAAATTGTTTGAAGATGTGTGATAACAGTTGCACCATATGTATTATATTCTATAACAAGTTTTACATTTTCTTGATAAAATATATCAACGGCTAGCGTATAGAGTATCTTTGAAATTTCTTCAACTGAATGTTCATTGCTTCTATAAACACCAACTTGTTTTAATGCAAAGAAGTCATTTATTGAACTAGGTGAAGTAATTCTGTTAAAATCTTTAACAGACATTGGGATTATTTCAAACATGTTAATAACGGTATAATCACCTCCTACGCCTTCTGCGATATCTACTGAAAATACCCAGTAACGAGACCTGTCTGTAAATTCTGAACCGTCATATTCGTCATTGAAAAATAAAAACCTTGACATGTCTATTGAAATTCTTTCAAATTCTTCAAAGTCCATGTAGACATATTTCTTTTCGTTCTTTTTTAATTTTTTAACAGAAGCACCCGTTAGCAACAAATTGCTGGATGCCATAAACTGGTTACCGTATTGTCTATTAAATGCTTCTTCACTGCCAAGGTTTTTAACCTCTTGTGCTTTCCATTTTTCATCGCGACCAGGAACTTGCCACCAATCTACTCTGTATGGTGCAAATTCATTGACACCCTTATCCGCACCATCATAAATTTCAAAGAATTTGTTGTAACCATTTGGTGTACTAGTAATAATGATTCTAGAAACTTTTGATGATGACAGGGTTGGATAAACGTTCTCATAAAAACTATCAACAAAACTATGATGGATGTGCGCAAACTCATCTAGGAATAACAAGTGGATGGTAAAACCAATACCTGCTTTGCCAGTCGTCGATTGACCTACGATTCTACAGCCATTGTCAAACTTCATGTTCATAACATCGTTCTTAAGCATACCGGGCTTTAAGAAAAATGGTAAATTTTCAAGAATTGCTTTTACTTTATCTAAAATTTCCTTTGTGGTTGCACCTTTATTAGATAATATTAATGCATTTTTATCGTAATTAAAAAGAACATACCATGCTATAAAAATTGCTGAACAGATTGTTTTTCCAATTTGCCGGCTTGCCAAACAAACATTAAATCTATTATTAACAAAGTTCACAAGCATGCCTTTCTGATAGTCTCTAAGAGTAATGCGCTGTAGTCCCTTATCTGTCATAACAGTTGCAAAGTGTTCAGCGAAATAAAGGATATCAGTAGCGCACCTTCTTATATGTTCCATTTCAGCATCAGTGTACTCAAATACAACATTTCCTCTTCTGTAGGCTAGATTACCTTCATGAAAAGGAGTGGACTTTACCTTGTAACCTTCGTCCATCGCTGTAATAAGCTTTTCAACTGCAGCAGTGGACCATATTGTTTTATCTACAACCTGTTCATCCCCGGCAGTAGACATATTAGATGGCATAAAATCATTCGTCATAATCTTCAAATTCTTCTAAGTCAGTAGGAAAATCGTCTTCTTCAACTTCTTCAATTATTTCAGGTATTATTACCTGTTCTTCAATACTTGGTGCTATTTCATTTTGAATCTGCATCATCAGGTTTTTGGTACCTCTATTTACGTTTGTAGGACCTTCTATTTTTTTAGTATCTTCACCGCCGCTCTTTAAATTCTTTCTTTCAGAATACACATCATAATCTCTTGCTAGTTTTTTAACACCTTCTTCTGTAGCCATCATATACATAGTCTGGCTTTTAATAATATCAAGCATTGATTTCTGAAGTGTTCCTAAAACTTCAAACATACGCGGTGAAACATCACCATCGTCAATTTGCTGCAAAAGTGTTGTAATTGCACGTTCGCCAGTTTCCATTTGAAAAATTAGACTACTTAAAGTCATTTCTTCAATTTTCATTTTAGCCTTAACGTACTCATCATTATTTATAATCTCTTCACTGAGATAAAATTTAAGTAATGTGTTTATAGTCTTTTTGGCTTGAAAAGTGGCATCACCCTTCTTTTTAGTATAATCAAACGGATCAGGTCTTCTTATAGAAGGTAATTCGGTTGCATCAATCGGCGAATCTATACCATCTGAATCGTTTAATATATCATCAAGTGAAGATCTTATATCATTTGCTTGTTTTCTATAACTCTTTTTTCCATTCATATTATCTTGGATTAGGTATTCTCAATAGCCTCAACTCAGGTACTGCATTATCTATTAATTCAGCAAGTTGTGTGTCGTTTACAACGTATTGATTTAATATGATATTGTGAGCTTCTTCTTCTATTATACGCTTAAAAATTCTTATGTTTGTTAAATTGACAGGACCTGCTAATAATCCCCAATAATCGCCTGAATCTATACCTACCGCAGCAGGTAAAAATATTAGTTGATTATATTTTAAATCCAATGCAGAAGATTCTGCCTGTGGATTAGTAAATGTTTGAGTATTATTAAGCATATAAAGATATACGGATA
>OGVT01000073.1_pt1 | contig 11757 bp, 20 predicted proteins | sample 1575831 | NCBI WGS metagenome assembly OGVT01 (sample SAMN07581542, study PRJEB24739) | freshwater metagenome | place: Singapore | collected 2015-04
TTTCCCAGTCACGATAGGTCGAGATCGCAATCGACAAAACAAATATACTACGCGTTAACCGAAATACAAAGGCGTTATTGATTTGTTATTAACAAAATAAATCGGGCGGGTATTCTGATGCTACGGCAAATGTCTAGTTGGAAATTGACTAGCACCGATCCACGCGCCCCCGATTGTTACTTTTCCAGTTTGTAAAGATAAAATGCGCGTTCGATAATGGCGGCTGCTTCAATAGTGGTTTTGTTTTTCCAATAAAGTTTATTTAACCACTTATTGCATTGACCGTTAAATTCATCAAGCCATTTTTCGTGTTTACCGTAGAACTCATCGCTGATTTTGTTTGCAAGTATGTCTTCACAGAAGCCGTCGAAACGATCTTCTGGAGGCGATGTTAAGTACCTGTCAAGTGATATTTTCCAGTCCATTACTTTTCCAGTTGCTTCAGTAGTTTGCGCCCTTCGTCGCGCCAGAGAGAAGGGATGAAGTATGCGTGATATATTTCACCATACTGATCCTTTCTTCGCTCGGATTGAATGTGGAACAATCTATCCTGTTTCATAGAAAGTTGCCTCAGATCGTAAATTCTCGCACCCAGTCGCGTTGTGTCGAATCGTTTCGCGTAGTCTAGTGCTGTGATCTTCTTACCTGCGCACATCTCCCTGAGCGCGGTTAGCATTATTGTGTTTCGTCGGTTCATCGGTTCAGTTTGTTTAGGATTTCGTTTTTAAGTTTCTCTGCTATCTTCACGCGCTCGATAATAAGTTTGCAATCCTCTTCTGATGGCGTAAAGGTGAAGCAGAAGTATCGGTATTTCTTACTCAGTCGTGGGTCAAAGCTAACGAAGTCCACGAACTCCGCGTCAGGGGTGCAGATAAATTCGCATGTACATTGCCAGTAGTATTTAGGAAAGTTTGCTTTGAAGTACTCCACACTATCAATCATCATGTGTTTGATGTGGTTTGTGCCTTCGTATGGACATTTCACTTCCAGAACTCCATGCTTACCGTTGCGGTAAACCTTTCGGTCAGGCGTTGCGCCTAAGCAGTCTAGTTCGTGGTGAATCTGAAATCCGATTTCCTCCGTCATGGACTTGCTGCGAAGTTCGTGAACCTTAACCGCTATCGGTTCTTGCTCATATCCCCATCTAGTCGCGTCATTCTCAAAAGACTTCAGCTTCATTTCAGGCGGTGTCAGAGCCTCGCAAATGACCTCATAGATGTACGTTTCACCCGTTGCGCCCAAACCCTTCGGCTTGCACAATGCTTCGATCTGTGAGCCTGTAAAGCGTCCGTAACGCAACGGGGAAAGGTTGTTATTCTGCTGCATCACTTTCAGCCTCTTCGGTTAGAATATCAACTGCCAACGGTGCGGAAGATACTTCCGTGTAATTCACGTCTTCGATCTCTTCTTTAGTGTAGATACCCATTGACACTTCAGGCGCAAATTGACGGGCAAAGAAAGTTGCAGCGCGGTAACGCATCATCAACTGTGGCATTGTCTTCCACTTGCTTCCAGACTTTGTACTCCATCCTTCCGCCGCTGCCATGTTCATTGACACCCAAACGCCCTCACATTTTTCACCCGTTTCTTTGTCCGTTGCTACGGCTCTGCAACGTCCTCCGTCTTCTTTGTCCTCTTCGTAACGTAGCGGAGAGAACTTGCCAGACGCATTAATAGTTGCAACTAAGAACTGTGAACTCCATGCGGGTTTTCCGTGTACCACATACAGGTTCTGCATTACCATTAACGGGTCAGCCCCGATGCGTCCTGCCATGTTCAGGGCAATGATACAGTTTTCGATCTTCCCTTTGAACTGAACGGGAACGAGATCAGACGTTGATAGCATCTTTGCTACGCGTTGCGCGTGTTCAAATGATTCTTTGTTCAGAAATACGTTGTCGCTTACTGTTGCGACTGCTTGCGTTGTGTTCTCCATGTTACTCGATTGTTAGCGTGATTTTGTTTGTGATTACTTCGATGTCGTAGTTATCTTGTTCAGACTTATTAAAATAATATCTATTCTCTGAATCGGCATATCTTGGATCATCCCAAATGTTACCATCTGATAACTGGCATAAGTTAAGTAAAAGTTTACCTTCTTTATGACCATGCCTTACACAGATAAAATAACTTTTATCAATTCTAACAACTTCGCCCTCTTTCGGTCTTGGGTCTTTCGTTGCGGTCTTGCGCGTGTCTTTGATTTCAATCATAGTTTTTCGTTTTGTTTCGACAAATGTAATACGGGGTAATACTAACTTCCAAACATTTTAACATTTATTTTTACCGATAAACTTTAACCGCCTGAAAACCAACACGAAAAAGAATTTAACAAAATAATACTTGCGTGTTACGGGTATTACATTTAGATTTGCAGAAAATCATTTAACCATGACAAAGAAAAAGAAACTCAAAGACCCGACACGACGATCAATCAATCTAGGTGTTAACCGATCAGCATTGATCGACACCGCAATAAAAAACACCACACAAACCTATCACGGATATATGCTATCCGCAATAGACGAAAAACTCAAACGCGATAAAATTAAATAACATGGCTTATTACGAAGGAATTGTATTAATACAATGCGACCTGTCTTTTGACGAAGGAATGGAATCGAACCCGTTCGAACTCGACTTCGAATGCAGCCTCGACTGCGACGAATCAACACACGGTTCAGACCCGTCGAACGGTGGCGAAGAGTTCACGATAACCTACCTGCCAGACGGAAACGCCCCTGCATGGCTCTCAGACGTAATAATCGAAATGGCAAAGGTCAAAGCGCAGGATTACTTCATGAATAACCTGAATAAGTATCGTTGTTAATGAGCCTCAAGAGATACGCGGCTAAACGCGACGAAAACGAAAAAGACATCATCGAAGCACTTGAACGAATGGGAGCGGAGGTGTACAGATTGTCCGCTTCAGGTCTTCCCGATCTTTTGGTCGGGTGGCGCGGAATCAATATATTAGTCGAAGTGAAGCAAAACAAAGGTAAACACACTCCCGAACAGATACGCTTTCAACAGACGTGGACGGGTCAGCAATGCACGATCCGCACCGTTGACGAAGCGATAGAACTATTACAAACAATCAAAACCAAATAACATGAACATCATCGAACTATCCCTAACATCACCTCACGGGAATTATTCCTGCGATACCTATACTTTAATCGGTTATGATATAACTAGAGAAGTATATGAGTTTCATGGAATGAATTCAGTATCAGGAAATTCTATTGAATTATCATTTGCCTGTCAAGATAACCCAATTGAGAGTAACTCAATTATGGCTATTATTGATGCATACTTCGTATTAAACGATATTGCATACAATATCCGCTTAACTGGCACACCTGCTATAAAGATCGGGCATAACGAATACGTGGTAACATACGAAGACTGCCGACTGCCTTTCGACGGAAGCACCGCGAAGATCGTTTGCAGATGGTCGGAATAATTGTTAATAACTAAATATTAAACATTTTAACAGGTTAAAGCCTTTCCGTATTATTGCCGTATGGAAGAAATTAAACCAAAAGCCGCTGAATCAAAGTACGGGTTTGAGCGGTTAAATGTTGGCGAATCGGTGGAGATCGAAAAGTCAGCAAAGAAGATTAGACCGCTACTCAGTTACTTTATGAAGCGGACGGGTGTTAAATATACTACTAAGGCAAACGGTAGTGATAAATGTGTTGTTGAGCGCATTGCATGACGCGTGATGAGATAGCATTGCAGGTATTCAGATCGCCTCTGATAAATAAAGAGGTTAGATTTCATGGCGGTAAAAATGCCGATGAGTTAATGCAACTACTCATGGTTAAGGTTCTGGAAACTTCGGACGCTAAGTTATCGGAGTTGGTGAAGGCGAATAAGGTAATCGAATGGTTTTGGGTTGTGATGAGGAACGAGGCGCGGAATCCCCGATCTGAGTTTAGTAAGATTGTGCGGAGTTGCGGAGATTCATTGGATCATGATTTTGATTTTGTTGATGAAACGGCAACTCCGAACTACTTAGAATATCCTGAGTTTCCAGACTTTATAGAGTTTTGTAAAAAAAAACAACGATCCGAAAACAGCTATATCAGGTTATGTGCGGACACCATCGTTACTTATTTTACCTTAACTGATTGGCGCAATAACACTTTTAAGCAGTTCAGCAAGGACACGGGTATTAACCACACGTCTATAAGTGTGTATTTTAACGAAATGAAACGACAATTTAAAGACAGCTATGAAGGTAGGGTTGATATTAAATAATAAGACGAAGCCTGAGCCGATTAACGGGATGGACTTGTACCGTCTGTGCTTTGCCTACTTCGGTGTTCAGAGTGAACACATTGAAGTGCATCTGCTGTCTGAGGATGAATTTGATCTGAGCGAAGAGTTGATATACGATGTGTATGTGATCAACCGTAGCCGTGAATTGTTCAGGGCGCAACGGGTGAAGAAGGGCGGGAAGAAGTTGATCATTGACATCGACGATTACTGGGTTCTACCTTCGTGGCATCCTATGAACGTGCGACAACTGAACAAGGCTATTGAGGCAGCGGAATCGCACCCAATCAAACGCAGAGATACCGAAGCTATCAACAACTCAAAGCGCATTCGTAACATTGAGGTTAACGCGCAATCGAATATTATCGAATCAATGCGTATCGCTGATCACGTTACCTGTTCCGTGCCACAGTTAGCGGAGCGGATTAAACAGTATAATCCGAACGTAACCGTAATTAAGAACACGATACCTGCTAAGGCTAACCGATACACCCCAGACAAACAGAAATCGCGTTTCCTGCGCTTTGGTTGGCTCGGTGGTACTTTCCATCGTCGTGACGTTGCGCTGATGTATGACGGGCTTGTAATGCTTCACAGAGATAAATCCGAACAGGGCAAGTATCAATTCCTTTCGTCGTTCAACGCGCATTCGGAGTATATCGAGATTGAAAAGATGTTTACGAACGGTTACAGATGCTTAAGTCCTGAGTACCGCAAACACCTTTTAACGTACAAGCCGTTTGCATCGCACTTAGGATTGCAGGAAACTTACAGACGTGTGTGGGGTGTTAACGTGTCTGAGTATGGCAGCCTATATGAAGAGGTTGATGTGTCGCTAATCCCGTTGCAACATGGTACTTTTACGTCCATGAAATCAGAGTTGAAGATGGTAGAGGCAGGGGCGACAGGATGCGCGGCTATTGTGTCGGACGTGATGCCTTACAAGCCGTATTTGAAGCACGGTGTAAATTGTTTGAAGACTAACGGTAATCACGGATGGTACACGGCATTTAAACGTATGCTGAACGAACCTAACCTAGTTGCGGACTTGCGTGAAGGGTTGCGCGAAACGATACATACTGAATTTAACAACGAAATTGAATCGAACAAACTAAAACAAATACTGAAAGCCCTATGATCGGCATCGGAGTAACAACAACGGACGCACGTCCGTATCACAAAAAATACTGGGAAACGCTAGTGAACGAATCTTCGCTGACCGAAGGCATGAAGGTCGTATTCGTTCACAACGCCCCATCAGTAGCGGAAGGGAAAAACGATTGCCTGCGTCAACTGAAAGACTGCGACGATATATTTCTATTTGACGACGACACATACCCGATCACTAACGGATGGGCTGAGTGGTTTATTCAACACGCGAAGACTTCAGGCAATAATCACTTTGCGTATCTGCGTCAGGTTCATCGGATCAGACGCATGAAACTAGAACACGGCATCGGATTCTACAACAACTCGGCAGGCTGCATGATGTACCTGAACAAAACCGTACTAGATAAGGTCGGAGCGTTCGATACAAAGTACAAGCGTTACGGATTTGAACACGTGAATTACTCAGAGCGTTGTTATCGTGCAGGGTTGACGCAAGCGCGTAACGTGTGTCCGATCAATGCTGACGACTACGTTGTATCACTTGACATGGATGCGTGGTATGAGGTTAACTTCGTTCACTACTCTACGCTATCCGCTGATGAAATGGAGAAATCCGTTAACGACAATTACCTGATATTTCAACACGACACATTTGATACTTACTTGCCTTTATGAAATACCTAATTAAATACGCCTCCCGTTCGCGTCCTGAGAACTTTGAACGCGGACTGATCAGCATAATCGAGAACGCAATAGCACCAGAGAACATCGTGGTACTTGTATCGCTCGACGTTGACGACACCCGACTATCAGATTACATGACCGTAATCGAAAAGTATTGGAGCAAAGTACACATCAAGGTTAAAGCCGATACATCACTCAGCAAGATACACGCTATCAACCGCGAAGTGAATGAGTACAAAGCGCATTGGGATATTTTGATTAACTTCTCAGATGATATGATCTTCACTATGAAAGGTTGGGATGGTATTATCGCTGATCTCTTTGCACGACATTTTCCGAACGGTGATGGATTCTTACACCTTCCAGACGGCAATCAAAATGAAAATATAAGCACGATGTCTATCATGGATCGCAGATACTATGATCGGGATGACTACATTTACCATCCGTCATACATCAGTCTATGGTGTGATGTGGAGGCAACAGAGGTGGCGAAGATCAGACAGCGACACGTGTACGTTAACAAGCAACTGTTCAAACATATTCACCCTGCATGGGGACTTGCACCGCTTGATAAGCAATATTTGAAAACTGAATCATATCATCACGTTGATAAACTCACATACGATGAGCGGAAACAAAACAACTTCGGCAATCAAGCTATCTATTCTGATTCCCACATTGCCTAATCGGTATAGTATGTTTTATAATGTTACTAATAACATACGTGAACAACTGAGATCGTTTAGACTATTACAGAGCGTAGAAATATTGCACGACCCTTCCGAATCGAAAACAATCGGAGATAAACGTCAGGCATTGATAGACCGTTCACGTGGTGAGTATGTCGTGTTCATTGACGATGATGATGATATAACTATTGATTATATCCATGAAGTAATGAAAGGTATTGAATCTGGAGTAGATGTTGTGGGAATTATTGGAAGTTACTACGTTGACGGCATTTACAAAAAGCCTTTCCGTCATTCAATAGGATGTGGCACAGATGCGTCAGGGAATCCATATTGGGAAGATGATAAACAATACTACCGATGCCCGAATCACCTGAACCCGATGAAGCGATCAATAGCAACACAGGCTTACTTCATGTCAAGTAATCACGGGGAAGATACAGACTTCGCAATGCAGCTATACAGAAAGCAACTACTAAAGTCGGAGTACATGATCGAATATCCAATTTACAAATACTATTACAGAACAAAGAAATGAAGCGCGTAATATCTTATTCACTATTTGGTTACGGAGTACAGCACGAAGGATGCTTTAGTTTTAATTCATTCCTGCGCGGATTGATGCTTAACATTCGCATGAACCGATTGATATACCCTGAGTTTGAAAACTGGCTGTACACCGATCAGGTTACATACGATGCCTTCAAAAATCTGTTCGACAAACTAGCACAGGGTAAACACATTCACATTAAGATTATGCCATCCGCACCGCTGTGTAAGGCGATGCTGTGGCGTATCGCACCTGCATTTGATGAATCGGTTGAGATAGTTTTATGCCGCGACCTTGATAGCCCATCAACATACCGTGAACGTCAATGTGTTCAGTATTGGATGGATTCGACAAAGTGTATTCATGCAATCACAGACAGCGTATCACACAACATACCGTTATTAGGCGGCATGATTGGTATCAGAGCAAAGAACTTCCGCGAATATACATCGTGTCATTCATTCGATCAGATAATCAACAAGTGGGGTAGCATGGACTTCACGCGCAAAGGTTCAGATCAGGACTGGTTAAATGCTTACATTTATCCAATGGTAAGTCAGCAGGGGCGCGACAGCATTACACAACACTATCTGAAAGGAATGCCGAACACATGGCTATCTGATTACCGCAATACAGTACCAGATATTGCCGTACCTATTGAACATGATTTAAGAGAAAGTAATGACGTATGCGGACACATCGGAGCGGCAGGTTACTACGAAACAGCGATGTTTAAATTTCTTAGAAAGCATTGGAATAAGTTTACCGATTTACTTGAAATCGAAAAGGAGTATTCATCTACATTCTATTGGGTCAATGAATGATACCTTCATAAGCATTAACGGGATAGCTGTAAACAGCACACCAATCAGAGGCGAACAGACAACAGACACTTCGCACCTTGTATCATTTAAAGATGAGCAAGGCAATAAAGTTTACATCTACATTACTAACCAAACAATCACAGACGTACAATGGATGAAAGTAATAAAATAGTCGTACTATCTACGAACAACAACCCCGACTACTATCTGTACCTTCCGTATCAGGTTAAGGCGTGGCACAAATACGGATGGAAGGTGTGTGTAATGGTAACGCCTGACGTAACGGCTACACTTGACGCGGATTACATTATCACGATGCCAGTGGTAGAAGGTATCAGAACCGAAACACTAGCGCAGGTGTCGCGTTTATATGCGTCACTATACCTACCTACTGACGCGCTGATTATGACGTGCGACATGGATTTAATACCGCTATCCGACTATTGGAAACCTGATTACAACGGCATCACAGTTTACGGTCACGATTTGACGGACTATTCTTTTGTGCCTATGGGTTACGTGGCAATGACTGGAGATAAATGGATTGACGTAATGGGATTAAAAGACATTGAATATCCTAATTACTTAGTCGGTAAAATCCTTGCAGACGTGGATGAGATTGGACTAGCGCGTTCAGAGCAATGGGAGCAATGGTGGAATCATGATTGGACGCTACTCACTAAACGCCTCCGTCAGCATTGGAATAAAATAACCTTCATCAATCGTGGCAGACGTTTAACAGGCACATACGCGTATGGGCGCGTTGATCGCGGAGATTCAATGCAGATACCACCGAATGAAACGCTGATAGATGCGCATTGCGAGAACTTTAACACGCAACACCCAGACAAACTAAATAAATTCTTAGCCCTTTACAATTCGATTCATGGAAACATTTAAACATCAATTCCGATACATCTGCAACGATCTTTGTTATTATCCATTCCTTTATCAGGCACTTGAAATGACAAAAACGGGAACAGTTCTGGAATACGGGACAGGACACGGAAGTACACCGATACTACATGACTACTGCAAAGCAAAGAAACGCAAGTTAAAGTCATTCGACTACTCAAAAGAATGGGCAGAAAAGTTCACCAACCTTGCAAGCGCGGATCACAAAATTTACGTTGTAACAGATTGGGACGAAGCATACGACCCCGATGCAACGGTGGTATTTATCGACCAAAGTCCAGGCGAAAGACGCAAGATTGATATTCAGAAGTACGCAACGTCGAAAGCTATCGTAGTTGTTCACGACACCGAACCTGCTGCCGATCACGGTTATCAGATGCGACAATACTTCGGGATGTACAAGTACGTTAAAGACTATCAGACTAACGGAGCATGGGCTACCGTGTTGTCTAATCACTACGATATTACTACCTTTAACACATGAAACCGATTGAAGTAATAACATACTCCGCTGCATTCGGCTACGTCTTCGCGGAGGTTAGCGGAATACCACAACGATGCGCTAAGTTCTTTTGGATGCTTACCAAAGGTATCAACCGCGCATCACTCAAACCGTTCACCTGCGGTATGTGTCTATCCTTCTGGTCGGGTTTGCTTTCTTCGTATTTAATCTTTAACTTTGACCCGTTCACATCGGTAGGAATCGGATTCACCGCGTCTTTAACCGCTGTGCTAATCAAAGCTATACACCAACGATTGCTATGAACATAACAGATCAGGACTACGCAGAGTTAAAACCATTTATTCACGCTATACGTAAGAATAGGGAATCGGGTGGGTCACGCATAATCCGCGAAGCACATCAACTAATGGCACGAATCTGCGAACAAAGACACGGCACACACATCAACCTCAGTTGCGGTGACTGCCAAGCCAAAATGTACAACATCATTAACAGCCTACTAGATACATACGAAAATGGAAAGTAACGAAGGACGCGACGAAAAAGGACGGTTCTCTGAAAAGAATATGTGGTCGTACGTTCGACAAAACTTTAACGGAGGACGACCTAGACATTACGACGATCCTCTAGCTCTAATAACCAAAGGTCTAGAATACTTCGAATGGTGCGACCAAGTACGAAAAGGGAAATACACCGAAGCAGGACTACGTCTATTTCTAGGTTTTACCAACAGACAATCGTGGCACGACTATAAAAACAATCCGCAGTTTTCGGACATTATCTATACCCTTGAATCAATCATGGAAGATGACGTGGAACAGAAACTAATGTGGGCAGGTTCTACGCAGGGCGCAATCTTCAAATTGAAGAACAAGCACGGATGGAAGGACGAAACAACGCAGCATCAAACAGTAACGAATGTCACAGCCTCTTTCGGTAACCCTTTACAATCCGCACAACAATCAGGCGAAGATACACGAAGCGATAAATAAAGGATCGCAGAAGTATTACGTGTTGAATATTGGTCGCCAGTTCGGTAAAACGATGTTGGCGATGAATCAGCTATACTATTGGATGTTCAACGATGCAGGCTGTAAGTGTGCATGGGTTTCGCCTGTTTACAAACAGTCTAAGAAGGTCTTTGAAGAAATGGTACAGGCGTTTGCTGGTACTGATCTGATTCAAACCAACGCAACGGAATTAACGATCAAATGCGGTAAATCTACGTTACAGTTCTTCAGCGCGGAGCGGTACGATAACATTCGAGGGTTCACGTTTGATTACCTTGTATGTGATGAGTTTGCGTTTATGGATGAGGAAGCGTGGACTGAAGTATTACGCGCTACCGTGTTGGTACGTGGTAAGAAAGTGCTATTGATCAGCACACCGAAAGGAAAGAATCACTTCTACAATCTATTCAACTTAGACGGTGTTAACGAGCAATACAGATCGTACCGCATGACTTCGTATGACAACCCGTTAATTAACCCGAAAGAGATTGATGATGCACGTTATACGCTACCCGATCACGTATTCAAACAGGAATACTTAGCGGAGTTCCTAGACGGTGGGGCAGGTATCTTTACACCGAAGTTTGAAACGCATACAGGCGGTTCACAGTTTTTCGCAGGGGTCGATCTTGGTAGGGCTGATGACTATTCGGTTATTTCGATCTTTAACGAAGTAGGTCAGCAGGTTTACATTGAACGGTGGCGACATGATTCGTGGTCTAACATATCAGCAAAGATTGCCGCAAAGATCAACGAATACAACGCGGCTACGTTGGTAGAGGTTAACAGTATTGGGGATGCAATCATGGAGCAGATACAAAGCAAGTGCCACAGCCCATTAGACGTTAATCCGTTTGTCACTACCAATAAAAGCAAGAATGACGCAATAGAAAGCCTAGCAGTTGCAACGCAGCAGGCTGAGGCTACCTTCCTACCCGTTGACTGGTTACAGAAGGAATTTGACGTGTTTACGTTCGAATACAACGCAAAGAGCAGGACGATCAAATACGGTGCGCCTTACGGTTTCCACGATGACGGCATCATGGCTACGGCAATAGCATGGCACAGTTTTAAACATCCAATTGTTGGTAATTATTCCTTGCATTATTGAAATACTTGTATTTACTTTGTGGCATGAGTTTGGTGGCTCAATAAGGTTTTGGTTTCGCGGTTCATAGCGCGTTTCGTTGATAAACCCCTGATGTGTCCACCAACGCTCAGGGGT
>OGVT01000074.1_pt1 | contig 11730 bp, 9 predicted proteins | sample 1575831 | NCBI WGS metagenome assembly OGVT01 (sample SAMN07581542, study PRJEB24739) | freshwater metagenome | place: Singapore | collected 2015-04
AATCTTAACACTCTTTCCCTACACGACGCTCTTCCGATCTGTTTCCCAGTCACGATAAATATATTTCAAAAACCATCACATTGGCCGATGATCAAGATGCGGAAGATTTAAGAGTATATCTCTCTGCCTACCGACCATTTGGAACAGATGTTGTAGTCTGGGCCAAACTTAAGCATCGTGAGGATATTACACCATTTGATAATATTCCTTGGACATTGTTAGAACAAGTATCAGGTACAGATAATTATTCTGTATTATCTAATACAAATGATTGGAAAGAATTTACATATAATCTTCCAAGTTCTGTTATGACCGGAACAGGTGGACAGTTTGCATACACAACTGATACTGGTGCCGTATTTGAGAGTTATAAGTATTTTGCTATTAAGATTGGTTTGGTACTTAAAAACGGAAATACAAATACAGCAGTTGTTCCTCGTGTTGCTGATATCAGAAGTATAGCATTGCAGATGTAATAAGGAGAATATTATGCGTGAAGTTGAAATTGTTGATATTGATTTTAATGAAATTCTGAATGACTTTAAGGATGGGGCCGGTTCGGTCCCATCCCATAGACACCCCAGAGGTGGGGGATGGGTTGCCGACTCCGCTCATGTAGATGCAGAATGTTACATAGGTCCTGAGGCCAGGGTATATGGAAATGCTACAGTATCGGGAAACGCTAGAGTTTATGATAAGGCTCAGGTTTATGGTAATGCTTATATAACAGCAAATGCTAGAGTTAGTGGTAAATCTAAAGTATATGGAAATGCTTTTGTGGGTGATAATGCTATGGTTTATGGTGAAGCGGAAGTATATGAAAATTCTAAGATAAGAAACAACTCTCAAGTTTACGAGAACTCTATCGTTCGTGGAAATGCTGATATAAAAGGTGACGTTAAAATTTTTGGTGATAGTATTGTAACTAGAACAGTCATTTCCATCCAAGGATTTGACTCGGATATAACCATTACAGATCATCATATATGCATTAATACAAACACTATTCCTCCTAGTCATTTAAACTTATTTGAACAAATTGATGATGAATGGAAAAAATTACTATTAATGATTGCGGAATTTCATGGATGTGTAGATTATGCAGGATGAAGAAAAGAAAACAGAAGTTCCGGGAATCTATAAAGTCTCCGAAGGAATACTTATAAATAAAGATAATGAGGGTCTAAAAGCCTATAAGTTGAATAAACAAAGATTGAAATCAATTGATACGTTGCAAGAAGATATGAAGTCAATGAAGTCTGATATGAAAGAAATTAAAGAACTACTAAAAGGGCTAGTAAAATAAATGGCATTAGCAAACATAGCGTTCACAGACACCTTTGACCAATGGCGTATCAAAACTAACCAATTGATTGATGCTTACGGAAGAGATTTTGTTAAGTTTACTTCAAATACTTCCTCATTCAAGCTTACCAATCCAGCGGGCATCGGCGAAACGGTTTTCTTAGATGCCACTCCATCACAAAATGTTTATGACTTAAATTCAACAAACGTAGCAGGCATCCGTGTTGTAGGTAATACATACGGTCATGCCGTAGCAGCGTTTGCTCTTGCTAATAGTCTTATCACAAGCACAAACAGTTATTCTATCCAAATTGGAGCAGCGGGTAATACCTGGGCAAATGTAGTTGGAATTGCAGGCAATAGTTATACAATTCAAATTGGAGCAGCATCTAATACATGGGCCAATGCTGTTAATTCTGCTATCCAGACAAAATTCCCTGCCGTCAATAGTTACTCAGAACAGATTGGTGCTGCCTCTAATGTATGGGCCAACAATGTTGGTATAGCAGGTAATAATTACACCATTCAAGTAGGTGCGGCTGCAAACACTTGGGCAAATGCAGTTGGCATAGCAGGTAATAATTACACCATACAGGTTGGAGCAGCGGCCAACGGTTGGGGAAACACAATCAATACCTCTGTTGGATTGAGACTTGCCGCCGGTAATGCGTATGCAGTTCAAGTTGGCGCTGCCTCTAATGTATGGGCTAATGCCGTTGGTGTTGCTGGTAACAGTTATGCCATACAGGTTGGTGCCGCTTCTAATGTATGGGCTAATGCCGTTGGTGTTGCTGGTAATAACTATACCAATTCTGTAGGACTCTCCGGTAACAATTATACCAATGCCGTAGGAGTAGCAGGAAACAATTATTCCATTCAAGTTGGTGCGGCTGCAAACACTTGGGCAAATACCAAGTTAGCAAACACATCTGGTGTTACATTTAATGGTGATCTAACATTTACTGGTAATATTGGTGTCGGTGTTGCTGCTAGTGCCACGTATCCATTTTATTCTTCCAGAAACATGGCTTCTGCCTTTATTGGTATTCGTTCTGAAAGCAATACAGGTCTTGCGGGCCTAAGATCAATCAACGATCTAGGTGTTGCTGCTAACTATGCCGATTTTGGTATGGGTGGTTCCGGTCATTCATTAGTACCTAATACAGCATTTGTATGGCTTGGTGGTACCACATCACCAAATCTAGTTATCAGGAATGCCACTACCGAAATCTTTAAGTTAGTTAATGATGGTCGTTTAGGATTGGGTGTAGTCACACCAACCACGAAACTCGATATAGCAGGTTCAGTCAACGTTTCAAATAGTATTGTTGTCGCCGGCGTAAATGTCATTCCATCATTTGCTTCTGTTAATGCCTGGGCCAATGGAATCACAGGTGTTCTATATGCGTTTGCTAACACCACCGCAAATAGCGTAAACTCTCTAAGTGTTATTGCCAATGCGGCCGTTAACATTTATACAGATAATTCCACTGATAGCAATAACTTCTATATTCCATTCACTACCGCATCCAGTGGTGTTGTAGGATATATGAATGTTTCAACTACCAAGTTAACATTCAATCCAAATAGTGGCGCCGTCACAGCAACACACTTTAACTCTTTGTCTGATAGAGAGTTTAAGGATAATATCATAATCATCACCGATTCGATCAATAAGGTTGAACGGATGAATGGTTATTCATTTACATGGAAAGATAATGGAAAACCCTCTTATGGTGTTATTGCTCAGGAAATTGAGGCCATTGTTCCAGAATTGGTTAACACAGTAAACGGAACCAAGTCGGTCAACTACGATGGCATCATTGCTTTTCTAATTGAATCCGTCAAAGAACTTAATCAAAGAATAACAGAACTGGAAAAGAATCAATAATGGCAGAATACTTAGAACTTTATATGGATAGAGGTTCAGATTTTGATGTTGTTATTGAACTAAGTGATGATGATACAAACCTATCCCAAAATCTAGTAGGTTATGTTGTTACAGGACAAATGAGGCGTTCATTACTATCTGTTAATGCCTCTGCTGACCTTGTATGCACCGTATCCGATGCTGCAAATGGTAAGATTGATTTATCATTAGATGCAGCCAATACATCACTATTGCGTCCCGGAAGTTATTTCTTTGACGTAAAGTCACTAAAGAATAATCACACAACTAGAATAGTTGAAGGCGTTATATTTGTCACTCATGGGATTACTCAATGACTACCGATGTAAAGGTTGAACCAAAGAACAAATTATCGGTAAAATTAACTAATCAATCTTCAACAACAGTAAAAGTTGAACCGAAGAATAAAACATCTATAAAAACTAAATAAAATAAACGCCTAGTAATCCCCAGGAGGTCGAAGATGGCATTAAAGATTAAAGGTAATACTGTTCTAGATATTGCCGCAAGTAATAATGACATTTACTTATATGACGGTACAGGTACAATTCTCAGACAGGTTATCTCCGCCAGCGGATATGTTGGTATTGGCACCTCTTCTCCTGCTTATACATTAGATGTTATCGGTGATGCACGTATCACAGGTAACTTGACACTCGGTGATGCCTCCACAGATAACGTAACAATCAATGCTGTCAATTTCAATCTAGCTAACAATGTTAACTTTGATGCTGGATTGCTATATCTTGATGTAACAAATAATCAAGTTGGTATTAGCACATCTTCACCAAGTTCTAATCTACAGGTTAATGGTACATTTGCTGTTACTGGTCCATTAAGTAATAATACACCAGTTTTCCTTCCATCAACAGGTGCCAATACATATCCATTAGCATCTTTAATATCATCTTCTAATCTTTATGATTTTCAAGGAACTTCGAAAAACGCATATGGGGTCTTTATATCGCCATATGCGGTTGCTAACTCATCAGGTTTTCACAGTGTAGCTGGTGTATATTCTAATCCTAGATTCTATTCAAAGCAAAGTGGATCCGCATCTTTTTCGCTATATGGAACGGCTTCATCTGCTACTAGAGATAATCCTTTAGATGCAGGTACGCAGGGAAGTTGTTTTATATTCGGACAATATAATAGTGTTGGACATTCTTCTACTGCAAATTCAAAGATAACAACATCATACGTTTATGGTGAGTATAATAATATATCTGTAGCAACTGGATCAGTATTAACTCATTCTGCCGGAACATATTCTAGTCTAAATCTTGGTACCACCGCTAATCTATCTCCGACAATGGTCACATACTACGGTCTTTACACAAATGGTACCGTTGGAAATAGCACTGCTGGTAGTAACACTGTTTCTACATTAACTAATTATTATGATGCATATCTTGCGGGTGTTTCTAATGTTGCTAATAGCACAGTCACATCTAGATATGGCCTTTATCAGGCAGCAGGAAATCATCTAAACTACTTTGCTGGTTCTGTTGGTATTGGTATATCCTCTCCTGCGGCACCACTTCATATTGAAAATGATATAAATTCTCAGATTAACCTTGTTAGAAATACATCTGATGCTGCTCCAACTTACTTTGCTTTTACAAAGAGAAGAGGTACTGCTGCTTCCAAGACAACAGTTAATAATAATGATACAATCTTTTCATTACAGGCTTATGGATATGATGGAACGGGTGATAGACAATCTTCATCTATCAATGCGGTAGTTGATGCTGTTCCTACATCAGGAAACGTTGCTGGTAGATTAGTATTCAGCACAACGGCTGCAGGTGGTTCTACACCAACAGAAAGAATGAGAATTGATTCTAGTGGTTCTGTAGGTATAGGTACTTCAAGTATTACAGGTACAAATCTAATAGTTGGGAAAAATCTTACCGGAGGATCATCAAATTCATCTTACGGTATTGTTTCAAATGCTGTAGTTCAGGCCGACTCTAATACTATTAGTTATGGTATCAGTTCTGCTCTTTCTACCCAGGCAACATCATATACGCAGCAATATTTAACTATGTTTTATGCTGGTCAAGGTACAATTGGTGCTGGATCATCGGTGACCAATCAACACGGATTCTTCGCTGCGGCCACTCTAGTCGGTGCTACTAATAACTATGGATTCTACAGTAATATTCCGGCAGGAACCGGTCGTTGGAATTTCTATGCTGCCGGTACTGCTGATAACTACTTTGCTGGTAATGTTGGATTTGGATCTACTAATTTAGGTGGTGCTTCTGGTCATGTTAGAATAGCATTAGCACTTACTGGATCCACCGGTAGTAATTCAATATTGGCAACTCCTACAGTTCAATCTGACGTAACAACAGCAGCTAATATTTTTGCTACACAGCCATTAACTCAGGCCGCATCATTTACTCTCGCTACCTTAAATCATTATAGTGCTGGTCAAGGAATAATTGGTTCTGGTTCCTCTGTTACTAATCAGATAGGTTTTAGAGTTTCTACTACGTTAACAGGAGCCACTAATAACTACGGTTTCTATGGCGACATTGCTGCTGGCGCTGGTCGTTGGAACTTCTATGCGGCAGGGACGGCTGCGAACTATTTCAACGGAACGACCATACACGGATCTTCAGCAACAAGTATCTCGTCATCATCTGCTGTTAGCGGTGTGTTGCAAGTCTCTGGAACATCATCCTCCACATCGGCGCTAAGTGTTGGCAATTACAGCGCAACCACTAATTGTGGATCGCTGTATTTCTCTAAGAGCCGCTCTGCTACCGTTGGTCTTTCAGATGTTGCTGTTGCAAGCGGTGACGCAACGATGTTTCTCGCCGCAGACGGTAGCGACGGAACGTCTCAAATTCGCAACGCATACATTGGTGCGTATGTGGATGGGACGCCGACAACCGGCTCCGTTCCGGGTCGCATTGTCTTTGCAACGACACCTTCTGGTTCTGGCACGGCTTCAGAGCGTATGCGCATTGATAGCAATGGCGGTGTAAGTATCGGAGTGATCGGTAATGCTCAAATTGCTCTGAGCGTTGGTAGAAACATTACCGGTAACACATCTAGTTACGGTATTTTTCTTACAGGATCCACTCAGAGCGACGTAACCGGCAACGCATATTACTTTGCGACATTAGGTAGAACGGCGGCCGCATCGTTTACGTGTAACAATCTATACCACTATTATGCAAAACAAGACCCACTTGGCGCCGGTTCATCTGTTACAAACCAGTATGGTAATTTTGTTGATAGCACGCTTACCGGCGCAACCAACAACTACGGCTTCTATGGCAACATCGCCAGTGGCACTGGTCGTTGGAATCTCTATATGAACGGTACTGCTGATAACTATTTGGCAGGATCTCTGGGTATTGGTGCAACATCACTGACAGGTTATGGTATTCATGTTAGTAAAGCAATAACTGGTGCTACTACAGCCGTCGGCATTCAGTCGGATGGTGTCATACAGAGTGATGTAACAACTTCTGGTCGTTACATTACAACATACGCCACGACAGCGGCGACATCATTCAATCTTCCTGACCTTAGACATTATACAGCAGATCAAGGAACTTTTGGCGCAGGATCAACAGTAACATCTCAGTATGGATTCTTTGCTACATCTGGTCTCACCGGCGCTAATAATAACTACGGTTTCTATGGTAACATTCCTGCAGGAACAAATAACTGGAACTTCTATGCTGCCGGTACTGCACCAAATCAGATGGCTGGTGCTCTTGGTATCGGATCTACATCTCTTACTGCTAGAGATTTGCGTATTAATCGTGCGCTAACAGGATCCACATCCGCTTATAGTATATACACAACATCATCCATTCAATCAGATGTTACTTCTTCCGCTTATGGTATAACATCTGGTATTGGAACTGCGGCCGCATCATTCAATGTATCTCAGTTGGCACAATTTGCAGCAACACAAGGTACAATTGGAGCAGGATCTACTGTAACTAGTCAATATGGTTTCTTTGCTGATGCTTCTATAGTCGGTGCCAATAATAACTACGGTTTCTATGGTAACATTCCTGCTGGTTCCAATAGATGGAACTTCTATGCTGTCGGTACCGCAGACAACTATTTTGCTGGTAATGTTGGTATAGGTTCTACGTTAACCTCTTCCGGATATAAACTTTATGTTGAAGGTGTCTCTGCTATATTAACAAGTTCTGATGCTGGTACAAATTTCAACATTCAAAACAGAGGTAATGCCTCCGCTTCTAGATGGCCCGCACTTAATATTATTAACTATAGTGGTAACACTACAAATCAGTCCGATTATGCTGGTTTCCCTGTTGTAGAACTAAGAAGAAGTAGAGGTAATACTACCAATCCTGGTATAGTTCAGTCTGGTGATATTCTTGGTGGTTTCAATACTTGGGGTGGTAACAATCTCACCACACTATCTGCCACAAGAATCCAAGGTGTTGCAGAAGGTACTTTCACAACTGCTGCTACTGCTGGTCTACAGTTCCATACAACATATGCTGGCAATCAGTCGGAACGTATGAGAATTGATGCCAACGGTAATGTTGGTATCAACACTTCAGCGCCCGCTTACAAACTTGATGTTAATGGTGATGCTAGAATTACTGGTAATCTGATTCTTGGTGACGCTTCATCCGACACTGTTACTATCAATGCAGCAAACTTTAATCTTGCTAACAATGTTAACTTTGATTCTGGACTATTGTATATTGATGCAACTAACAATAGAGTGGGTGTCAATACTACAACACCAGCATACACTCTACAGGTTGCTGGTTCATTCGCTGCACAGACCAAGTCGTTCGTTATCATGCATCCTACCAAGCCTGATATGAAGTTAAGATATGGTTCGCTCGAAGGACCAGAAAACGGTGTGTATGTTCGTGGTAAGGTTAACAACTATGTAATTGATCTTCCTGATTACTGGACAGGTCTAGTTGATGAAGATACAATTTCTGTTCAACTAACTCCTTATGGTCGTCGTCAGATGCCATATGTTGTTAAGGTTGAGAATAATAAAGTTCACATTCTCAATAGTGATGACACAATGCCATCTTGCTATTACACTGTATATGCTGAACGTAAAGATGTCGATAAACTTGAAGTGGAGTTTGTATAATGGGAGTTGAATATAATCCAGGTATCGTGACCAGTAATTTGGTCATGTACCTGGACGCAGGTAACCAAAGAAGTTATGATAGCACAGAGAATCTTTTAACATATAGTGAAGATTTCGGCAACACCGCATGGACAAAGTATTATACCTTTGCTAATACTGATGTTACTTTGGCACCAGACGGAACTATAAGTGCCGATAAGTTAATAGAAGATACAACTGATCTTTCAATTGCTACTACTGGTCATCGTTTTATATATCAACCAGGTTTTTCTGTTATTGCAAATACTTCATATACATTTTCTGTTTATATAAAAGGAGCAGAAAGAACTACTTGTCGTTATCTAATAACTGGTGTTGGTGGAACAGGTCGTGCTGATGTTAATTTGAATACAGGTATTACATCAAATCAAGTGGGAGATTCTGTATGGACTCATCCGACCACGACTTCTGCTAATATTGGTGGAGGGTGGTATAGAGTATCACTAACAAGTATACCAAATGTCGGTGGTGCAGGAGTATCTGTCCATATTATCGCAGCAAATACAACAGGAACATATATTTACACAGGTGATGGTGTGTCAGGACTATATCTCTGGGGCGCTCAACTTGAAAGTGGCCCCACTGTTTCTAAATATACAAAAGTTACTTCTTCATCCAAGAGTAGAGGTAATACTGTAACCGATATCTCGGGTACAACAACTACAATATCATCTAACAATGTATTATTTACACCTAATAACTATGGATCATTCATATTCAGCAATGCTTCTAACAGTATTATCAATGCTGGTACATATTCTAAAGCAGATATCACACAAACAACTTTAAGTGTTTGGATATATCCTATAAATCCAATATCTAGTAGCGGAAGATTTATCGAAAAGATTACAATTGGCGCCGGGTATCAGTTTTTTGGTGCAGCAGGATCTGCTGTATATTCTACACGACCAAGTGGGAATATTATTATAACAGATGCTAGCTGTATTGTAGGTAATGTTTGGCAAAATATAACAGTAACACAAAACGGAACTGTAGTAACCATATATAAAAATGGATTATATTATACTTCAGGATCTCTTCCTTTAGCAAATGTTAATAGCGGAACAACACTTACAATTGGTAATACTATAGGATTATCTAGAGGTTTTGATGGATTAATGGGTCCTGTTCAAATCTATAATAGACCATTATCCAACACAGAAATATTACAAAACTTTAACGCACTAAGAGGGAGATTTGGTATCTAATGGGCCTTTCACACTCACCTAGTATTGTCACGGCAAATCTTCTACTTAATGTTGATGCTACTAATCCAAGAAATTATGATGGTACCGAGAATTACTTTAGATATAGTGAAGAATTAACTAATGCTACATGGGGTATTAATAATATAGGTGCATCTGTTGATACTTCTATATTACCTCCTGTATATGGAATGCCTGTATATAAGATGACTGAATCTACAGATTCGGTCTCTAGTCAACATCTTTTTGCCCAGAGTCCTATTGTTCCTGCTATCGGTGATGTATATACACTTTCCTGCTATGTGAAGGCAGGAACCAGAACAGCAGCATGTATTACTGCTTTTGGTGAAGGTTACTCAGCATTTAATCTTACAACAGGTACCGTTATACAAAGTGGAGGAAATATTGTAAATATATTTCCTGCTGATAACGGTTGGTATCGTATCTTTGCCACCATTACTAAAACAAATACAACAGCACAAGTGTTTCTTATTCCATGGAATGGTGGAAACTCTTACATCGGCAATGGTTCTTACTTCTATGCAACGGGTATGCAATGGGAAAGAGGTTATGGACTAAATCCATATACTAAGACCACCTCATCAGCAAAGTTCAAAAGCACCGTATTGTATGATACTGTTAGCAAAAGTAATTTTAATATCTATAATAACACCTATATTTCTTTTGCTAACAATACACTGACATTTGATAGGGCTGCTAATACAGGAAATGGTTCTAATATTAAGATTGGTGGTATTGCGGAGTCTAGTGTAACAGGATCTCTTGCCGCTACAACATTCCTTTATAATGATCATACATGGGAAGTATGGTTCAAGATCAATGACAGAACTCCCGGTGTATATGACGGTAATGAAGGAGATAGCACATTATCTGTATATAGAGGATATCATTCTGGTTATCTGTATGATGGTGGAATGATGTATTATTATATCTGGGATTCCGCTTCTTCAACTAAATGGGCATCAACCTGGACTATAGGAACAAGTAATAGTTCCGATATTATTCAGAATAACTGGACACAGATTGCGGTGACGAAAAGCGGTAATACATTCTCAAGATATATTAATGGTATTCGACTAGGAACAAGTTCATTTCCATCGATAAATACATTTACTAGTATTTCAAATACATTATGTATAGGTGCATCTAACTACTCAAATACTCCTGGAGGTCCGGATAATTACTATTATTACTCCAAAAACTCATTCGGTAATATGAAGATGTATAATAGGGCTTTGACGCCAGATGAAATCAATCAGAACTATAACGCACTAAAAGGAAAATACGGACTATGAGTGTTTATTCAGGACCAGAAATAACTAGTGCTAACTTAGTTTTGAGTATAGATGCAGGTAATCCAAGAAGTTATGATGGTAGAGAGAATCTTCTATTATATTCTAATAATATGACAATTGGTGCATGGGGTAAACAAAGTGGAACCAATGCATATTGGTCAGCAGCCAATGTAGTTGCTCCAGACGGTACAATAAGTGCATGGACAATTACTAATAACAATACAAATCCATCTCTAATTTTACAACAGACAACATTGGATGTTGTAGGCAACAATTATGTTACCTGTTCTGTGTATGCCAAACCTTATAACTTTAGCGGTGTTTTTACATTTAATTGTTATTATAATGGTGATACGGAAATCAATCTTAACTTTAATCCAACTACAGGTACTTGTGATGCAGGAGGAACTATTACTCCTGTTGGAGATGGATGGTATAGGTGTTCACTTACGGTTCCGCCTAGAGTTGTAGGAACATCTTTCGTCTGGAGAATATGGCCAGGCGGCAGATCACAACAAAATAACTATGGGTTTAATTTCTGGGGTCCTCAAATGGAAAAAGGAAATTCAACCACCAAATATGCTGTGACAACTACAACGGCAATAACAAGACCTAATACTTGTACCGACCTTAGCAGTAATAAATTCACAGGAACATTAGCAAACACACCATCATTTAGTAGTGGTAGTTTAATGTTTACAGGAACTAGTAATCAATCTATATCACTTGCCAATAGTGCCTCGCTATTATTTACTGGTCAATCTCCATATACATTGGAAGCCTGGGTATATCCTACAATAAATCCTGGAGGCAGTATCGTGACTGGGAAAC
>OGVT01000075.1_pt1 | contig 11642 bp, 19 predicted proteins | sample 1575831 | NCBI WGS metagenome assembly OGVT01 (sample SAMN07581542, study PRJEB24739) | freshwater metagenome | place: Singapore | collected 2015-04
GTTTCCCAGTCACGATACACGTTCATGTTACCGACTCAACAAAGCGATAGATCGAGAAGCAATGCTTGTTGTAACTCGGTAACATGTATGTGTAGCGAGACTGCTTGATCTTCTCTAGATAGATGTCTCCAGCAACAATCGTGTTCTCGCCAGTGTACTCGTTCTTGCAATAAACATTCTTTCGTTCAAACTGAGCAGCAATCTCATTGATCTCTGCTGGATAGTGTTGTCGTCCACTGTCATCCAGAATGAAGTAACCAAATGTGAAGTCAAACACTTTCTCTGACTCATCAAGAATGACAGAATCTTTGCTGAAGTGATGTTGAAGACTATCAAGTCGCTTCATATTGAACGCTGGCACATCATAGCCATGATACACATGATAGTTATCTCGCACAGCAACATCGGAATGAAAGAGATCGCAACTCATTTCATTGGGATCGAATGCAAGTTCGTGTAGCGGAATGCCAAATTCTCGATGTGCTTTCAACAAAGCAAGAATGTTGACAAGATGTGCCGCAGTGGACTGAAACTTCATCTGTCCACGATCTCGCGGAAATACTCCACGTCGAGACAGCGACCTGCCAAGATTGCTATTGTGAAAGTCAAGTCCGCCGATTAGATGCAGTGCATCGTAGTCTCGTATACAACTGACATCAAGAGCATTGTAGACATCGTACCAATCGTTTAGAAGCTTGCCAGTGCTGTTATGCCACTCAACGAATGTGTTGATCTGCTTGTTGATCTTGATCCCACTCCTAGACTCGATTAGACGCTTTGCTGCATCTGTTTTTGCAGCAGTCAGATAGTCAATCGAAGAATACTGATCAAGAATCGAGAAGTGCCGACAGATATTTGGACCTTCTCGTCCAGCAATTGCGCGAGTTGAGTAGAAGATTGTTTTGCCCACGTAAATTATCCCCAAGTGCGATGACGTTCTGCAACCCACTCAACGCCATCATAGTCATCGATGATCCATTCAATGTCATCTGGAATCTCAACAACTTTCAGCTTACTATATCGACCGTTTGCAGCTTCACCAAGTTCTTCAACGACTTGAGCAAGCATTGGATCATCTCGACAGATCGAGCCTTCACTGAACGTCAGAGGATTGAGGATTGAGTACGAAGCGCCAGAATTGACAAGTTTCTTGAATTCTTCAACGGGAACTTTATAGTAGTTCACCATGCCTGAAACAAGACTAGACTCGAAGTACAGAGTCATCCCAACGAGTTCTGCATATCGCATCACTGCTGCATGAGACAGCGAGAATCCACCATGACGTTTATTGATAACGACTTTCATGTTTACATCAGATTGAGTTGAACATTGATGCCTTCCCAGACACCGGAAATACTAAAACACTTCCTAGAAGCATTCGTGAATTCAAGCGCATCGAGAGCTTTCTGAGTTGCTGCATTGATTTCATACTTATCACCGAGCCCAGCACGAACATGACTCACGCGAGTGATGATATGAACGTCGTTGATGATCAGACGGACTTTGCGAGTTTGTGGAAAGCGTTTGATGTTCATGATGTAGATTATATTCAATTACAGAGGGTTTGTGTTTAACGAGTTCTCAGACTATTGTATTCTTCAATCCACTGCTCAACCGTCAAGCAGTCAGCACTTGACACCATAACCGATGCAGAGTACCAAGAGTCTGAGTCTCCACCATAGAAGTAGAAGTATGATCCAGCGTTTACAAGTCGCTCAGATACACCAAGAGACCTGAGAGCTTTGTTGACAGTTGCGACAGTTACTTTCGACATGAGTGATATTCTACACCAAGACTGAAAGCTGCACAACAAAAAGGCTCCCTGAGGAGCCCTTGTTTCTTACTTGCTTGCTGGTTTAGATCCAGATACAAAGTGATTGAACTGTTCTGCCATCTTCGTGATGTCATCAACAGTGTACATTGGAGGCATCTTCAGTTCTGGAACAGCAGCATCTTTCAGTTCAGATGCAAAAGCAACAGAAGCTTGCCAAGACTGGGTTGCGGCATCTCGTGCGATTGCCAGTTGAGACTCAAAGTAGTTCTGGGCCATCTTGAGCATTTCGAGACGCAGTTCATATGGAGTAGCGGACATGTGTGTTTCCTTTGTGTGAAAAGTTATGATGGTGAAATTACCATCTCAAAGTCTACTGAAGTAAGTCAATAGACTTTGAGATGGACTCAACTTTCATTAAATATAGATGGTTAGATTGGAATTGCCGTTCCAATCAACTCAGTAAGGTAACAACCAAGCTGTCCCATCAAACGTATTTATGTAGGTAACAAGATGATCCCAAAGTGCTGCTGTCTGCTTTGTCACTCAGAACTAGCTATCAACATGCTTGATAGACATTATAATACAAAACAGTGTCAGACTGGCTCAAAGTTCAAACCAAAATTGTCAGAATGTCCACATTGCAAAACACCATCGTCGGAGATTTCTGACATGGCAAATCATGTCAAATACTGTATTCATAATCCAAATAGAAGTGCATATATTAAGGCTCCTCAACTAAACACACAAGAATCTCGTGCGAAAGCTATACGTGGGATTAAAGATGCTCACGCAAAAGGTGCGTATAAGAATGCTCCACAAAAAGCGATAGAAACAAAAACTGCTAGAGGAACACTAAAACATACACAAGAAACAATTGAAAAACTTAGAAATTCCGCTCGAAATTCTACGCATCAAAGAAGAATGAGAAAAACACATGACTTCGTTGATAAGAATGGTAGAATCTTTAGATTTGACTCATCATGGGAAGATGCTCTAGCAAGGCGTCTTGATGATCTTTGTATCAGATGGAATAGACCGAATCCAATACCATATCAAGATGCGGAAGGAGTAACTAGAAGATATTTTCCAGATTTTTATCTGCCAGATTACGATGTTTACATCGATCCAAAGAATCCATATGTGCAGAGATTACAAGAATATAAGATAAAGACCGTTAGTGAAGATATCACGCTGATAATTTTAAGCTCTATTAAGGAGTGTTTAAATTTTAATATACAAGACTATGTGACACAAGATGCTTTGCCGGACTACCCTGATTCGAACAGGGAACGCAAACTTAGGAGGATTGTATGATGTCCAATTTCACCATAGTCCGGCAAGGCAACCTATGCTCTTGATATGTCCGCACAAAACACATTTAGCTGAGGATCGGATTCGAACCGATGAGGACATTTAGTCGATGGCTTACAAGACCATTGCCGTCAACCGCTTGGCTACCTCAGCTAAATGTGTTCTGTTCATTTAACTCTATACACGCCAAGTCTTATATCTCTTAGATGAAGACACATTCAAAATTTTCAAGTGTCTTCACAAAACTATTTACATCTGCTTCACAAGACCTTCTGGAGTCAGGACAATGTAGTTACCAAGCTCATCAAGTCCACTTGCCAGTGCATCAGTCACCACACGAATCTGACGAACTTTCTTGTCTTTCAACAGAAAGTGAGTTCGCGGCAGTGCAGCAAACAGATGACTCACACCATTCGTCTTTGCAGTCGCGATGAACTGAGTGATCAGAAATTCTTGCTTTGCAGTAATCTTGTTCATGACTGTATTGTATCACAGAAAACCAACATGGAACAACATGAGCTATTAATGAGAGTGGACCTCACCCTTACAGTCGTCGTTTCTGTAGATTAACTCCACAACGCTACAGAACTCACTGGCAACTGTCTAGGCTCTCATGTTGATGCTTTATTGTATCACGATTTTTCTAAACTATCGATGATCTTCTTCAATCGTTTTACTTCACTCTTCAGTCCCATGTTCTCATAGTGAAGATCACCATTCTTCTTCTGAACTTCACGAAACTTCTCAGCGAAATCAACATCATGTGGCATCAACGTCTCTTCTGGGTAGATCATGAAGCTATCAGCTTCCCAATCGAATCCAAGCTGGACAGACTTCACATGAACCATCGGTACAGCACCAATAGTTGCATAGGGCATCTTTACAACGATCTTGACATCAGCGTCAAGACTGCGTGGGTTTATCTCAAGTCTTTTGATTGTATCACGAAGTTGTCGTAGTTGCATTTTCACTCCTAACCAATGCTAAAGAACTGAGTTAAACTGCAAATGGTTGGTTAGTCCAATACCGGATCAGTAGATTACCATTCTTCTTACGGCACCGCAGTTTCAGTCCTTTAGCATCGAGTCTCGATTGCAAGTCAAGACTAATGCTGTCTTCTGAGTCTTGGACGACTGTCCTCAAGCTAAACTTCCAGCATAGATTATCCGCTACGATAATCTATACATAACACCAGAGTGTGCTGCTATATCACTATAGCAAGCATGGTGGGAATCAGTCTTCCTTTTTGTCTTTGTGCTTGACTTGGGCACTCAGTTGAGCATCGATCATCATGCGCTTGAAGTGACCACGTGCATGAGCATCAACGAAAGTTGCCATGAAACGCTTGGTTTGCTTACTGATCTTGAAAGTTGAGTTTGTCTTCATATAGGTTTCCTTACAGTTTATTCATTTCGCAGGTGATGACATGACTACGATCAATCCTAAAGAACAGACGCTGTTGCTTCACAAACTTGATGGCTTGATCAGAGAACTTGTTCCGATCTTGCTCAAGAATCTCGATGATCTGCTTCGAGAGATTACGAAGCGAATCATCGATGAGAACGTACTTAGCATCAAAAACTTTGAGATCAATTCTGTAAGTCATGCATGTATTGTAGCATGACTTTTCGAAAGATCAAACTGTCATGCGAGATTTTCTTTGATTACCAATCGAGCATAGAATGAGTGCAAGATGATCTGCAACAGTATCTATGTTTGTCAACGTGACATCAGCAGTCTTTGTCCAACGAGCATTCTCACGCTCTCGGACATATATTGCTCCACGCTTCGCATTACATGTCGCTGGTTCCACCGAGACATGCATCAAGTTTTCTTCTTTTCCTAGTTGTTTATATCCAACTTGAAGAGAGATGCGATTGAGTTCAGTCTTTAGTGTGGCTGGATATCCAAACCAAACATCACCATCGACAGACTCAACGATTTGTACAGATTGAGAAAATGCACTGCTTGATGCTAGAAGAACAAGAGCAATCAGATTTTTCATGTTAATGAACAGTTGTGCCCTCTGGTACTTCTTCTCGTGATGCTTCAATCTCTTCACGAATTGCAGTCATGATTTCATCAAGACTCAGTTCAACTGTCATTTCGCCTTCTTCATCAAAGACAGGAACATCATCATAGAAGTTTTCAGTGAACATCATTGTTGATCGATATGCCATGAATAGAGCACCAGACATTGTGGGATGATAGATTTCCATGATCAGAGGAAGTTCAAAGTCATCACCGCCTTCGTTGTCTGCATCAATCATCAGATGTGCAACGACATTGTATAGAATTTCATCTTCGTGTGAAACTTCATGTAGAGTGAATGCACAGCCATTTACGGAAGTGATGAGATGTTGCTGGAGAATCAGTTCATTTGACATAATATTTCCTAAATTTGATGAGTGATGATTGTTGACGCAGAGTAGCAATTCGCTGATATCCAGTCAGTGCTGCAACACGCAGCATTCGACGCATGATCAACAGATTGATGTGCTTGGTAGACTTCACATGATGTCCTTTCGAAGTGAGTGAAGTCATTGTAGCACATCTGGAGCTACTTCAGCGACCAGGACTCAAAATATTGTTCAGATATCTACGATAGGATGATTCTGGATTCTCAACAACAGTGCGAGTTGGCATGATCGTCTGATTTTGTGTCACGCGATTATCTTGAACGACTGGTGCCTGACCAGCAGTCTGTTGAGTCTCTTTGAGTCGATCAAGCTTGCGAAGATCGCCCTGAGTGACTTCGATCTGATTCAGTCCTTCGCTAGTTCCAGTCTTTTTCCTGAGATATTCAGTCTCGGATTTGATACGACTTGCACGAGCTTCATTTGCGAGATTATCGAGTGATAGAAAGCTACCAACTTTTTCGATGCCACGTGCTGTACCAGATTCGAGCTTTTCAAGGAATCCCATCTTTGCCCAGTTCTGTTCATCTTGCGTTTCATCGATCTCTTTGCCACCAACACCAAGCTTTCCAGCACCATAGTCAACAGCAGCACCAACACCACCCATGATTGCAGCAGGAATAGCATATGGCATTGCTTTCTTTGCAATACTAACTCCAGCACTTGCAAGAGTTGCTGCTCCGCTAACTGCTTTTGTCGCAACTGTTGCAAGAACTGATGCTATTGCAGTACCAAGCTTTGAGATGAGTCCAATGATTGGAGAAAGCACTCCCATTAGTCCAGAAATACCAGACTTCATTGCATCGATCACAAATCCAAATACGTTCTTGAATCCGCGAATATTTGCATCGAAGTCCAGTAGTCCTGTGAATAGTCGTGACCAATCAAATCCTCTTTTGCCACCTTCCTCAACGGTCTTGATGTCTTCAACACCAGTTCTCTTCTCAAGCTGATCTCGTTTGACTCGCATTGCTTCTAGTTCGGCAGCACGAGTGCTCATTGGCTCTGCCTTAACTAGCTTTTCTAGATTCTTGTTTGCAAGACCTAGAACATCAAGAATTTTCTTTAGAAGCGACTTTGATCCATCTTTTTTTGAATCTCGATCATCTCGATCTGATTCTTTGACTTCATCTTTGCCGGATAATTTATCAGGAGCTGATTGTTCTGGAGCAGTCTTGTCTTGTTGATTATCTATCTGAGTTGCTGTAGTAAGTTGTTCTGCCTGTTGTGGAGGTAGCTGTTTTATCTCAGTTTGTCCGGGAAGAGTAACTTGTGGCGGAACATCATATACAGGTGTTCTTTTAGATGCAACATCCGTCGATGTTGGAACCTTTCTCCGTCGCGCTCTCTCAGAGATTTTCTCTTCACGTTGAACTGGTGTCTGTTGTGACGATGTGTTGAGTGCAACTAGAATTTTTTCAAGAATTCCATCTTGTTCAACTACATCAGCATGATCTAATTCGTGATTGTGTTTGATGTCCTTTCGAAGAAGAACAATCTCATCGATTGTTCTCTCTGTAGTCTTATTAGAATCATCAAGCTTATTAGAAACTTCCTGTAGGATAGCAGTTTGTTGCTTGATAGCTTTAGAGACTGGATCTTCTGGTTCAGCTTCCTGTGTATCAAACAATGCACTGATCGAGTCTGTAATTGCATCAGTGATACCAATCATTCCTCGCGACAGGAAGTTGTTACCAAATGCACCATAGACGCCAGCTTGAATGTTGCCACGAACATTCATTGTGTTATCAAGGCGTGTTTGAACATCACGCAGAGCATTTGCAATTGCTTGACTATTGTCGCCTTTCTTCTGGACGCTGAGTGGATCTACTCCAGCTTGTTGAACTCCCGTGACGTTAGGTAGTGCCATCTGATTTCTTCTTTTCTAATGATTCGATGATCAGTGCAACATAGACATCTCGTTCAAATGGCATCATCTCTTCAACAGAGACTAAATCCATGTGAAACTCAGTGACTAGCTTCATGTTCAATCGATAGTGATTTTCCAGTGAATCATGAATTAGAATCAAATCGAAAAAAGTTATGCAGGCCCTCCAGTAGCCTGCTTTGTTCTGCATTACAAGTACCACAATTAAACTTTAATGTATGTTTGAGCGTTGGAATGCTATCAACAAACTCTGCAATTCGCGCAACTTGAGCATCATTCAGATTCTCGATCCATTCCCGGAATTCATCTTCCGTATAGTCACTCTTCTGATATACACTGTCTTCATCATAGATACAATCAATCAGTGAATACAACATCTTGACAGACTTGGAATCAGATTCATCTGCATCAAGTGCATCATCAATTGTTGGTAGCTTGAACTTGATGCCAACAGTATCAGTGATCTTTACTTCAGTCTTTACATTCTTTGTATCAATCTTTACGTCATTCAAAGACATATTGATGATGTTATCGGCTCCGCATTCCATACATGGAATGCTGAACTTGACTTCTGGTCCGACAGATGCAATTCTAAGTTGTAGGAAGAAGTATGCCAGATCAGCAGTTGGCACTTTAGTAAACTTCAGTGTACCATTTGTACATGAGCTAATGACTTCTTTGATAGTCTCAAGTACGGTATCCGCATCTTTAGATTCTTGAGCAAGTAGAAGTGCCTTCTGCTCCTTGATCACAAATGGTCGATACTTGATCTTCTGCTTGCTTACGGGCAGAGTCAGAACCATGACTGGTGCAGATACGGTAGGAAGTTTCTTCTTTGTAGTAGTCATTACGTCATTCACCCATATTAATACGTTTCAACATTTGCTGTAGATCGGTTGTTGTGCCAACAAAGACTGTGTTATTGTTGACTGTGCCATTATTTACATTTTTAGAGTCACTATCTGTCGAAGCAGATGCTTTCTTGATCTTGCCTTTCTTCTCATGAACATCCATGAGTTTGACAGCAATATCGGATAGTTGTCCAAGCATACTGTTTAGAACTTCAAACGATCTAGGCGATTCTTCTGCAACAGCGATTCGTTTTAGGTCTTCGAATGCTTCTTCACCCTTCTTCAGAAGATTGTAAAGCGTATCTCGAACTGCTTCTGCATCAGAATCAACGCTGTTATCTTCTGGAACAGCAATGTCAGACTCTGTAACGATTGGAACTCGCTTGTCAACTGCATCATCAACATCAAACGTATCAGCAAGTGTTCGAAATACTCGATTTGACTTGTTATCAACTGAATCACTCATAGAAAGATGCCCTCAACAGATTTCAATGCATCGCCAACGCCAGCTTTACCAAGAATACCATCAATAGAGCTTGCAGCTTTGTCATCAAGTCCTTTTTTACCAATCATATCATATATCTTGCGAGTACCTACGTTGATGATTGAAGACTTGATTGCATCTTTATTTGCACCAGTGCGAATCAGTTGAACAAGATTCCATGCGCGACGAATGTTATCTCTGGAATCTTTTGGTAGAACTGCCGTTGGATCATTTGCATTGATTTGATATGAGTCCCATGACTCGCACACAAACTGAACACGAAATGAAATCAGATTCTTGCTCTCGCTCACCAACTGAATGTCATCAACCAGTTTTGGATAAACATTATTCATGTTGACAAGATATGTCACATTCTTTGCAACGTCGGTATGATAGATTGTCATGACTTCTGATGTGTATGAGTCTGGGTAGAGAAACACACCACCTTTGTACTTGACAGTCGATCTTAGCCACTCATCAAAGAACATCTTGATCGACATATTTGAATCACATAGAAATGTCATCGTACAAGTACCATAATACTTGTCAACAACAACTTCTCGTGTCAGTCCAGCATCTTTGACCGCTTGCGTTGCAAGAGACATTTCTGGCACATTCACACTTTCAACATAAAACGGAATGATATCAATAGTGTTCACTGGAACACCAGTCATGCATTGTGGAGGCAGAATGTTGCAAAAGAAATGCGATGCACGAGCAACCCCATTTCTCTTGATTGTTGATAGAAACTGATTGAATGTGCTCATTTTACCTACTGTATGTTATGGTATCTCGCCAGATGAGATCCTTACTGACACGAGACATTCCTGTACCCTTTGCAAATTTCTCAACTGGTAGCATCACTGCATTGAACCATTGATTTGCTGGAATAAACAGAAACTGAGATGCAACACAGTCTTTACGATATTTCTTAACTGCGGAAGATACACCTGGATATCGAGCAGCGCCCTTGATGTAATCCCACTGAAATCGAAGTCTAGAGTTCTCATTCAATTTCTTATCAGTTGAGAAATCAAGTAGATTCTTCAAAAGAACTAACCGCATCTTTGGAGGCAAATAGTGAAAGTTCAGTCCAGTGAAAGTTTCAGCATCTTCCGAGAATGGAATAACTAAAGGAAACGTATCATAGTATGGCAAAGTATCGATGCCTATTGGATGATAGAAGTACAGATACATCTGTCCAGGAATGATGTCATCACGTTTTCTCTGTGCATTTGACATCACAGAATTTGGTGATACAGCATTCTTCAGATATCGAATCTTATCGTCAAGCCATGCTGCACTCTTTGTTGCAGCAGACTTGTCGAGTTGAATTCGTCGGTAGAGTTGGTCTAAGTTTATACGTCCCATGGAGTTATTTAGACAGATACAAAAGAAAAGCTCTTGGAGAGCGATTCCAAGAGCTAGTTGATAGTCAGATAGTCAATCGATGAGAAACCGTCTCCATCGGCTTCCTATCGCGTTGCAGATGGTGTTTCTCAATCGAAATCAAGCTTGATTTTCTCTTCAGCTTCCCAACCGATTGCTTCAAGAATGCCTTCAAGTGGTGCAACAAATGCCTTTTCAAACTGAGTCTTGTAATCAATGAAGCGATCAAGTCCAAACTCGGTTGGCAATTTGCCAGGAAATGCAATCACGTTTTCATGTAGAGGATTCGGCATCTTCAGAGCAACGAACTTGACTTTATCGCCATCGGCAATCATTGGATACTTGCTATCAAGTCCAAGTCGCTTCAGTGTGTGATTGTAGAGCAGTGCGCCACGAACATGAATTGGACAACCTTTCTTGTAGATCGATGCTTTGTCAGCATAGACTTCCATGCCGTTAACACCTCGTGGGAACGAGATATTGATGTAGTCTTGTTGCATGAAAGATTTCTTAACTTCTTTGACTTTCTTCTGCAATGTATTCTCATCAGACGACATACAAAGTTTCATTGACTCTTTGAGGAAGTCTTTCACGATGGATGGAGTTGAGCTACGAACGATTTCGATGCCCATCACCTTCATTTTTGGTTCAGAGTATCGAACACCTTCCGAGTAACGAATGTCAAAGCCGTATTTTTTCTTTGCCAAAATGATAAGTGAGTCCCCTATACACTCAAGCTTCATGTCGAGCAAACAGTTATCAATACCCATCGTACCAGTAAGCTTAGAGAGTTTCTTGTTTAGCTGTGGTTGAACAATGTTCACAACAGTCTTTTCAACATAGTCAACAATCTCTGCTTTCGACTTACCAACACAGAACTTTTCAACAAAATCCTGAATGTGAACATATGATGAGTTGTGAACAAGGATATCATTCGCAAAGAAGTTATGATATTCGTCTACTTCAATATCATAAACATCAAGACTCTGAACACCAAGATCGTCAACAACAAAACAATGATGCTCATAACGAATATCATCATGAGAATATTCGACACGAGTTAACATCCTATCGTTTTGTTGTAGGTCTTTAGCAGCAACAACAATGTATTTGTTATCTCTAAAGACAATCAGAGAGTGATCTTCGGTGACAGTGACAGTTTTACCGTTTACCGTGACTTTGAACATTCTCTTATTGACTGCATGTTTCATCACGTACTTGATTTGCTTCTCAACAACTTTTATCAGTGTCGAATCGAATGCAAGGGTTTTGATGTCGGTAACTGGTTTGACGAATGACTTTTCGATATCATCACGTTTCACATAGATGTCTGAACATTGATCATATAGTTCAGCGATAGTGATCTGTTTACCATTTGCATAAACAAGAGTATCGCCAACAACACAGTGAAGGGAAAGATTGGTAAGAGAATTACCAAGCGAAAAGTAAAGAAGTCAAAATTCGATGCAGGTGTTTCAACTGCATTGGAGTTTGGTTCTAGCATTAGTAGTGGTGCGTCTGTGTATAT
>OGVT01000076.1_pt1 | contig 11636 bp, 16 predicted proteins | sample 1575831 | NCBI WGS metagenome assembly OGVT01 (sample SAMN07581542, study PRJEB24739) | freshwater metagenome | place: Singapore | collected 2015-04
GTAATGAGATTATACAGACTGTTAAACAGGTCATTAATAATTGTATAGTAAGCGGCACTTTTGATGTTAATAAGGCTCCATTCTATGATGTGGATTTCCTGTTCATATTTCTAAGAGCGAAGTCCATGGGAGATAAGGTAGATATCAATCTAACATGCAGAAACTTAGTAAAGAAGAAAGAATGTGGTAATGTATTCCCTGCCAAGATTGATATTGGTAATTGCATTATTATACAGGATGAAAAGGTCAGTCCAGATATTGAGATAACACCAAATACCGGTGTTAAGATGAAATATCCAACATATGATGTGGTCAAGAGGTTAGAATCTGAAAATGCTGTTGATATTAAAACAAGCATTATCGCATCCAGTATTGAAAGCATTTATGATGAAAAGGGTGTCTATAAGTCATCAGATTATACATTCGAACAACTCAAAGAATTTGTTGAAGGACTAACAGAAGAAAAATTTAAAATGTTGGAAAAGTTTGTCGACAATTTTCCAACATTTGCTGTTACTATCAAAGAGAAATGTACCAAATGTGGATTTGAACATAATGTGAGGTACAAAGATTTTTACGATTTTTTTTTCTAATTATGGGTCAAGATGCATTATCGATAATGTTTAAAACAAACTTCGGTCTGATGCAGCATCACAAGTGGAGTCTGACTGAAATTGAATCAATGATTCCGTGGGAAAGATATGTTTATGTGGACCTTCTGGAGCAATTCATTAGGGAAGAAGAAGCAAAGCAAAGAGATATAGACGCACAAATGAAGACTGGAAGAAATGTCAGTAGAGTTAACATGCAGCCTGCTAAACAGAGGATGGGTCGTTAAATGTTAGGCATTCAATCAAAATCAATTTCGTTTTCTTTATTTGATATATTACCATTATCAAAGAGAATGAAATTGGCACAGAACCCCGATGTAGGCGGAAGTCTATTATCGGCATTAACACCTACTGAATATGCAGAACTATTTCCCAAGTATTATCAGAGACAATTGCCGGATGTGGAAGGTTTTAGTCGTGCTATTACTAAAAGAACAGTCACCCAACAAAAAGAGTCCGACGATCAATTAAGAAAAAGATTGGTAGAATTGGAGAAATCTAATTCCGAGGTCAGACAGGGAATGGAAAGATTAGGTGTTTCTTCTGGTAAAGAACCTGCAAAATTAACAGAAGAACAATCGGCAGCATATAGCACACTTCAGGCAGGTGACATTAATATTAATAGTGAACAAGGTCAAATATTCAAAGGTATGACTGACGAACAATTGAGTTCTGTTGGTATTTCTGTTGTTACCAATGATAAAGGTGAAAAACTATACCATTATACTGCTCCTGTTACAGGTAGAGAGGAAGCGGAGAGTAGATTAAGAACATCCGGTGGGAAAGAAGGAAGTTTAAAAGCAAACCAAGGCATTGCATATCAGGCCGCCATAGCAGAAGGATTACCGCCTGATGGTGCTAGAGCCCTCGTAGCAAATATGTCAAGAGAATCATTGGCAAATCCAAGTTTAAAACGCTGGGATAGAAAGCATTATTCACAAGGTATCGTGCAATGGGATGATAATCGTTCAGAAGCCATCAAAAATCATTTTGGAAAATATCCAATGGACATGTCTATTCAAGAGCAAGTTAAAGCATCTCTTTGGGAAATGAAAAGCCGTGGATATAGTAGTGTTTATAATAAATTAATGGATTCATCTGTATCAGGTTCCGAAAAAATTCATGCTCTCGTTCATGATTATGAAAAGCCTCAGTATGCAGATTTGGAAACAAAGAGAAGAATAGATTTATTAAGTTCAATTAATACACAAGGCGAAGCGGTTAAACCAGAAGGACCAAATGGTCAGTATTCGGATACCCAAATCTCTAGTATGATCACACAATTAGGTAAAGAAAAGAGTGAGGCCAGAAAACAGCAATTAGCCAATATATTACAGGGTCAAGGTGTCAATGTTCCTCAGACTACAGGTGCTCCTGCAAGAGCACCAGGTTCTGTTATAGGTGGAACATATGGTTCTGGACAATGCGTAGCACTAAGTAAACACTTTGCACCACAAGTAGGCCCTGCATCAGGATGGAAAATCAATTATGACCCATCCGGATCTGGTATTAAACCTGGTACCGTCATTGCCACCACATCTTATAATGATGGATCTGGTGGTAAGATGGCAAGAAACATGCCTGACCATAGAAGTCACTATCATACAGGTATTGCCCTGACCGCACCTGATGAACAAGGTAATGTCCTTATTCTAGACCAATCATTAGGCAAGGCATCACAGATTCATAAGATCAATATTCACAATTATAATGGTGAGAAATGGGGTATTGTACCTAATGGAGGTCCTACACCAAGATCAATGCAGGCGGTTCATATGTCAATGGCAGGTGCCAGTGAAAGTGAAAGACGAGCCATTAGTGATTCAATTTCAGGTCAGCAACCAACAGCACAGGCAACAGCAACAACTCAGGATGTTAAAAGAGTTGCAGAAGCACCTAATACTGTACCTAGAACACAACAAAAGCAAGATACTTCCCAAGACGGTGAAAAGAATACACCTCAGCAACAGGAAGTATCCAAAAAAGCAGAACCTGATACCAAGCAATCAAAACAAGAAACTACACAGGAACAACCTGCTAAGACCGCAGAAGTGGTTAAAGATAAAAAGGTAGAGGCGGATAAAAAACAGTCTGAACAAACTGCCACTCCTCAGGTACAAAACAAAAGCACATCCTTTATGTTCAATAAGGAAGCTTATCTCAACGAGGTTGGCGAAAAACAACCATTGGCCTATTCTTTTGTAGGTCCAGGTCGTGAAGGTGTATGGAAAGAAACATCATCAGGATTGGCTGCTGCTGAGAAAGAAGGTGTTATAAAATGGGACAGAAAGACAAATGAGGTTTCTATTAGTGATATGAACCATCCAAGAGTTAAAGAAATTTTTGGAGACATGGAAAAGTATAATCTTGACCGTAATAAATTTATGAAACCACTTAAAGGCGCTGCTAGAGGTGGTAAGTTTGATGTTCCGGATGGTGGTCTGACCGCTTATAAGGCAAAAGAAAGTAAAGATAATACACTGGTCGTGGATAAGAACCAAAATCCATTATTCACTATGAATGATAAGGAATCTGCTACATTTGATCCTTCTAATAATAAGGTAAATATTGATCCCACTATTAAATCAAAAGGTGATATAAAGGGTCAGCAACCAACACAGCAAATGGGCAATGAAGCTGTATTGGAGTCAATCAATTCATTGAGAAGTGATATATCCAAAAAAGAACAGAATACTTCTAATGTGAATCCTATAAACATCATTCGTAATCCAACGGGAGAATCCAGTGCAGCAGTTAATAATCTGCACGATATGACTTCTACTCCCTATCTGAATCCAGCAATGCACCGTGCAGTTAGTAGGGTTGGTGGTGAGGAAACTGGTTCAGCAATCGGCAATAGACATTTCAGTTTTGGTAATAAAAACGGATAAAAGAAAAGCGGGGATTTCTCCCCGCCTATCTTAGTCGTCTAGCAACTTACGAAACTGTGCCAGATCAGGATCTTCATCCTCATCTTCGGTAACCGAACCTCCACCAAACTTAGGTGACTCAAAGGTCGGCTTTGATGACTTAGTTTCCTTCCATGGAACCTCCTCATCATTTTCTACCTTTGTAGCACGAACCTTATTAAGGTTAGTTTCTAGAACCTCGTCTGTATAAGACTTAGGGCCAGCACCATAACCGAGAACTTCGTCCAGTCGCTTCTTCAATTCATCATAGGACTTGAACTGCTTGGCGTCGATAATCTCCTTAAGAGAATGTTCGGCCTTCCAAATCTGTTCCATTTCAGCATCATCTTCACTCAATGGACCTGGTGTTAGGAACACCGATTCATCATAGTTAGGGAAACTGACATTACGGCCACCCATATTAACATTCTGACGGGTCATCTTTAGCTTGAAAGGTGCACCGTTCCAAAGATCAAATGGGTTGATTGCCTTCTCCGACTCAAGGTCTGGATTCATCATCTTTGTAATCTTATCAAAGATTTTCTTACCATACTTGAATAGGAATACCTTACCTTCTGCATCCTTATTCTGAGGATCGTTAATGACCAGAATATTTGACACATAATGAAGACGACGCTTCTGGTCACGGGCCTGCTTACGCTCCGCTGACTGGTCATCCTGTGTGGAGTTCCATAGCTGAGAGTTTAGCTCGGATACAGGGTCCTTCTGATTGAGAGTTGTTAGAGACTTCTCAATGTACCACTTACCAGTAGCCTTGTTTTGGAACCCATGGTCCCAATACTGAACCCAAGGTAGGGCGTCTTCACCATCCACGGCAGCGCCAGGAAGGAAACGAATAACAGCAAGCGCATTACCTGTCTTATCAGGTGTAGGCTTCCAATAGAGGTCTGCTGTTTCATCTTTCTCAAAGGTAGGATTTGATAGCTTGTCCACTTCCTTTAGAAGCTTGCTAAAGTCCTTGGACTGCTTTTTAAGATTTGCAAAATTCATTGTATTCTCCGTATATGTTGTATAAACGTTGTATGTTTACAGCGTATGGTTGATATTATATCATATTTTTCACTTTGTCAAGTGCTTTTGCCTTCAAAGCAGCACTTATTTTCATTCTATGTTCCAAAGATTGAGGTCCTTTAGGTTTTCTCATTCTTTGTTTCCATTCTTCTGGTTTCGGGCCAGACCATCCTCCTCCTTCTCCATTATAACCTATAGGATTGGGTATTTTACCTTTACGAGCATTTTTCAAATTTTCTTTATGTTGTTCTGTAAAAATATATCCTGATGGACCTTCTCCACCATCAGTTCTATTTCTTAGAATACCTGTATCATTATCTTTACGGCCGTACCATCGGATATAAAATCTTTCTAAAGCAAATGCTCCTATTTCCGTCAAATTTGATTCCATTATAATAATAAGAGATTTATTATTTGGCCCTTTTACACCATGATTTGATCTATCCCATGCCCTTTTACCTTTACCCTTTCCAATATAGTAGGGTTTACCATCTTTTCTCAAATATGCGTAAATATAATAATTGGGTGGATATCTCATACTATTATATAGTCATCTTTTATGAAATTGTCAAGTGTTATTTAGTGCATTTTTAAGGACAGTTTTGAGTTTTGTCCTATCGTAATGCACGAACGGTTTATACTTCCTAAGTTTTAACGATACCTTAGACCAGATAATATCATCTCTCATATGTTCATTAAATTTGTTTTCATATTGGATGAAATCGTTTAGTATCACCATGGTCTCAGGTGAGAGGACATGCCGCAGATAGAGATTAACGATATCAGGATACTCGCCGTCGTTAAGTTTAAAAGGGCCTGTAGAACTATTATTGAATAACCCTTCCAATTCGCTGGTAAAATTATACGTGAGCGATTGTCTCCGTCTCTGAAAGTCTCTATAATTTCGTGTAGCATTTTCATCTAATAGATCCGTTATGTAATGTTTATCTTCTAAAAGATTAGCGATGTAAAACTCTTTGAGTTCCTCGCAGGTATAATCCTTGGCCAATCTCTCAAAGAAATACTTATCATGTCTCTTAGCATAAGATTCCTTGGATGCACGGAGTTTACCATGCATTTGAAAGAAATCATACTTGGCATTATTGAAATGTGTTCTTAATGCTAAGAATAAAAGATAAGCACCATAACCGGTGAAATGTTGCATGATTAGATTGGTAGTTTAGAGGTATTTGATTTGGCGAGATAATGAAGGTCTTCTGCCTCCATCTGAATTTTTGATTTGAGAACTCCTGAGATTAATTTGGCCGCAGTCTCTATCTCAAATCCTGTTTCTTCACAATATTCTACGACTGCTTCTAGATATGGAATGTCTTTCATATAGACTATCTCCTCGATAGCCATAGAAAAATTATTGATTTCGTCTGTCGTCATATCTTCCTCGTATTGAACATAATATAAAATGCCGGATTTTATTTTACTAAATAGATGTAGGTCACGGGTCCGACAACCCTACCTACTCTAATGCTTATAGGAGCACCAGCATGACTATTTATCATACACATCATATTATTCCTCGACATATAGGAGGAACTGATGATCCCTCTAATCTCATAAAACTCACCATAGAAGAACATGCCGAGGCCCATAGATTATTATGGGAAGAACATGGACGATGGCAAGATTACGCAGCATATGTGTCCCTTTCCAAGCAAGTAAATAAGGACGAACTATTAGAAATAGTATATCGTGAATCCGGAAGAATGTCAAGTCTTACTTTTGAACAGCATTCCGAGATTGCTAAAAATATGTGGTCTAAGCCTGGAATGAGAGAACATCTTTCCGAAAGAAGAAAAGAACAAAATAGAATGGGCAACAACCCTATGAAAGGAAAGAAACAAAAGAAAGTTTGTTGTATTCATTGTCATAAAGAACTTTATGTTCATACATTACCCAGACACCAAAAATCAAAAAAATGTAAAGGCAGTTTATTCTGTTTCTAGGAAAACTGCCAAAACCCACAGGATTATGCCGCTAGGCGGATATCCTCAGAGGCGATGTTATCGTTTGCCTTTACGATTTGCTTTCGGTCTCCTTTGGCCTTTACCACACCAGTCGATCCTAATTTCCGGCCCCCAAAGAACACCGTAATGTGCTTTGGTGGACCGGCTGGGCAATGCTCCCAGGTCCTGCTTGCTTATTCTACCACTCTCAACGACCTAAGCATACTATTTATAGCACATCTATCTGCTGGTGTCAACCTGTTCCTCAAATTCTTCTATCCAAGGAGCAGGTGATTCCTTAGTTACAATGTTGGTTGGTGTTATCAAGTGCCAGACATTTGCCGACCGTGACCAGTTCGCTGACACAACCAGATAAACCAATACTAAGGAACACCAATGCTGCTGCCAAATAAATCTTTTTCATTTCTGATTTCCTTCTTCGCTTCTTTGGTTCGTTCTCTATCTCTAAAGTCCTGAGCAACACAACATTTGCAGGACAAAAGTTTATACTTCTTACCTTTTAGGTTAAAGGAACCTGCATGTGGATGGGATTTCATCTATATGTTTTCTCAGCAAATAATCTTGCTTTTACTGCTTCTTCTTTTGTATGAAAATAACCTAAGTGTATAAGTTTGCTATCAACACCTATGCTTGCCATCCACATTTTGGTTCGGTCATACCAGTAAACACCTTTTGATCCTGATGTATTATTCTTGAAGGTATTTCTATTGACAGCATTTTCGGTTCTAGATGCTTGTCTTAGATTACTCCAGGAATCATTCGTTCTGTTTCTATCAATATGATCCATTTCTTCCGATGGCCAATTACCTGTCATATACAAGCAGGCAAGTCTGGAAGACTGATATCGTTTCTTGTCAATAACAATCGTTCTATATCCTTCTCGGTTTATAGACCCCGCTACTGAACCTAGTGGTGTTCTATTTGCTAAAGGTTTGATCCATATCCACTCACCTGTATTAGGTTTGTATTCTAATACTTCTTTCAACCTAGATTGTGTTAGCATTTCTATATTCTTTCAATCTCTGTGCTAGTAAGGGAATATAATCTTTTCTGTTCTTGACAAATATTTGTGGTTTAGTTTCACCGTCTACCAATATGAATATAACTATTTGTTTAGCCTGAATACCAGTCATTTCTTCAAACATTAGCGAATAACAAGTAGCCTGAAGGAAATATGATTCGATCCATTCTTCCTTTTTCGGTTTACTAGATGTTTTCCAATCAATGATAGATAAGGTACCTTCCCACTCTGCTATCAAGTCACATTGACCGGCAAGACCAACTATCTCTGAATAAAGCATAGTTTCAATATAGTGTATATTATCTATCTTGTCAAGTTCTTTTTCAGCAATATGAAACATAGACTTAACATCAGGCATTACACTATCGTTTAGAAAGACAGACCTTTCCTCATTAGCTAGATAAGATTCCATAACAGAATGTACCGCTGTACCTCGGCGGCTAGCTCGTCCTGATATTCTATTCGCTTCTTCTTCGCCAACTTTTTTTCTCCATTTGAGTATGGAATCTCCTTTGAAGTGAGATAGGAAGGTGGTAACGGAGGGTAATCTCTTGCCCGTTGGAGATATGTAATATCTTTTACCATTATATTCTTCTCTCGTCAATTCACAAAGAACGGGATCGTTATGAATATGTCTAAACGTTTTCATTATCAGAACCATGCATTGGACATTTTAGTCTTCTTTTGGATTTATGGAAAGAAGGATCAGAACCAAAAGGATTTTTACCTTGTGTATAATTTTTTTGCCATTTTGTTCTGTTTATTTCATCATTACCGCTATTTAACAAATCATTAAAACTTTTTCTACTTTCGGACCATTGTTCAAGTTCGGAGTTTAATTCTGGTTCATCTTCAATATTTCTAATAATAGGTTCAACCGAATCTAGTATAGAATGTGGAACTAATGTAACAAAACAAAAAGGTTCTCCTCTTCTAAATCTCGCTGTTGTCGGCGTGATCATTCTCCAATTCATAGTGAACGTAAAAGGAAGCCAATCGGTTTCCACAACACCGTCTAGAGGTACAATAGGTCCTTTATTAGTGTTTGGAGCACCTCTTACCCATATTGCCCATCCAGGACTTGTTCTAACAAGATATGGTATACTGAAAGTAACAATCCCATATCCAAAATGAGAAAACACTATATTAAATTGACTCGCATCTTTTCCATCAGGAGTCGTAAATTTCAAGGAATCAGTTGATGTGCCGCCGTCCCATGTAATTTCAAAATCTATAGGAGATAAAAATTGCCAACCCGAGGTGTTGGCAATAGTTAAAGGTGTGCATCGATAGGCAAACTTATTATTTGTTCTATCCATCCAGCTTCGTTCGGGTTTTCCCGGAACAATTTCAACTAATGATGAATGTTGATTTAATTTAAAAAATTCCAATTTTGGTTCACTTAATACATTTGTCATTTTAACATCCTACATCCATATCTTCAGGTTCAATTTCTTCTTCCATTATATAATAGTCCTTTACAATGTCAATATCAGAGACCCATTTCAGTCTTATTAATTATATATTCTTTCACCACACCGCTTCTAACAATGTCGTCAATAGAAAATTCAATGTGGTCAAACGATGGCATACGATTGGTAATAGCCATTAATTCACGAATACCACTATTATCATGTGGTTTGTGTAGGTCGGTCTGTCTATAGTCACCAGAGAATATAATCTTGGAGTTTGTACCGATACGGGTCATCACCGTGTCAATCTCTTGGAATGACATATTTTCGCACTCGTCAACGATAATGATTGAGTCGTTAAATGTCATGCCACGTAGAAAGGAGGTGGTCGTAAACTCTACTAAATTCTTTAGCTTCAATATTCTATAACCGTCACCACGACCAAATAGATCGTCGCAGATTTCTTGGTAAGGTTGTTCGTAAACTTCCGCCTTTTGTTTATCGGTTCCTGGTAGAAAGCCCATGTCTCTGGATGGAACTACGGAGCGGATGATAACAACCTTCTTATATGTCTCCTCTGTAAGAACGTCTTTAAGTGCCAAATAACAGGAGAGGAATGTCTTTCCAGTTCCTGCATAACCATGTAGCATGAGGTTCTGACCAGCATAATAAGCATCAAACACTTTCTCTTGTGTAACTGTTAGAGGTTGAATGTGTCTTAACTCAAAATGGTTCTTCTCGGCGTGGTTTTCTCTATGCTGTTGCTGGTTATTTCTTCTAGTCTTGCGTGACATATAGTTACCTTTGTTTTTATCGTTGGTCACATCATCATAAACAAAAGAGGTCGTAGCCTTTTTACGGGCTCGACCTCTAAACTTTTTACTAGGCGTGGTAGTAGTCAGTGGTTAAATCTCCTTATCCGTGCTTGCCGATCATATGTTGTTTAAGATTACCCATTCCTGATATAATCTTACCACAAACAGCACATTCATACTTAGGACGATTTAGTTGTGCTTGTCTATTATTTTCGACTTCGCCAGCAGTCATCTTACGACCTTTATTCCACGGTTCTCGACCTAAATGACTCTCACTCATTTTCTTTATTGTCTCAGGAGGTCTTTTCTTTCCATAGAAATGATGATTTTCACCACCTCTTCTTTTATTGCTTTCAATGATTGCTTGAACAACAGAAGGTGGTTTCTTTTTACCTTTTTGCCCTAATGACTGTGCTTGTCTTATTGCTTCTTCATTATTGATATGACCCGAAAGACATTCGTAAGCAATCTTATCTTGCCATCTACCATGTTCTTCATATAATTGTTTATGGAGAAACGCATGTAGAGCAGTATTCACCTTGATAATGTTTGAAGGTTCATTCGTTCCACCGACATGTCGTGGAATAAGATGATGTTTATGCCAGTAAATTTCACCACTCACGTGGAATATCCCATCGCTTACTCGATACTGCATCCGCTTGTGGAACGGCAGATTTGATTCTACCTAATACATACTTGGAAAAATCGGAAGGAGGTTTAGTTACGCCAATAGTCCAAGAATCGCAAACGGTCATAGGACCTCCTATAACCTGCTCCCAGTCTGGCTTATCATCGAGATATGTATCATGTTCTGCCATTGTCATGGTCACTGTTATTTCTTCGTTTGTTATCTTATTCCGAAATGTATAATTAGGCATTATGATTTTCCCTTTGGATCATAGTGTCTATTATTTAGCATTCCTCCGTCCATTCCAGCACCTAAAAAGTGTGGTGCTGATAAAAGTTTTTCCAGTTCTGGATGATCTAATAGAAACTGATCCAGTTCCGAAACAGACATAAACACATCAAACTCCTCACCTGTGTCTTTTGACTTGAAACTATACGTGGGCATATTTACTCCATAATCCATGCGGGTGGGTTGCGGTTCTTCCAAGAATGAAGTTTCGCTTTTCCATATTTATAATAGTTACGATATGCTGTTACAGTATCATTAGCGTCCCGATATTCTTCTGGCATGGCCTGTGGCGGCTGCGTCTTTGCTGCAATAGGAATATTACGAGGCGGCTGAGATAGAAGGTTCATTAGACCGCTTGTCTCAACTTTATGCTTCTTACCATAACGGTGAGTATATTCCTTGCAATGCTCATACAGATAACACCACAACCAGTTGTAGTTGTTATTGGACTCACGGGCCCACACGGCCGACGGATGATTGATATGCGTAGCCGAGTATAGGTCCGTATCACGATGGTCAGGCAGGCGCCAGCGTTTAATCTTGCGACCAGAGGATGCATCGATATACATATCACCGTCAAGCAAACGGTGGGCCGTGGATAGCAACTGACTTGCTTCCAAAATCATTTTTACACAATGAGAATCCACGGCCCACTCAGCGCATAGTTTAGGGTCACTGTCTAGATAAAAGATATTCATAGATCCACGTAAACCTTTCGCTTAAAGAAGTATTCGCCGCCATATTGGGCATTCATCTTTTCAGTAAAAAACTCTGCTAGACTTTCACTTTCAAAAAGGGCAGAAACTCGTTCTGGTATAACTTTTCCTGACATTGTTGCGGATTCTCTATGCACAACAGCAAAACGCATATCAGGACATTCAGTTTCTACAGGTTCAAATGTTGTTACAGACTTTAGATCGGAAGATCGTCGTGTAGGG
>OGVT01000077.1_pt1 | contig 11614 bp, 15 predicted proteins | sample 1575831 | NCBI WGS metagenome assembly OGVT01 (sample SAMN07581542, study PRJEB24739) | freshwater metagenome | place: Singapore | collected 2015-04
GATAGATGGATGGATAGATAGATGGATGGATGGATGGATGGATGGATGGATGGATGGATGGATGTAAATGGATGGGATGGATGGGATGTATGATGGATGGATGGATGGATGGATGGATGGATGGATGGATGGATGGGATGGATGGGATGGATGGGGCATTGGCGACCAAGGCAAAACCATAGCATATAACAACCTGAGTTTTAGTGCCAACTACCTCACCAATATTGGGAAAGCCTTTGGTGTAGTGGTGTTGAGTGTAACCAATGTGCTCAACAGTAAGCAGGTGTTTGGCTACAACTATAGCGCAGATGGCAGCAATAAAGTAGCCATTGTGCCACCTGCCAACCGGTTCATTTTCTTGGGCCTCTTTTTAAGCTGGGGTACCGACCGTACACAAGATGCCATCAACAATAATTTATAACCGATTTCATTTCATCAACCACACAAACTACTATCATGGTAGCTACTTGCAAGATAGGATAGTGTTGTGTCATCCATTCCGTATACTGCGCGTAAATTTCCGCTGTAATTCCTTCGGCGTTTAGGCGTTCGGTAAGCTTTGCGCATAGGTCAAATGGCGCCATATTTATAGTCCCGTTGTTTAGAAACCCAAAGTAATACATGGCTAGTATCTGTATTTCTAGTTCGCCTAGCGCTGGAATAGCGGCATTAATACGGACGCTGTCGTATAGTGCGCCCGTGTCTATTAGTGCTTCTTCGGCAATTACTTTGCGTAGTGTTCTAGCTATCTTATTACGTGTAGCGTATTTAACATTAAAAACGCCGTTGTTTTTATACGCCATATTCCTCGATTATAGGGGTGTATTCAATGCGCTCAAGTGCATCAAGTTGTTCGTGAATCTCGCTAAAGTTAGGGTCATTTAATACCTCAAGACCTACGATAAATTTTCCACTACCATCAATAGCAAAAATCAAAATGCTTTCGTTTTTTTGGTATCCGTTAAGTTGAGCGTACTGCTCATCGTTTGCGTGTAGAACTATCATAATGAATTTTTATAAGTATTCCAGTCTGCGATAAATGCCGAGTGTTCAGCAATCAATGATGCGCCCATTGCATACGCTGCACAAGTGTGACTTCCAAATGTTGTAAATCCTTTCAATATAAATTGATTCACTGATAATACTGACGTTGATGCTTGAATAAATGTTGAGCCCGTGGTACTATTGTAAAGCGTTACACTTGTTGAACTTGTACGATGTATTGACTTGGTATTAACCGCAGTAGTGTAATCAAACATACCGCTTAATGTTCCAGTCGTACCCGAGTTTATTCTATGTGAAGTAATATTCCCTCGAGTTATACTATTTGAGTTTGTTGCGTCTACTCCATCAAATCTACCTGTACCTACTGCGTGACTAAAGAAATAGCGTGAAGCATCATTTAAAGTATAATTTACACCTTGCGTTGCGGGATTAAAGTTAGTGTTAATACAGCTGCTTGTTCCGTTGCCTTGAAAACCTCCATTATTTACAAACGTTGGAGAGCTTACAAGCGTGCTTTGATTGGCGTTAGGATTTTTCCAATTGAGTGTAGCAAATGCACTTGCGTTGTTGTCAACTGCAAACACGTAAAACACGTCAAGTTTAGCCCATACGCCCGAAGCCTTTAGTGAAGTGAGTAGAGTGTTTTGTTTGAGTTTAACTGCGTCAGATGGCAGTGTATAACCCAAAGCGGTTGCCTTATCTAAAATTGCTTGGTATTCAGAATTAAAGCTCTCTCCTCCAATAAATGGTAATCGGTTATAGAGTGAATATCCGTAGCCGTACATTACCCAAGAACTAAAGCAACAGAACCGCTTGTTAATTGAACGCCGCTAAATTGCAAGTCGTTAATAGGTGTAATAATTGCACCAGCTTTAATTGCAGTAGCTGGCGCCGCAATGTAAGTGCTTTTAGTGTCTACACCCGCTGTTTTAATTGAACTAAAGATAGTGTCTTGTAGAACTACAATAGCGTCAATAGTTTTAGTTACTTCAGTTGTGTTGTTGACGATATACGTCCCTTTGTTGGCGACAAGTTCGCCCATTAAATTAGTGGCCATTTTTTAGTTTTTATAACAATATTAAAATTAATTACCTTCTTGTTTTAGCGGCACGGCGCAGTCTGTCCAGTTGTTTACAGCAAAAGTTGCAGTCATTACCCAACCCGCGGCGTAGTCTAGCAAGTCGTTGTTAAGTGGGTCAAAAGTCGGGGTGTCTACAAGATCAAAAGCGTAGTTTGTAGAATTTATAAAATAGGTGTATAGGTCGTAAAGAATTTGTTGGCAGTCCGACAGAATTACGTTAATATTCTCGCGGTCTTTTTGTATTATGTCAAAACAATAAATTTCTAGTATAAAGTCGTTCGTGTTTTCGGTAGCCAACGCTTGTACTGGAACTATAAAAACAATAGGGTATTTTTCGTCCTTTGTGGCGAAGTTAAACATTTGTTCTTTGAAGTCTGAACCAACCTTTTTAACCTGTATGTGGTTGTTATAAAAGTCCGTTATTTCGTTAATTAGTGCTTGGTAACTTGTCATAGTTCAGAACCTTGTTTGATTTTATTTATTTTACTTTGCGTGCTTGTTATGTCGCTTTCACTTACGACCGCTTGCACTACTATATTTTGGTTAGTAGTTACGCTTTTCGGTTGTCCTTGCGTGTTTAGGTCGTTGCCTTGTCCGAACATTTGAACCGAAGGAACTAGAGGCGTAACGCTAGTAGAAGACGAACTAGTAGTAGACGTACCGCCACCGCTAATTGTCCCGCTAGGGTTACTCAATAGTTGTTTGGCCTTTACCATGTTGGTAGTAATTTGCAAAATGCCACTAGCGAACTGCGCAATACCAGCCGCACCCGCTGACACAGAGTTAAACGGGTTAGCTTGCGAGGCGGCAACAAGGGCGCTTATAGCTTTCGCCGTGTCTATGCCTATTTGAACTAGGGCCGACGCCTTGTTAATCTTTTCTAGTTTCTTTTGGTCGTTAGTTACCAACGTTGCTAGGTTGCCTAACGCGTTCGCGTAGTCGCCTACCATACTTATTTTAGCGTCGCGTACTTGCTTATCTTGTTCTATTTGTGCAAGTGCTTTGGCCTTTGCGTCTTCGGCTTCTTTGTCCGTTATTGCTTTAATTTCGGCGGCGCGTTTTTCTTCTAGCGCTTTGGTGTCCATTCCGTATTGCTCGGCTAGGGCTATAAGTTCGAAGTATTTTGTTTGTACTTCGTCTATTGCTCGCTGGGTGTCGGTCATGGTAAGCACGCGCACTTGTTCTTCGAAGTCTTCTTGCGCTTGTAGTTGTGCGTTCTGGTTGTCTTTAATGGCTTTAGCTATGTCGGCTTGTCGTTTGGCTTCGGCTTCAGCTTGCGTTTTAGCACTTGCGGCTAGTTCGGCTACGCGTTGGTCTTCGTAAAGTTTGGTTAAACGCACCTTTTCCGATCCCGTTAGGTTTTCGTTTTTCTTTACGTCTTCTATTAGCCTTCTATATTTCTCATTTGTAGTAGCTATTTCGCGTTCGTTTTCGTTTGCTATCAAAGCTATTTCTATGTCCTTAATAGTGCGCTCGGCGTCTAGTCTATTCTTTGCGTAGGCCTTTTGTTTTTCTATTCGTTTGGCGTTGTCTTCTTTTGCTTTAGCTTCTTGTTCGGCTTGGTCTTGAATTTCTAGTAAGCGGCGTTCTTTGCGTCCGTCCGATAGTATTTTCTTTTCTGCTTCTATTTGTTCGCGTAATTTCTTACGGCGTTCTAGGTTGTCTTTAGATGCTATCTTTTGTAGGTGCGCGTATTCCTTTTGTGCGTCGCTTAAACGTCCTTGCGCTTCTTTAGAAATGGCTCTACTCTTTGCTTGCTCTAGGTCTGTCGTATCTTTGCCAGCCGCTTTTGCTTTGGCTATTTCTATGTCGTAGGCGTCGCTTACTTTTTCCGCTCGTTTCTTTGAACTTTCGGCCGCCTTTTCGTTGGTCTTTTGCATGACCTTTGCGTGTTCTTCAGCCTTATAGTTAGTTAAGCCCATTTCATCGGTAAGCTTTTGAAAGGCTTTGATAATTGCATTAACGGGGGCCATTAACAAATTGAAGGCTTTTTCTAGTGCGCCTATCTTACCCAAGAAAGCAACGAAGCCAGCAACCAACGCAGCTACTATTGCACCAAGTAAGAACATAGGGTTAGAAAGTATTTGCGCGCCTAGCTTTACGAAGGCCCCACCAACGTTTTTAACTACGCCCGTCAGACCTTTTAAGGCCCCGCTTATTTCCGCTTTACCTACAGACCCTAGAGTTTTAGCGAAGGTTTGCGCCTTTTCGCTTGCGCCTTCGAAGTCTAGACTAGCAAGGTCGGCTTGTATTAACCCAAATGAATTACTAACCGCCTCGAATTTTGACCCCGTGTTAAATACGCTTACTTGTTCGTTTACGTCTTTTAGTTTGTCCGCTAGTTGCCCCGCCTTTTCGGCGAGTTTGGCCATAACTTCTGGGTCGGTGGCGTCTGCTATTGCACCCTTGACGGCCTTTAATTCGGCTTTAATTGCGGCAATGCCCGTAAGTTTTAAAGGTATTTGTACTTCGTTCATAACAATATTAACCTTTTAGTAGGTGCGTATTTCTAGCGTGGTGTTGTTTAGTATGTCGTCGTCGTGTTGGTGGCCAGAATTTCTACAAGTAATTACTACTATATTGCCGTCCGTGTTTATATATGCACTAGCTTGATAGTCGTGTTCTACTTGGTTAATCATTACGTAAGTACTCAATGCGTCTAGTGGCGTTTCTGGCGTGCCTAAATATTCGCCTTGCGCTGTTCTAGTCCATGTAACTACGCCTACGTTATTAGCCAAAATAACGGCCTCTGGTGCGTTAGTTCCTGTTTGTGTAAGGTTAGCTATATAAGCGTTGGTTTGAACCGCTATGCCGTTAATTCTAGGCGTTATAATTCCGTCTTCGTTTAGTAGGTTGTCGTCGCCTATTACAATACCCCTAACGCCTTGCGCTATGGTGTTTCGCGTCCCGTATACCGATACGTTTGCACCTTCTAGAATTAAGTTACCCGTAGACATTCTAGATTGCATTACGCTTTGTAAGGCTACTTCGGTATTGGTGCTAGGTGCGGGGCTTCCCGTGTTGGTAATAAAAGGCGCTAGTTGTATTTCGCTATCTACGCTTATTAGTTCTACTTTGGTTAGCGTGTCCGTGTTTGCGTTGTAGTCTATTACGCGGTTAATATTCCACCATGAATTATCAATGCGTATTTTGTCGTTAAGCTTTAAGCCGTGAATGTCGCTTTCTGTTAACCTAAAAAACGCGGTCAACATTTTACCCTCGTTAATCTGGTTTATAGTACGGCGCCAGTATAGATTGTAAAGGTTGTTATTGGTTAGCGTTTGCGGTTGGTAATAGTAGAAGTCACACGTTCCAAAGTTAATATCGAAGCTAGGCGTTTCGGCGTTGTCGAAGTGCGTAATAGCTGGGTAAGTAGTTACCCCGTAAGTACCCGTTAACCCGCCGTCTATTAAGTCGTAAGACCCACACGTTTGTTCGCCCCCGTCGTAAAGAATACGAAGACCCGTTTTAGGCGCTTGTCCGTCTATCATTGGGACGATTGCGTTAAACGTCGTCTTTGTTATGGGCGTAGGGCTAAAGATTAGTTCTTTTGTGTCTACGTCTTTAACGTACTCGCTATTAAAAATGTATTCTAGTTGGCCGTAAACTTCGCGCGTCGTGTTAAAATATAGCGTGTTTGGTGTGTCCGTGTCTTGTTTGTATGTCAAGATTAAACGCTTGTTGGTTACGTCTGGTAGGAAAGCTAGGCTTTGTTCGCGATCCTTTGCCAGTTTCTTTGTCCAGTCCTTTTGCGCGCCGTTGTCGTAGTATTCGTCGCGGTGGGTAAGTATTATGTTGTTTGGTTGTTCGGGGTCTACGTCGGCGAATAGATTGTACATTGTAAAAATTGACTTCACAAAGTCGCTTTGCTTTACCTTTTGCGGTACGTATTCATTCATGGTAACAAACCCGCCTATCGGTTGGGTATTGCTATTCGGCGTAATTTCTACACGTATGTCTGTTATGTTTATGTTTACGTCTACTTGCGCTACTAAACCAGTAGAAACGTTGTACCATTTATTTGTTGGTTGCCAGTTTGAAGTTATGCCCGTAGCAATTGTAAGTAAGTCGCCCGTGTTTATGTAGCCACTAGGGCTTGTTATTACCACGTTTGAATAAGAACCAAAAGTATTTGAGCCGCTAGCCAAATAGTCGAACGGGTTTAAAGTAAAAGGCGTAAGGTTGGCGTTAGTTCCTTGAAAAGACGCGTTTAAAGCCTTCACGTAAGGAGTAAACGTTGCGCCACTTGGAAACGTTCCTAGTCTTATTTCTACGTCGCTTGCGCTATGGTTGTAAAATTCTAGTTCGTAGCTTATAGTTACGTTAAATTCGTAGCCTTGCGAAGCTGCGGGGTCTGTGTTAGTCGGTGCGGTGTATTGTCCAGTCGTAGGGTCAAAGATACCTTGCGGGTCTAGTTCTTCTGTCCAGTTGTCTAAAACTTCTTGAAACGTGTTAAAGGTTCCGTTAGTGGATTGAGCAACCGAAGTCAGCCACGAATTACGCGCTTTAACTTTGTAGTCCGTCCAGTCTATTTGGTTTTCGTCGCCGTTGTAAGGTATTAACAACTTATCGAAGCGTGCGGCTTGTAGTCCCGCCCATGTGTAGGAAAAACCAGCATTTGCAAAGATGCGGTCAAAGTACGTCTTTGCGTAGATAGCGGGCTTCAGTTGTCGGACGTTATAAAGGTTGTCGTTGTCGTAAGGTAACACGTATTTGTAGCCGTTGGCTTGCGTAAACGAATAAGTCGAAATAATGCTAGTAGAATTTGCGTAGTGGTTTAGGTCGCTAAAGTCTATGTCTGTTAGTTCGGCGTTTGTTATGGCCGTGAATAGTTCCGCTTTTGTGTCTTTAATTAACACCTCGTAGTTAGCAACTTGTTCATAGGCGTCCGTGGTTTGGTATTTATTTACGCTTATAAGCTGCAAGATTGCGTCTTCTAAAATTACAACGTCGTTTTGTAAAACTTGGCAACGCGTAAGCTTGGTAATGTCAAACGTACCCGCGTCTATGTTTACGTCGTAGTAATGGTTTAAAAGTTGGTTGTTGTTGTCCGTTGCTGGTAGTACAATGGTCTTCGAGAATGTACCCGTTCGCTTTGTTATGTCGCGTATTTCGCCAACTGAAAACGTCAAAGGAAAATTAACGTCTGGGCGTACGTCTAGCACGCCACTATCTAAAACTATCTTAACCATTTATTGCGTCGTTATTTGCAAGCTTAACGTTTATAGTTTGCTTAATTAGGTTCTTGTTTCGTTGTTTGAATACCTCAAAGCTGTTTGTTGTTACAATGGCTGGCACGTATTCCGTTGACGTTACTAGCACGCCGTCGGGGCAACTATATGTAACTTGCTTTATGAATACTTGCGGGCTTGTTACTAGTTCTTCGAAGTAGGTAGCCATTTCTTGGTTCATCCAGTTAGTATTCAGTTCCAAAGACTTTACGGCGTTTAAATTAATTGTGCTGTAGCCAAATTCTTTTGGTTCGTATTTCCATTGGCTGTCATCAACGTAGCCCGTTACGTCTTGGTTGTATTCCTCGCGGGTTACTTCTACACGTTCGTAGGTCTTTAGTTGAAAAGCGAAACTAGACATTGACCCCAAGCGATCAAAAAAGACCACGTCTACTTCTTCGATGCTTTCGCGTCTGTCTAAATTTACCCTATACGTTTTAGAACTTACCCCGCTGTCGTCGTAGTAGAATTCGTAGTACGTTGTGTCGTCTTTAATTAGTGGCAATGTAGCTAAACCTACTGGCGTAAGCGTGCCGTAATTGTTAGGGCCAACCGCTACACCTTGAATACTTGCGTTAGTTGCTATTGTTTTAAAGAATTGCTCGCCGTTTGAGTTTTCAAATACGACTTTTCTACCCGCCCTTGCGCGTATGTTTAGCCAAATGTCCTGACCTAGTGTAGCACTAAAATTAGTTAAAGGCTGGTTTGTTAGCCATAGTTTGCTAGGGTCGTTAGGGTTGTACGTGTCTTCGTCCCAAGTAGGCCACAAAGCAAAGCGCACAGCCCCGTTAAATACGTTGGCAGCCGATAAAGTTTGTATGTCGTAGGTTACTACCTTGCGGTTGTCGGCATAGGTTACCACCCCGTCTATGTTCGCGTCGGTTACACTTGCCCAGCTTACGCCTATTTCGAACCATGTAGCCGAAGCGTTGGTAACAGAATGTAAGCCTTCTACTAGTGGGTTGGCCGTACCGCCGTCCGCTTGCGTTATGTTTACTTGGTCGCCTATTGCGAAGGTATTTGAAACGTTTACGCGCACGAAGCCGCCCGAGTTTGTAAGGGCAGACGTATAGCTGAACTCGGCTAGGTATTCTTCGCCCGTCTTTACTTGGTATACTTGGTAGCAGTTATCTGCGTCGTAGTCCGTTGTGTTCGTGTTTTCAAAGTTCCAACTTACGTAACTTGAAAGGAATTTCGATAGGTCTTGTTCGCCGTACCCGTCCGATATTCTTGGTAGGGTCTTGAAGCGTCCTATTCGTGTCGCGCCGTCGTATACGTCAAAAATGTACTTGAAGCCCGTGTTGTTTTTGTTCGTGCTGTCTATAATGTACTTAACGGGGTTGTAAGCTGGTGTAAAGCTTTGGGGTTGTGCTATTGTAGTCTGTGCCATAACAATATTAATTTAAGGCGTCCGTGTTAATTTAGAACGCAAAGTAGGCGTCGTCGGTAAAGTATTGTTCTTTAATGTAGGTAGTCGCGTACCTTACGGCGTCCATAGCGTCGTCGAATAGCTTAACGGGTTCGTCCGTGATCGTGTCGCCTACCTTTTTCCACTTGTAATTTGCGTATTCCTTTTCTAGGTTCTTGTCGGCTAGAGCAAACACGCCGAATGTCTTAATGTTATCAATACCCTTTTTCACGACCTTGTTAGCGTTTAGAACATTGTAGCCCGCGTTGTTCATTTCGGCTATTATTTCTGGGCGTGCATAGTCCGCTATTATTTCGGTTTCCTTTTCGACGTCTAGCGAGGCCATGCGGTCAATTAGGTTGGAGGTTGTTAGGTAGCTTTCGTAAATTACGGGTTCTATAAAAATGTCCTTTTCGTGCCAATACACGCGCATTAAAGCCGTCGGGTGGTTATATCCAAAGTCTAGGCCGTAAACGTATTGGGTAAAGCGTGAAGGTCGGTGCGGTAAGAATGTCCAGTTTGAGTATATGTTAGCCTTGCTTATTGCGTGTTCGCCTAGCGCGTAAATTTGGTATAGTGCTTCGTCGGTTCGTTTAAGGTCTTCTATTTGGCGTTTGATGCTGTCGGGCAAAAACGGGTTGTCGCGGTAAGTGCTTTTGATTAGTACACTTTCGTCTTTTGGTAGTTCGTAAAGCCAGCTAGTACTATCTGAAGGGTTGTAGTCAAAGATTAGCTTTTGTTCGGTACGCATATTCAGCTGAGTGAAGTCGTCTAGGAATAGTTCGTTAGCCTCATTACACCACGCTACGTGTCGCTTGCGTCCCCTTATCTTTTGTTCGTCGTCTACGCTAAAGAACTCAACTATTGATCCGTTGGGGAACGTGTAAATATGTTCGGACATATTGTGGCTAGACTTGTCGTAAATACCCGCCTCTTTTAGTACTTCTAGAAAGTCGCGCATAGCCGTTGCTCGTAACGCTGGGAATGTCTTACGAATGATGCTAACGACCTTTTGCGGGTTTTGTAAGCAGTAGACCATTATAAGCTGACAAAGGCTATACGTCTTACTTGAACGCGAACCACCTTCGTTAATGATAAAACGCGCCTCGTTGTTGTAAAGCGCGTCGTAATTACGTTCAAATACTATTGTAGACTTCAAGTCCATTACTCTAGTTCTTTGGTATCTGGTCGAATGATGCTAATCTTAATTTCGTTTATGTTGTCGCCGTTACTGGTTACGTCCGTCTTTTCGGTTAGGTTGTTTAAACGGGCAACTATGTTTTGTTGATACTGGCCGACTAGCGCACCTTCTACTTGATCGTTTCGTATTTCTTCTTTAATACGCGTAACGATGCTTACGAACGCGTCGAACTCCCCTACATTGTACCAATATCGGTTTATGTCTGTTGCCGTGCGGTTGCAGAACGTTTTAAACCCGTCTATGGTTAATGGTGGAACGTGTTCTTCGTATAGTACTCCTTTATTGGTTGCTTTTGGTACTATTCTCTTTCGTGTTTTTGTATCTTCTACGTAGGCTTCGAAAAGCTTGTATAGTTCCTCGGGTGTTTTTATGTCTTTAGGCCTTGCCATTTTTCGTGTTTTTAAAGTGGTCTAAAAATTGGTCTTCGGTTAGTTCTTCTACGCATAGCAAAAAGGGCATATCTGTAAGGTAAACGACTAGGTGGTGGCCTTCGTTACGTAGCTTTTCTTCTACTATACTACATATATGGCTCATTTTATGCCCCATGTCTATAAGGTAAAAGGCCATTTACTTTTCGTTTTTTATTTGTTCTAGTTTTCGTTGTGCCCATTCTATACCCTCGTCGCCACCCCATGCAAGCCACATTAAACGCCCGCACCCGTCGCCGAGTTCCTTTTGGCTGTTTTGTCTGTGTCGTTCAAAGCTGGCCATTCGTGAAATTACGTCTTTGGACAAAGGTCGGCCTTCTGCGAGGTCATTGGCGCGTCTTTTTCCTATGGCCGTGCCGCACGAACCCCACCCGTTTTTCTCGGCCCAACGTAAAGCGGCTTTTGCATTTTCCTTTGCAGCCTTTGGATAGTCCGTGTACGTCTTTTCGGCAAACGACTTTTTATAGAGGCTTAAAGCTTCGCGTTTATGCGTTTCCCATACCCTTTGGCACACGGCGAAACGTTGGCTTTCGTCAGGGAAGCTATTTACGCTTTCTTCGTCGGCCATGCAACGCTGTAAGAACTTGTCTTTATCTTCGCCCTTAATTGGTTGTGGCATTTTTTCTACGTTTTCGTGTTTTCTTAACTACTGGCTTCGGTTCTTCGACGGCGTCAGCTTGCGCTACTTCGTGATCTATGCCCGTGTAGCTTATTGTTTGGCTTTCACGTTCGAAAAGGTAGCCTAGTCCCATTGTAGCGTAGTAACTAAACCTAGAAGGGTCTATTTTGTCTACTTCTATTTTGCGTTCGCCTAAAACGCTGTCGTAAGTTATTAGGGTTTTACCCTTGTATTCGTCTTTAATTTTCATGTTCGTTTTTATTTAGTGCTTCTATAACTATTTCTAGGCCACCTATTGAAATAAGCACGCCCATTAAAAACACGGCGTGTTTAAATTCCGCTAGGGAAACCAAAACCCCAACAGAAGTAATAATTAGGCCCGTTGCTATGTTATTTTTGCTTTTCATTTCTATAACTATATTCTATTTCCTTTATTCTTTGTTTCAAGGCTTTAATCATGTAGTAGGCAGACGTTCTTGGTATGTCGAAAAAGTCCGCCATTTGTCTAGAAGTTTGGCAATTGTTATTAAGGATGGATTCTGAAATGAAGGGCCTAATGTTTATCGGCTGGATGCTGAAACGCATGTTCGGTGGTGTAGGTCGTGTCTACCAATCGTATGACAAGATGGTTACCACTGATC
>OGVT01000078.1_pt1 | contig 11608 bp, 9 predicted proteins | sample 1575831 | NCBI WGS metagenome assembly OGVT01 (sample SAMN07581542, study PRJEB24739) | freshwater metagenome | place: Singapore | collected 2015-04
GTTTCCCAGTCACGATACCAGGATCCAAGAAAATGGAGGGCTGGGAGAGTTTCGAAATCTCGACCTAGGGGTTAAGAGTCCCTCGCTCTGCCTCTGAGCTACCAGCCCGTAGAACTATTTATACGCTCTTCAGTTGAATATGTCCACGATTCGTCCATTCGCGTCGACGGCCCGAACTCGCTTGCCGGGGAAGTAGCTCGCTACCTCCTTCATGGCCTGCGTGATCTGATAGCCACCGAGGTTCACACCGTTGTCGATCACTCGGTTGGTAACCCAACCACTGTAGTCGAGCCACTGGATGTGAAGGTCGTTCATCGTCTCATCTCCGCTCTATGATGTCATATTACCACGTAGTGAGTGGATTGTCAACTGGAGATTTGTTAAACTTTGGTAATCTGGAGGACCGGAGTGGATTCGAACCACTTGCGGGCGGGTTAAAAGTCCGCTGTCGGCACCAGCCTGACTATACGCTTCCGGTCCATTGGGGGCGCATACGGGTATCGATCCCGTCTTTCCGGCTTGAGAGGCCAGCGTTCTACCAATAAACTAATGCGCCATAATGGTGGGGCCGACGGGATTCGAACCCGCATTGCACTCCTTGAAAGGGAGGGTTCCTAGTCCTAATTTAGAAGACCGGGCCATATACTGGTGGAGCCTAGCAGGATCGAACTGCTGACCTACACAATGCCATTGTGTCGCTCTCCCAACTGAGCTAAGGCCCCAAGAATCTCTAAGCGAGGGTTTGTCCAGTCACGATCACATCTAAGCGAAAAAGTACAGCCTACCCACAATGCTCTAACCTCTGGCGGAAGCGGAGAGATTTGAACTCTCGATACCTTTTGACGGGTATGACGGGTTTCGAATCCGTTGCATTAAGCCAGACTCTGCCACGCTTCCATTATCTCGCGGGGCCTGCACAGCCCCTTCCCCCATAACATTTGTGCAGTATCATGGGGAGTACTTATAAATATCGTATGCACTTTGATCCTAGACAGATTAAGCACCTCAAGAATGAAGTTGATTCTAACTTAATAGAAACTTTACTCTCATCTGCTAAAATCGCAAACTCAAACCCTGCCACAGTAGGCAACATAGTCGATAACAAGTATGTAGCTGTACACGATCCTAACATCTGCACTGCTAACTTCGTTGACTATTCTAGCTTCACAGATGGCGTTAAAACGCTTGTAGGACGCTGTGAGAAGCTTGTAGAGCACCATTTCAATGTAGAATGTAAACAACACTCTATCGATTTTCTTCATTATCCTAATGAACTCACTACTGGCCACCTTGCGAATCAGGTGCTATTAAAGGCACGCCTGGTTCTGCGGGATTGTCGGGTGTAGGTGGTGTCTTTACAAGCTGTATGTGCCAATCTTCACCACTTACAGGTCTTGTTAGACCAAACGACTCTAACCAACCTGTTGGATTGCTTTGTGTACCAGCAAGTATGTTCAAACCATTTGTTCCCCTGCTGTTAATATCTAGAGCAAGACCTTTTAAGTGCAGGCTTCCTTTTCCTCTACCAAGAGGAGGAGCGGGTTCTGCAACTTTTTTCCGTGCCAGGTTAGGACTACCAACCCTTTCTACTTCTGCGTCCCATAATAGTTTTTGTTTGTCATTTGACCGTACACCAGAAGTCACTAGCAGGGTCTTTCCTGTTTTTTCTTTAAACGCTGCTGCCATGGCAGCTGTTTGTTGTTCTAGGGTTTGGTTTAACCCTGTCAGCTCAACGCCTGTTTGTAGTTGAACAACGCCGTTAAGACTCCGTGGTGTTTCTTTTTGGGGTGTTTCTTTTCTTTCAGGTAATTGAGGTACTGCTTCCGGTGTTTTTGCTTGTGGCGGTACAACCGTGGCGAGAGTGGGACCACGCTCTGGTTTGGGTGCCGTGGTAACAACAGCAGGTTGTGGTGCTGGTACCGGTTGTGGTTTTTCTTCTGTTTTTGAAACAGGTTGTGAAGGTTCTTCTTTTTTAGGAGGAGCTGGTTTTTCCACTACACGCGTCTGCTTGGGTGTAGGTGGTGTGCCCTCTTTCTCCTCAATTGGTTTTGGTTTTTGTTGTCGTATCTGTTCTGGACTGGTTTCACTCTCGAGGTCAAGATCTTTGATTTGATCTGCTGTTTGCTTTATTTGTTTGAACTGATCCTCAGGATTCTTTACATTTGCTGGGACCTGAGAAGGAACCGCAAGTTTTTTCTCAAGCTGCGCCACTGATTGCTTTAATGGATTAAGGTCACTAATAACCGAAGATATCTCGCTACTGACGTTATCAATGCTTTCCAATAAACCATTAAAAGTTTCGTTGGCTTTACCAGAGCTAAACAAGTCAATAAATGATTGAATTGGTTTTGGTAGAGCCTTAATTCCCTCAGAAATTAAGTCTGATGCTAGCTGCCCCACAAGATCTTTGACGAAAGGCCACATTGCAGGACCGTACAATAGTATAGTAGCTGCAACGGATACACCAACGACAGCTGTGTATAGAGGTTTTTGAGATACATCTTTTGTTGTTTTCCGCTTTGTCTCTATTTCCTGCTTATAAGCCTGCTGCTGTTGTTTGACAATTTCTGTAATTTGTTTTTTTGATGTCAGCGAACCTTCACTAATTTTTCGAATTAATAGAGTATCTGTTTTTGCTCTAACCAACAACGGTATCGTGGCATCGGTTTTTTTCTGTTTTTTACGTGGTTTTAATAGTGCAAGAAGTATCGGAGCTTCCTGAGCGATAACACTGGTAACACCTGTTGCCGCTCTTTGTTTGATCGACGGCCCAAGAACAGCTTTAGCAACAGCTTTTGGTTTTAGTCGTTTAAGATTTTGTATTTCTTTAGGAATCAGCGATACAGCACCAATGTCAGCTTCTCGTGACAGTGTGGATTTAATTTGTTTTTTAAACCCTTTAGGTGTGAATACGTTTAGCTGCTTTAGTTCATCAGGAATAAAGCTCTTTAAGCTAAGTTTGGCTTCACGCTGCAGCTTTGGAAGTTTGATATTCTTTGCCATTCATGTATTACGCCATGGCAAATGACGGGCTGACGTTAAACATTTCATATGCAACGAGCGAGCTTCTGTTTGCATATACACCAGGTATTGTATCAATAACGTTTGCTTCTTTTGGTATCTGTGTTTGATCTTGAGCCACAACCGTGGTGCTGTCTCCGGGTGTTTGTTCGTAACCATCGTTAACATCTACAGAAGCGTTATTTATCATCTGACCAATCGAAGGAGTAGCTGCTTCAATTGCAGGTTTTTGTTTGGTATCACTTGGTAACGCAGATGGTGGTGCAGCTTGTGCAGAACCTGATGAAGTTGGTGCCGGTCCGGCAGCTGGTGTTGGGGCAGCACTTGTTGGTGCTGGTGGTACTGCTACTGGCTTTCTTTTTTTATTAGCAAGATCCTGGATGATGTTTCTTTTTTCTGGAGCACTGAATTCTGGAAATACGCTAAAGATATCATCTTTCGACTTGAATTCTTTAAGAAGTGTTTGCTCGTTTTTACTTAGTGGCTGGCCAGCCTTCTGCTTCTCAATGGCGGTGTCATAGTCAGCAATAAAAGCAACAGCTTCTTTAACTTTATTATTGTTAGGATCTACTGTTTCTTGTTCTCTTGTTAGCGCTGCTTTTGTTGCCTGCCCAGTCGTTGAATAAACACCTTTTTTACCGAGCTGCTCAACTTCTGCCTTAATTTGCTTTTTACGCTCTTCATCAGCAGCTTTTTGCTTATTACCTTCTTCAGTTTCCGCATATTGTTTTGTTTCAAGCTGCGACAGTTCCTGCTCAAGACTTTTTCTTGTTTCTCTTTCACCATATTTTTGCTTGAAGTTGCTCATTATTTGAGCTACACCAAGAATTAACCCTAAAACTGTGCCCAAACCTAAAACTGCGGGGCTAGTAAATAAAAACTTACCGACGGTCCACAGACCTCTGATAACTTTTATCAGGTTTTTAAATGCATTGTATATTTTGAAACCAGACCACAAAGCAACAAACGCAGTAAATCCTTGGGTGAATGCGTTTGCATTTTCGCCAAAGAGCATTTCACCTAAGAATCCTTTGAGGAACGATAACAACTCTTTTGGTGCGAGGAAAGCTAAGAGACCTGCAATAACAAGAGGGTTAGATAAAAGACCACCCATTCCTTCTTTGATCTCCTTAGCCCCACCAGCTACAGGAGCTAATTTTTGTTTTGTTTGTTCTTTAACAGCAACAAATCTCGATCGAATGTCTTTGAAGAACCCTCTTTTGCTTTTATCTTCTTCTTTTTTTGCTCCAGCAGGCCCAGCTTCTCGTACATCACTTTCCTTTACATACTTACCACCAGCACCTCTATAGCGACCTGACTTTGGGTCAAACTCTACTCTTTTTTCAACGACTTTACGAATAACCTTAACTTCAGAAAGGATGTCCTGGAGTAGTTTTGTTGTTAGGTCTGTGGCTTGTTGTTTTTGGTCTGGGGTAGTTTTTGTTTGTTCAGCGAGCCTTTTCTTTTGCTGATCAACAACTTCTTTAATTGTTCGAAGAGCATTTTTTTTAGTTTGCTCAACAACACGCTCAACACCACTGACACCTTCGTTAATTCTACTATCAACATCATCAATGGCATCAGCAGTTGCTTGTTTTATAGTATCAGAAACTTTACTTGCAGCTTCAGTACTAATATCATTTATTTGTTTTTTTGCTTCGCTGAGCCTACTTTTTATTTCACTGTTTGCTTCTCTGCCAGCATCTTTTATTTCTTTTCTAGTTTGTTTACCAAATTCACGGAGGTCTTTCTTTGCTGATTTGGCTTCGGCGCTGATATTAGCTGTTGCAGCTCTGGTAATTTCATTAACAATACCAATACCTGTCTTTGTTTCAGACTTTAGTTTTTTAGCGCCGGCGTCTATTTGATCTTTGATATCTTTATTTTCTGCCACGGTTTGCAGCCTTTATTTTTTCCTGTTCTCTTTCCAAATAGTCTTTTAATAAATCAACATATATGTCTCTTTCATAAGGTATCATATCTTCAATTTCAGTTATAGACCACTTATGGTGTTGGGCTAGACCAAAATTCAATACGTAGTAGTTGCTGATAGAATTATGGCTTAGCCCAGCGTAAAAAAATCGTTTATGCTATCTAAAACAATTTTCCTCTCGACGCCTAAGCTGTTTGTATACGAAAGCTCGTGTTTAATTTTTGGCATTGTTTGGAAAAATAGTTGTATCTTTTCAAAAGTGTTAACGTCCAGTGTTGCAACAAACTCCTCAACTTCTTCACGCGAGTAATCAGAGACTTTATAGTGATTGCCGTTATCAATGATTTCATCAAGACAACTTATAAGAAGCTGAAAAAATATTTCTGACTCTGGAAGATTAGGATCCAACGACTGCATTAGAAGAGCATTTGGGTACTTCATTACAATTGTCATAGCGTCATTAACCTGAACCACATTTGTGTGGTCTGCATCATAAGTGATTTGCACTTCATCTAAGTCGCACTTGACGTCATAGCGCTGGTTATCGTCACTATCACGATATGTCAGTGTAATAACGTTATTAACAGATCTTGCACGAAGCTTAATAAAAACATACTCAAGATCAAATGTCGTCATTTGATCTGCATCAAACTCTCCTACAACACAGTTTCCAATCACTTGTTTGATTGCTTGAATAACTTCTTTGGGATCCTCAGTCTGCTGTGCTGTCAGAAGTATTTTTTCTTCTCTGACCAAAAAAGGTCTTAGCGTCAACTGCTTGTTTGTTGACGGCAGTGTGATCTGGAACGTTGGATAACTAAGTTTTGGTAGACCCATTTCATCTCCTTATAATTTTAAATTACCAATTACCAATTTTGCATTGTTAACTACATTTATAGCATCACCCACGCTTCTAGGTTTTCTAAGTGAAGCTAGTGTTTGTACAGCTGTTCCCACTTTAATTAATGTACCAATAAGTCCAAGACTGTTTGGATTTTTTGAAGCAAATACAACATCTTGATCTATCTCATCAACTTTGAAATAGGAGTAAGCAAAGTTAACAGGGATTCTAACAAGGCTGTCATTGTCACCCCAGTTATATTGAATTTCACCTAGCGATGTAGGAAAGCAGTCATATAATGTGTATGCTAGTAGACGATCGCTATTTTCATCATATGTTAATATTTGGATACTAGCAACATAATTATCTCTATATTCATGTTCATACGGACGAAGCTGGTTGAAAGATATCCTACCAGCAGCATTTGGTTTTTCATCCCATTTAACAATCCCGTTTGTCCATCTATAAAACAGCTTATAAATTAAGCCCTCTGCATCTGCGATAAACGAACAAGTGAAGTCACCCATCTGAGCACCAGTGGGAACTTTTTCAACAAGACCATAACCATATCGCTGCACATCTGCAGTTGTCAATGTCACACCAGGTAACGTTGCTGAATCACATCTTAGTTGAAGAAGTCTGTGGGATTCACTATTATTGTAAGGAGCCAACATTGTTGGTATGCCTATCAGCACTTCAAATCTATTAGACCGTACAATACTGTTTTTTCTTAGCGAAGCGTAGAAATTGGAAAGTTTGGAGTTTCCAGAAGACCCAACATTTAAGTTTAAGAACGATGCGATTGCTGCAGCAGTTCCTAGTGCATTCATTGCAGTGTCTATGCGTTTAGCCACATTTAACCTCTTCTAATTTTTTGAACCGAGTTACGATGTACTCTTTGTGCTGAGACAGCGCTGCCGTTTGGCGCTACGAATCTCTCTAGTGGTAAAAACAAAGCTATATCCCATTGACCCGACGGTATTAAAGCAAATCGTGACCGAACGTGATTATTTAGGTAGTGTCTAACACATGGCTTAAAAAATCTGAACTTACCAGCACTTTGTAGTATGCTGTAGGTTAGTCGAAGGCGGGTTTCCTCGTCATACTCCTCATCTACTGCTAAATCGTATAGATTGTCCATCAATATTGCTCTATATGCATATGGCAGGTAGTGCATGTTTATACCATAAAAACCATTGCGAACACGTCGAAAAGGAAACACAACAGGAAACCTATCGTGGTATGGTAACTCATCAATCATTTTTGGCTGGTATTGAAATAAATACAAAAATCCAGTGATTGTTCGAGCTGTTTGAATAGGGCTGGAATTAATTACTGTTTTGGGATTTCTTATTGATGTACTTTCAGCTTGTTCTCTAAACCAATTGCGAGCTTCTTGGGTTTTTGCAGGAAGGATGTTTTCAGCAATTCCTTTGTCGAGAAGTCTTGTAAAAACGTCAGCCATTAGCTATTCCTAAACTGTATTCATCGAGAATAACAAACCTCCAATTTCGGTCTGCACAATAGCTCTGCGCAGCTTCCCACTTGGCACTATTAACTCCCCATGTTCGTACTTCGTTAATATACCGTTTTGTGCGCTTTGAACTAGGCTGGGGTGGCCGAGTTTGTGCTCTTGGTTTTACTTCAGCAACAAGTGTTTCAACAACACCGTCTCGCTTTTTTTTAATCCAAAAATCAGGAAAGTATCTGTGTATTTTTCCATCAATAGGAGAGCGGTATGGAATGGAAAACTCTTCACTGGCCCACTCAATGACGTTGGGATGACTGTCTAAATAAGACATCAGCTTACATTCCCACATTGATCTATAAATAATTTGAGTGGGATCACCCTTGTATTTTTTAGGATTTTTTGGTTTAAAATAGCCTTTATAACTCATAGGAAGTATTTATGCCTTCACCATCAGACCTTGGTCATACTGCTGTAACGATCTCGGATAAGATAAAAGAAATTGGCCAGCAGGGTCTTGGTACAGTTTCAGGAGTTGTTGGAACACTATCTAGTGGAGCAACGCAATCGGCAGCGGCTTTTGGTGCGTTTGTTGATCGTTCCACAAATCTCCTGAAACAAAGCAATATTACACCAGCTGCTCTTGCAGGAGCGGCCGCGCAGGTCACTGAATCGCTACAGCAAACATCAATTTATAAAGGTATACAGAAAGGAGCTCCAGTTGCTACGGAAAAGCAGCCCGAAGAAACTAGACGTGTTTCAGGAGGTAACGTATTAAAATTTCCGGCTGATCTTGGCGATCACTACGTACAGTTTACGTTTGCATCATTTAAACAAGACTCCCCAGTTACAAAACAAATTAAAACAGAACCTGTTATCATCCAGCTGCCGCTTACACCAACACTCGTTGAAACATATCAGGCCAACTATAAAACAGAATCACTTGGTGTTTTAGGTGGAATGGCTGACAGTGTGCTTAAGAAATTTGAAGCGGCTGGTGGATTTCAGATGACAGGTGAAAAAGCTGGAGAAGCTCTTGGAGGTGCCGTTGGTGAGGTTACAAGTATGGAAGGTAAAGCTGGTCTAACATCACTTACAGCATCTGCAGTAATGGCAGCAACACCTGGTCTTGGGGCAGCTGTTTCACGAGCTTTAGGTGCTTCAATTAATCCTAATCTTGCTGTGCTGTTTGATAACGTTGGGTTTAGATCACATCAATTTGCGTTCAAGCTCAATCCAAGAAATGCAGCAGAAAGTGCAATAATCAAACAAATTATTGCTGTAATGCGCCAACGTATGCTACCTCCAACCGTTAATCAATTTTTCTATGGATTTCCGGATAAGGTTATAATTAACATATTTCCAAAAGATCCATATCCAATACTCGAGTGTGTGCTTGAATCGATGTCCATAAACTATGCCCCTAACGGTCCTGCTTTTTATAAAGGTTCACAGGGTAATCCTGTAGAAGTTGATATACAGCTACAGTTTAAAGAAATTGAAATTTTCACTAGAGATGTTGCTGTTGGTAGACAGGGTATTGTTAAAAACATAAATGACCGTTCTAATCAAGAAAGAGATCAGTAATGTCTACGTCATACTTTAAAAATTTTCCAACCATATCGTACGGCGATGCTCTTGTTACCAACATTATTGCAAGAGCAAAGCTAGACAGCACTGTAAGAAACAAAGCATCAGTATTCTTCCCATACACTGTTAGGGATGGCGAGCGACCGGATATTATTGCTGGAAACTATTATGAAGATCCTAACTTTGCCTGGTTGATTTATCTTGCTAATGAAATGCTTGATCCTTATTTTGAGTGGCCTCTTACTTCTCTTGAGTTTGAGCAATTTATTAAACGGAAGTATGGTTCTATTGCTTTAGCACAGGCAACGATTGTGTTTTACAGAAATAATTGGTCTATTGATGATACAATTATCAACACAGGAGCGTATCAATCATTGCCATCTAGCCTTAAGAAATTCTGGACACCAATTTATGATTTTCGAAACAATATTACATCCTATGAGAGAGCAAAACTAGACACCGTTGTTGAAACTAACAAGGTGGTACAAGTTACACACTCTGGTGCATCAGATGTGTTTGATTATGGAGAGGTTGTTAAACAAGGTACAAATTCAGGTGTTGTGTCTGGTGTTCTTTCAAATTCTTTTCTTATTGAAAAGGTTGAATGTGAATTTACCACAGGTACCGTTACAAATTTTGATGGGAGTGCAACAACTACTGCAACAGCAGTTGCGACAATAAATCAGTCAATTCCTATTACAGAAGCAGTATATTACAGTCCAGTTTATGCGTATGATTATGAGGAAGAAGTAAACGAACAACGAAAAGAAATATACATTCTTGATAGAGCTTATCTCAATCAGATTGAACTGGAAATGAAAACGTTGTTGAGATGACCATGCAATTTACACCCAGCAACGTAAAAATTTATAGTGCTGAGCTAACAAATAGGCTTGGTACAACGCTTGATATACTACCACAGATTAAAAATATTAGTATATTTGAAAGCATAGAAGATCCTACAGTTTTCTGTGAAGTTTTAATGGAAGATAGTATTGATCTTTGGAGAACATTTCCATTAAATGGCGAAGAAATGTTATCTGTTGCTTTTAAAACACCATCTGTCGATGACATAACATCATTTAAGTTTAAGGTCTTCAAGGTTAAAGATAAGGTAGATCGAGTCAATAACAAAACCTCAACATATGTAATGGAGTGTGTTTCTGTTGAGTCCATAGACGCCATAAGTGTGGGTAAACTAAACGAATCTTTTAATGACCCAATAGAAAATATTATTACATACATTTTAACTAAACGTTTGAATACAACAAAAAATGTGTTTGTTGAAAAAACTAAAGGTATTGTTCCCATTGCAATACCAAACCTGTACGCCTTCCAGGCAATTAATTTTTTAAAAAATCGTGCTGTAAGTGCTGATGTACCAAACTCATCATATAAATTCTATGAGAATCAACACGGTTTCCATTTTAGAACCATTGAGTCATTGTTGTACACGAAGCGTAACGATGTAGGATCAAAAGAATTTACGTATGATAATTCACCTACAATAACCAATAAGGATGTAAGTGCTCGGTCTTTTCGAAATATTGTTGTGCTGAATAAAGACAATATAGCAGACTCATTTACCAATGTGGCAAAGGGTGGTTATAAAAATGTCACAGAAAATTTTGATCTCATAACAAAGCAAACAAATAGAGTAGTGGTTGATTTTGCAAAGCAGACCAATCAATTTATTTCTTCGGATAAAATTTCGGCACCTTTCAACTCGCAAATGTTTTTTTCCGATTTAAACGACAAAAATTTAAAACCAAAAACGTTTTTTGGTGTTAAAGATTCCTCACAGACCACCAACCTAACTCCCGACGTTGTTGGTAGAAAAAATGCATACGAATCCTTATTTGGTACAGTTGGTATATCTGTTCTTGTATATGGAGACTCCTCATTAACTGTTGGTGAGACTTTGAAATTAAATGTTCCAAGTCAAAAAGGAACAACAGATAGGGGAGCAGATGAAGCAAAGTTAGCTGGGACTTATTTGATAACTGGACTTAGACATTTAATCTCACCTGGTGGCCAAGCCACACATTACACCGCTATGAAGTTACAAAAAATGGGATACTCTACATGATAACACAAAATATTGGTTCAGAAGGTTTCAAATGGTTTTTTGGTGTTGTTGAAGATAGAAATGATCCGCTCTACCTTGGTCGCGTACGGATTAGAATTAATACCGTCCACAACAATCAAAATACTCAGCAGCTTCCAACTAATCAGCTACCGTGGGCCGTTCCTGTTGTACCCATAATCAGCTCATCAAAAGCGCAGGTAGGATTGGCACCTGTTGGACCAGAAATTGGTACTACTGTTTTTGGTTTTTTTGCTGACGGTGTCGAGAGCCAGTATCCCGTTTATTTTGGAACGCTTTTTGGTATACCGGACAACGATCCCCGAAAACATGAAGTGCCTGAATTAGCTAGGGGAACCAACAATCTAAATAAACAACAGATAGGACCAGAACCAGCAAGTCCTTTTAACGCAAGATATCCATTTAATAAAGTTTTTAGATCAGAATCTGGTCATGTTTTTGAAGTTGATGATACGCCAAACTTTGAAAGAACACATTTATATCATCGGTCTGGTACGTATAGTGAAGTGGGTCCAGATGGATCGAGAGTAGATAAAATTGTAGGTGATAGCTACACAATTGTTGCAAAAAGTCAAACCGTATTTGTTAATGGTAATGTTGAGAAGATCGGAAGAGCGTCGTGTAGGGAAAGAGTGTTAAGATTAGTGT
>OGVT01000079.1_pt1 | contig 11575 bp, 10 predicted proteins | sample 1575831 | NCBI WGS metagenome assembly OGVT01 (sample SAMN07581542, study PRJEB24739) | freshwater metagenome | place: Singapore | collected 2015-04
GTTTCCCAGTCACGATAACCGCGTTCTAACAATTCCTTTTCTACATTACCTCTAACATCACCACCTTTCTTTTTCATATTAACGATAATATTGCTGATTTCTTCTGAATCGGATATTTTAATAAAAACTTTATCAGAATATCCAGAAAGACTATTAAAAAGTCTTGATAAACGTCCAGTAAAACACATACACAGAGCGTCCGACATTTCTTCATTCATTCTTTGTTTCACTTGTTTCTGTATCTCAACATCCATCTTAGAAATCTCAATGAAAACAGCATTAAGAACTTCCTCAAAAGTGCATTGTAAAACACTGTGTACGGAATTATCTAAACAATATTCAGTAAGAGCGGTTTTACATTGTTCAGTTAGAATGTCGTCGTTAAGATAATTGTACTTGTATTCAGTTAACTCTTTCAACAGATTAAAAATGCTATCTTTAATGGAAGTTTGAATGGACGATGAATGTACATTTTGTGTGTCGGCGTAGAAGTTATGAATATTGGTATATTCAAAGCGCTGCATAAAACGTGCAATTATCGGGTTTGTAAGATTTTCAATTGGATTGTCGTAATAATGAAAACCAGTTAAATTAATTAATTGGACAAATTCAAGTGGTAATGTTTTTATTTGTGTGTGTTTAGTAAATTGGGGAGAGAGTTTCCTCCCTCCCCTCTTTACATATTTTTAGACTAAGATTAGTCTGTGATACGAGTGAATTGCTCCAATGTGAAGAAGTCAAATCCAAGGTCAGATGACAAGTAAAGACGAGCAACGTCAGTTGGCCCAATCTTACGAGCAGAAGCACGACCATCGTCTGTGATTTCCATGAAGCGGCTATATCCATCCATCTCCTTGTAAACCAACTCGATGCGATTGCGAAGAACTCCTTCAGCATCTTGAACCTTGTTCAATGGAATAACCCATCCGCGGCGGCGTAACTGTGAAGTTGTGTTAGCAGCAGTAGTTGCAGGGTCTTGCATGAAACGAGCGTTCTTTAATGCGAAGTTGTAACCATCTACGTTGATAGCGTTCCAAGAGAAAGTAGAGAACAAAGTCTCAGTTTGCTCCATGTTACCACCGAAGAATACGTCAGCAATAGCTTGAGTTGTAGCGTTAACCAAGTTAGCATTTTGGATGTAAGAACCAGAAGCACTGTTCAAATCTTGCATTAACTCAGAATACAATTCGTTAGTCAACCAAGACAAGAACAAGTTACTTGAATAACGGCGGCTCATTACGTTAGCAATGGTACGGAAGTCAGAAACATCAAAGTTACCAGAACCACCAACGCTGTGAGTGTAACCACGAGAAGTTATTTCAGAATCAAGACCAGAGAAGGTGTTCGGAATATTATCAGAACCAGATGATACGTTGGTTTGAGATTGTCCGAAAATCATTGACAAAGCAATTTGCTTAATCAAACGATACTCAGCCTCGTCTTGACCTTCGTAGAAGAATCCATTCATCTTCTTAGTCTTGCCATCTCCGTACTCAACTTCCATCCATTGAGGAGCGTTAGTTTTTTGAGTACCAGAAAGTTGGTAAGTTTCTTTGAAGATTTGAGTCTTCCAAGTGTACTTGGTCCAGAAAGATTGAGAAGAGATTGGTTGATCTGTTCCTTCATCCCATGCAGAACCAACTACAACGAAGATATCACCTGCTGTTGCAGCTGAGTTAGTTGTAGTTAAAAGTGGGCGAATCTTCACGTTTGTACCTGTAACATTTACAACTCTATAAAGAGGTAATGTTGCAACGCTAGTGTTCATGATAATTTGACCTTCCTTCGCGTAAGTGTAACCTGTTGGTTGGTCAACGTAAGGGAAAGACAAGTTAGCAGGAGTAACAGCACCACCAGCAGTATTGTCAGAAACAAATGTCAAAGACACACCTGCACCTGGAGCAGCAACTGTAGTGTCAACAACAATAGGAGCGTCATAAAGACCTTTCTCCCAGTGCCATCCAGTGATGTTTTGAACACCACGCTTCATTCCTAATCCCATCAAAAGTTGGAAGTCAGAAAGACCATTATCACCGAATTTGTTTTTAAGAGTACGCAAGTAGTGAGGTACAAGCAACCCTGTGGTATACGAAGCATCGAATAAAGATAGCAACGAACCATTTAAACCTGCTGAAGAACCAACAGGAGTATTTGAAGCAGTTCCAAAAGCCATTTTGGTAAAGTATTAATTAGTTAAAATTTTATTTTATTTTTAACCCTTACAGTTGTCTTTCAAAGTATTGCAACAATTGACTCTTCTCGTTACTTCCACCCTGCTTTTCCGGTCTAGCAACAGGCGATCCGTTATGAAACTCTTTAACCGATTTTTCTAGGGCCTCCCCTTTAGCGGCTGTGATAAGAGATTTATAAATATTTTTTGCTTCTAAATTTTCAATTCGACTCCGAATGTATGTGTTTATAAGCTCAATACTTTGATCATCTGGTAAAGATGGATTTGAAGTGATAATATTAGTAATCTCTTTTTGGAGTTGGTTTCGGGTTTCTGCAGACACCTGCGCCTTAACCTTATACCCCTCAAGGTCATACTCTACCTCCTTCAAGTCGGTCAGTTTTTCAATTGTCGGCTTCCATTCCTGGACAGCCTTTGCAACAGCCTCTTTAGACTCGTTGTATTGGTTACGCAAAGATGCAACAAAATCTTTATTTTGTCCAATATTTTGTAATTTTTCTTCTACTACAGCAATGTTTTTTCCTATCTTCATCTTCATCACCTTCGGAGCGTCTTCAAAAGTAACATCTGCGTAGGTGTTGTTCTCGTCTGCAATTGCCTCACACAAGTCCTCAAAGGTCATATTCTTCAATAAATCTGGCTCTTGAATAACTTGAGCAAGTGCCATGACTTGAATTGGATTTTGTTTAATTTCTTCAGAGGTCTTACCAACAAACTTATTGGCAACTTCTAAATCATTAATCCCTGTGTTTTTGATGAAAGAGTTTAAACTAGCGAGTCTTTCGTTTGCAAATGGAGACTCTAACTCTTTGATTAAAGTTTCTTGTTGAGAGATAAGAGGTTCATACTCTTCATACTTTTTCGCTCTCTCTTCATAAGTCGAATACTTCTGCTTAATAGAATCGATAGATTCAAAGTCTCCAAAGATTGCCTTTAAGTCTGACGCTTTAAATGTAGTGTCCTCTGTAATTACAGGGTCAGGGGTAGCGATAGGCTCACTTCCATCTACGATAGGATCAGGTGTTGCAATAGGCTCGTCTTGAGACGGCATCGGTTCTGGAGCAGGATTCTCCAAACCTAAAGCACTAAAAATGCTTGTAGGTGTTCCTTGTTCTTGATTTTCCATATATGTTGTTTTTGTGTTTATGCGCTTGGTTTACGAAACTTACCTGTAATTTCTGTACCGGTCTGTTCCTGTAAGTATGCCTCTGCCTTAATCTCTTCGATTGAACCTTGAGTTTCAGCAGCAATAATCATTTGCTTTTCTTTAATTCTAATGTTAGAAAGGGCAGCTTCTTTCTCCACTTCAATCTTCGCAGCCATTTGAAGAAGTTCCATCTCACCTTTCTGTTTCATCAATTCCAACTCTTGTAGAGATTGTGCTTGAGCCTGTTGGTTCTGAGCAGCCATCTGATCGTTGTACTGACGCTTCTTACTGCTCTTGTATGTCAAATACCATGTAGCCTCTTTCAAACGACCTTTCTCCAACATTTCAAGAATCATAGTGTAGTCAGAAAGCTCAATCTCTGGCATTCCGTTACGACCTACTTTCAATGCTGTCTCAGCCGCCTCTGCAATTTTAAACTTTTGAGTTGCCGATATCTTGTTGCTAATTGAAATACCTAACTCATCCAACGTGAAGTCAGCAGCAGGCATCATATATTCTATTGAGTTCTTACCAAAAACCTCTTCGTAGTAAGCCTTTACTTCGCTGTCAAAACGCATAGTTGTCATAGCGCGAAGGGCAATGTTCTGACCCATCTTAACTTTCAAACGCTCTAACGCTTGTTGTAATGGCCACAATGCATTGTTGGTAGCCTCAACTTCCATCTCAGCAACTCCAACTAACTTTTCTCCTTTTGCAGGAGACCCAGCCATAGTAGGAGTGATACCTGTAATCTGCAATAATTTTTCTACATCGTGTTGGTACGCAAGAATCCATTCAGATAGTTGCTTTCCTATACCACCCTCTAACTCTTCAAAAGACTTATTGGTGTTAACCTTTCCCCCAAGAAGAGAAGATTTGTAGAAGAAGTTACCTGTGTGAGAATATACTTGAACGAGGTCAAATGGAGTGTACATTGAACCTGCGATACTATTAATGTTTAACGCTCCAATATCAATCGCAATACCCTTTGGAGCAGCTGCTAATTTAGCTGCTTGTAGTTTAAGGTGATTGATTTGAAGAGAGTCATAGATTGGAATAGCAGTCTCGGTAATTGACTTACCTGGTATTTTCTCAAAACGATAAGAGATTTGAGGCTTTTGTTTGCTCACTCTCTTCATGTTCTTTTGCTTACCACCCACTGTGATGTTTGCTCCGGGAAGGAAGTAACCTTCGTAAATAACATGGGCATCCACAATTACAGTTTTCTTCTTGTCTGTATTTACATATTCCCCAAACTTGTCTGAGTAGAATGTGTGAATACCATCACGATCTTTCTTTTTGTAGAACTGAGTGTCTTTTGAAATGTATTCAAATTCCAACACATCTACAAAGAAATCATCGTAACGCATACGGTCTGTAATAGTGTCACGTTGTGCGTACCAAGACCAACCATATCTGTCATTAGAGTATGTTAAATCAAATGCCCACTTAGCAATTCTGTTAACTTGCTTTTCGGTGTCTTCCTCACTCCATCCATTTTGGATGAGCAAGTCACGAACTTGAGGGATACTATATTTTTCAAAGTGACCTGCAAAAGGAGTGTTATCCCCTTGAGAATCATCAGTCCAAGCACAAATAAATTTAGTTACATCAATATACTTAACCTTTGCCATTCCTGTGTGAGCATCGGTGTAGTCCTTACAAACCATAAAGTTGAAGTTAATTGCATCGTCTTTAAGTTGACGCTCAATCTTTCCCCAATCACTATTTGTAAATCCAAACTCAATTAACTTTTCTAAAGTAATTTCAAGGTTTTGTTTAAAACCACCAAGGCTTTCAAAAACATCTAACTCAACATTGTTTTCTGGAAGAAATTCACCTTCACCTACTTGAGGCATACCAATTTCTTTCATTAACGGTTCCATTTTAGACTTGACATATAAAGTTGCCTTGTCTAAAGCCTTTTTGTTTTTGATTTCTGGGTTAATACAATCAACTTGAATGCGCTGATTATCAGTACCTATAACAGAGTGGATAATTCTTTTTAGTTCGGGAGCAATAGAGAAAATCTCAAAGTTCATGTTTGCGTATCCCTTCCTGCGAATTCTTTGAGCCTGTGGGTTTGGACTTGATATACTTGACTTCTCTTCCCCTCGCGCAATCCACATATCAATGTACTTCTGTTGGTTTTGTCTTCCCTCAGAATAATTTCTTATCTCAAAAAGACGAGCAATATCTTGTCTACCAAAATATGTTTTGTTATTTTCGTAACGATAAAAAATAGCACGACCGATTTGTGACAACCAGTTGTTGTCTTTCTTTTTAGGATCGATATCATCCTTCGGCCACAAGATAGTATATTCGCTCATACTTTAATAATAATCAAATGTATCAAAAAGTTTTGAATCTATATTCATAGATTGCTCATTTAATTCTACAAATTTAGGGTAAACTGACTTACTTCCCAAAAGTGCATAGCCTCCTGCCGCAAATAAATCGTATTTTGTCATTTCTTGTTTACCGTCAATGTTGGCACATTCATCTAAAATTTCAATATGATTTTCTCCCTCGACTCCGTTTTTGAGGTAATGTTCCCAACTATCAAAGATGTCTTGCTTTGTTGAGTTGCTTGAACCATCTGTAGTAATCCTACCAGGCAACGGTTTTCTGAATCCATTTTCATCCATGTCGTATAAGAGATATCCTCTTAACCCCCACTCTAAAAATTTCTCATAGAGGAAGGTAATGTTCATCTCGGGATATAGCATCGCTCCAAAGAACATACAAGCCTTTGCCATATCATCGCAATATTCCTCCCTTCCAACATCTCTCTGTTTATATGTGAGGACAAACTTATCTGATGCCCACATACCCCTTGGTTTAATTATCGTTCCTGTGTCTCCGTCTAGGTGTTCGTCTTTCTTGTAATACATTGCACCTGCGTTGTAAGACTTTTTCTTTCCGCTTACCTCTTGAGACTCATATTTGGCAGGGTCAGCTCCCATTACGAACTTGTTCATAACAGTCCATCCTGGCTTCCAAGACTCTAATTCATTGTCCCACTCTTTTATGTTTCTTGCTCCGGCTGGAGGAAGATAGGAGATGACAAATTTACCCTCATCATCTTCTACCAATTTTACTCGAGAGCATCTTCCGTTTTCCCACTCAAAGTTATACCTGCGAGTCTTGTGTTTTTCAAATGTCAACTCTGTAATTCTTTTTCTTATCTTGAGGACAGGGAAAGAGGAATCTTTTGATGCCGACATAAAGCATTCTTTCAATGTCATTGGGAAGTTTTGCATCTCTTCAATAAGACCAGTTTGGTCTCCGTTCATTTCAAACGCTCTTCGCTTGTTTTGGAGATATGTTTTTGCTCCCATCGAAACGAACTTACCATCCACATTTTTTGTCGGCTTTTCTGGATCTTCAATAATAGAGTTGCCAAACTCATCGATGAAACCATCTAAACCATCGTGGGCAGGAAAGAACAGAGTTAATAAACCAGTCATTGTTTGTCCGTTGTCGTTCCTTTCGTTAAAACGAGATCCAAGGATGAGTTTCTTCATCTGCTCACCACCACCCTTTTCCATCTCACCTAATGTTGAAGTTAGAAGACCAATACCATGTATGTAAGGTCCTTGGGCAAGACACTTCATAACGACCCTCCATCTGTCAACAACATTAATGTTGATACCAGCCTTTGGGTCTATCTTTCCAACCTCATCGTGGTGAATGAAGTGTAACTTTTCCATGTCATACGCTCTTTCTCCAGATGGTCGGTGGTTTATCCAACCCTCGTGTGGAGGAAGAGAAGTTGTTCCAACTCCACCTGCCGTTCTATTTGCAGGGGCAGTAAATTGTATGGCTTCTTTTGGAACAGAAGATCCTTCAGTCATTAACTTAAAAAAGAAAGGCATCCTACGGAGACGCTTTGCAATGTGGTCTACAAATACTTGAGTTGAGTGGTAGTCAGACATCGATTGGATACCGCCAAACCTTTGGATACCCATCGTTGCTGTAATGTACCAGTTCATAAATCCTGCACGAGAGGTAGCACCTTCTCTTCGGTGTTTTGGGTAGATGACTCCGTAAGTTGTTCTTTCTCCTGTGTCTACTATATATTCACCCTGTTCAACATAGCAGTCGGGATGTTTTTCTTTAAACTCATCCACGCTCTTCTGCATATTGAAGTAACGAACATAACTTTTTTTATTTTCGAGATAAACTACTTTGTATTTGTAAAAAGCATCTTTTGTTGTGTAGGCATACATAACGGTTAAGAACCATCTCCTATCCCTGTCTCGATACTCTGCTAGTCCCTTTGTATTTCTTCCGTTACCAATTGGCCAATAGTTTAGGTAAGTGTATTGACACCCGGGCATATAAGTTGGTGTGCCGTTGTTGAAGAAAAAGTATCCCTTATAATGCCTCTTAATTTGTCTCTTAATCCATTGTATTTCTTTCGCGTAATAAGAAACATCGTTAAACAACTCTTCGTCAATATCTTCTAACTTCACAACATCCTTTGGCTTCATCTGCTTTTTTCTGCGAATTACAGATTCAATCTCAGATAGTTTAGAGGGCATCTCTTGGTAGGTGAACTTCTGCTTTTCGGGAGGAAGTCCGTACCCCTCAATTTTTTTTATTGCCTCTTCGTATGGTAAGTTGTAATACTCCTCAACTGAAGGCACTTTAATTTTTATAGGATACAAATCCTCATCGCCATCGTTTACAACAATGAACTCTTCTTGTGGGTTGTATTTATATTTTACTTCACGCATCTACGTCTGGGAACACATCCCCCTTTTGTTCATACTCTCTTATATATTCTTCGGGTCTAATACCCAAAGAGTCTAATAATGTGAATTCAGTCAACTCTTCTTCTAGTTCCTTACTCTTCTCTCCTTGTAAAAAGTCCGTCTTTGAAGATGCGATTTGAGACATAGTCATGTTGATGATTTCTCTTCGCGTCTTTTCCGCTTGAACTATTTTTGCTTGAGCAACTTCATCTTCAGCCTCTAATTTAATCTCTAATTCAGTATAACGCAAGAGAGCTTCTTCTGCTGATTTCCAAACCATGTACTGCTCTCCACCCATCAACATCAAAAAGTATATGGCTCTTCTGTTCACTCCCTTGATTTTCCAATTCAGCATATCCTTAATCACATTGTCGTAAGGAGGCTCTATGTTCAAACATTGTAATGCCCATACCTTACGTCTCTTTAAGTCGGGAATACCTTGACCCGGAGAGCCTAAGTCGTACATATAAATCAGATACCTCATAACAATGTCCGGATCTAACTTCTTAGGCAAGTAATTTGCCGAAAATATTACAGAGAATTTTGATAAGTCAGAAAATTCAAACAACACAGGAGTACCTAATGGTATCTTGTGTATTGGGTATTTTAGTTTGTTAAACTCATTTTGTTCAAACTTCATATCCTAAAATTTCATTGTGTCTAATTAGGTAATACTCTTCCTTTAGTTTTTTATTCAAGTTAGCCTCTAAAGGAATACCGCAATTTTTCTTGCCCAATATTATAGAACCTATAGGAGGTACAGCATCTTTTCCATACATTATTTCATGTTCGGGTGAAGGACCTCCTACCGCAACAACTTCCCACTCATTCTCTTTATACTTTTCTTCAAAAGCTTCGGGAATGATTAATAGTGAACTTTTGGGATTTTCAGGAACTTGTTTTACTAAACACCATCCGTCTTGAGGTATAAACTTGCCATCTCTCATTGTTAAATAAACAAGGTCAGGTCTTACCAATAAAACCTCCTGATCATCTACATCAATCACCCTTTTATTTTTACCCTCACTATATGCGCCAACAACCTCTCTAATTTCAACATATTTCACAAATACTTCGTCTCCTTTTTTCCATTGCTTATAGTCTTCAAACACTACGCAGTCTGTATTTGTCCAGTAATCAGCCTCCTCCGAAGCAGTCCTAATTACCATATGAATTCTAGTGTCTCCAACATCGACTCCGTCAGCCAAATGCTCTTTTGATTTCATAACTACAGGCAAATAATTCAAATACTTCATTTTGAAAATATTAAGTGTGTTTTTTGTGAATGAATTGATGTACTTTTGTGTTAGCATCGTTCTGATGCTTGATTTTTGTTATTGTGTTCTTTATTGTGTGCAGAAAATGGGGACAACGGTTCCCATTTTTTGTTAGTGATCTCTTACTTGTGTAAACGTGGGGTGCAATAATAAAGCCTCCCTACCATTATCTGTCTCATAGGCAGTATCAAATGACAGAATGTAACCACCGATTGGCTTTGGAGGTCTACCCTTTTCAACGTGATACCCAAAATCTCCTGCTCCATATTCTTCTTTGTATGCCGCTGTTCTGATATGGTGAACGTACTTATGCTTAATAAAATACCCTCTCTTTGAGTGATGCTCCAAAGACTCTTGCCCATCAATCACATGATACAGCTCGTGAACGTGGCCCATCCAAATACAATCAGCTCCTGCAATCATAACACCCATCCGATTGTTTTGAATAACACCTTTAGTTACAGCTCCACCACCGCCTGTTCCATGATAATACTTTACATTGAACGCAAGTGTAGCGTGTTTTTTATGTTGAAGTTGAAGTTTCCACCATCCACCGTATCCACCAACTTGAACATCAGTTTTATTCTTGTAGTTTAACAAGTCAACAAAACGCTGAAGAGGATCAGTCTCTGTGTTTTTAATAATTGCAGTCTCGTGGTTTCCGTATCCAATCCACAAAATATGTTTTGCGTAAGGTGACCACCAATCAACAGCATCTTCAATTACTGCGTCAAGATAGTTGTGTACATTGTGTTCAGGAAGAATATCTTTCTTGTTTCTACGAGGATCATACTTTCCCTGCATTAAACAGAAGAAGTCTCCATTGATAACAATCCAAATTCCATTCTGAACTGCGTAATCTAAGTGTTTTTTTAATGTCTCTCTTTTACATTTAGGGTTGTCCCAATGGACATCTGAAATCATGAGAAATTTATCCTCGGTACTACATTCAGTAATGAGGATGTTTTTGCCGTACTTAATGGTTTGCATTATTATGGTATTCGTTAGACTTTAGGAGAGTGAAATACTCTAGGAAATTTTTATATGGAGTGTCTATAATCAAAGGCTCTGAAGACCCAACTATATATACTAAAGTTCTTGAACCAACGGCAGCAGAACCATCATTTCTAAACTCAACATCTGCTTGAACGGCAGCTATTTTAGTTACGTCTAAAATAATTGGAACATTGTCCATAAATGGTGCTTGACCAGGGTTTGACTCTATCTCTTCTTCCGTATTCCAAACAACACATACGGTACTGCACATCACAGGAAGTGGAGTGTATTCCTCTTCGATGCGTTTGTTCTCTTTTTTAGGTTTAAAAAACATAGCGTTAATTTTACCCAAAAATACGAAAATCCCCCTAAAGTAGGGGGACTTTGTTTTTATATTAGAATGGGAGGTCGTCTTGGGATTCCTTAGACTCTCCCTTAGGAACTTCTGTTTGTGGCGTTGGTTCATTTTTTTGTTTTGGTTCTCCTGTTATTTTCCAAGCTTGGAGAGAGTTATATACTCTTCCATTATATTCCCTTCCCTTCAAGTTGAAATCAACTTCGATTTCGTCTCCTACTGAGAATGGATTAATTAAAACAGTGTTGTTGTTTACTAGTTGGAACTCTACTAATTCAGGGTATTTACCCTCTAGTTCTAGGACAAAGGTTCTTACAGAAAACTTGGCACTCTTGTTTTCGGTGTTGCCTACCGACTTGATTTTTCCTTTTACGTTCATTGTTTTAAAATTTTAACAAATTTAACAATAATGTTTTGACTTGCGTTAAATAGTTTTTAACAATAATGTTTATAAAATAATTTTCCAAAAATGATTTTGACTTCATATCTTTGCCGATAAATAACACACACAATTATGAACGTAGATAAAAATATACCTATTCCTAACACGAGTGGGAGAGGTAGAAAGACTGAATATGTTTTGCCGGATATGGAGATTGGAGATTCTTTCTTCGTTCCTGGAGAGACATCGAAATACCTTGCTAAATTAGTCTATCAAAAGAAAAAGAAGAACTACGAATTAACTGCTCGATCAACTGACGGTGGTGTTCGTATTTGGAGAGCAAAATAATTTTTATTACATTTGTTTCGTTGGAGTAGAGGCCGACAAAGATCGGAAGAGCGTCGTGTAGGGAAAGAGTGTTAAGATTAGTGTAGATCTCGGTGGTCGCCGTATCATTAAAAAAAAAA
>OGVT01000080.1_pt1 | contig 11520 bp, 14 predicted proteins | sample 1575831 | NCBI WGS metagenome assembly OGVT01 (sample SAMN07581542, study PRJEB24739) | freshwater metagenome | place: Singapore | collected 2015-04
ACGGCATACGAGATCATAGCCGGTGACTGGAGTTCAGACGTGTGCTCTTCCGATCTGTTTCCCAGTCACGATATGGAAGCGATGCTGCGCGGTGCGGTGCTGCTGTTGGACGAAATTGACCTTGGTGGTGAAGGTCTGATGTCCCTTCAGCCTGTTCTTGAAGGCAAGCCGATTTTCATCAAGAAAATCAACAAATGGATTCGCCCGAAGGCTGGTTTCCAAGTGTTCGCTACGGCCAACACTAAGGGTCTCGGTGAGTCTGACCAGTTCGTTTACACCAACGTCCTGAATGCGGCGTTCCGTGACCGTTTCGTTGGTATGGTCAAGCATGACTATCCGACTGCCGCAATCGAGTCCCAGATTCTTGAAAAGGCTGGCGAAGCGTTCGGTGTGGATGCCGAGTCGCTTGGTATCATCATCCCCAACCTGACCAAATGGGCATCTATCATTCGAAAGGCTCACGCGGAAAGCGCGGTTGATGAGGTCATCACCACTCGTTCGCTGGTGAACACTCTCCAACTGTACGCGGTGTTCGGCAACATGCTGGATGCGATTGAACTGGTTGTTGAACGTTATGACCAGTCTGTTCGCGATTCGTTCCTGAAGCTGTGGACGAAGATTGACGGTGGCGAAGACGTTACCGAAAACTCCGCTGCCTTTGACGAAATCTAAGGGGGAATTGGAATGAATATTGAAGTTCTGCTTTACAAACTGGCGTTCATCGTCTACTGGGTTGGTTTCGCGTACGGGGCGTGGAACCCGAAAGTTTTCGCTGAATCCGATACCCCCTCTGAACGTTTCTTTGTCGGGATTCTGTTCGGTCTTATTTCGGTAGTTACAGCCGCTGTCACTCTCTTCACGGTGTACGGGTTCTTCTACGTCATCTTCTACTAACGGTCGCAACTGACCGTAGCGCGGGGGCGCAATGTCCCCGCGTAATCTTATCTGGGGTAATCATGGCAAGACATAGACTTCCAAATTCAGTTGATGTTAGGTCGGTAAAGAAAGAACCGTTGTGGTTGGGGGAGTACAAACCTCCATCCAATCCGCTCTATGATGACTGGCGCAAGCAAAAGGATACGATTCCTTCTGTTGACAACAGAGGGGTTGCTGTGGTACAATCTGCTATCAAATACGAAGACCCTGAACTTGTCGCAAGAGAAGCGGCAGCACAAGAGGAAATCGCCCGCAAAAAGAAGCGGGTTGGTATCACGGTGAACAAAAGCTGTTATCAATATCTCGGTGATGATTATGATGCAACTACCCTTGGGAGAAAGTGAAATGACGCGTACTGTAATTGGGATTGCTGGATTTGCACGTTCTGGTAAAGACAGTCTGGCCGATGCGCTTATCAACAATCATTTTGTTGATTCAAAGCGTTCATTTGCTGCCCCTCTGAAATCGGCCGTAAATGCGATTTACAAGTGGAATGACCGCCATGCTAACGGAGACCTGAAAGAAGTCCAAACCGTCGCCATGGCCTCTATTGGATTCATCTGTGACGTGATTTACGAACACTTCAACGGGTATGCGTCCATCATCGATACGGATTCTTTCGAACTCGCCCTGCGGTGGGTTGAAATCTGTAAGAAGCATGGTGTAACTGATGGTGTCGAAGGAATGGGCGGACTTGTGAAGTTTGAACTATCCCCCCGCCAAGCCTATCAGTGGTTCGGAACCGACCTGATGCGTAAGAATGTCAGTCCGAATATCTGGCTTGACCTTGCCCTGAAGGGGGATGGTTCCATTGTCATTCCTGACGTTCGTTTTGACAACGAAGCGGAAGCTGTTCGAACTGCCGAGCCTCTTGGTGGAAGTCTGCTGATTCATGTTGAACGGGAAGGTGTGCAGGGTAAGGTTAACGCGCACGTAAGCGAGGCTGGCGTCATTCGCAAGGCAGGTGATGTTGTTCTGGTCAACGATGGAACTCTTGAACAACTCCATGCGGCAGGCTGCTACATCGTGTCCCGTCACAAGATGAATCAACTTCCATTCAATTCGTTTGGTCCGACTTCCTACAGCGCCAAACAACTTGCTGAACATTATGAATTCAATTCCGACATTGACTCTGTTGTCAATGTGTGATAGAATCGACCTATAAATTCAATCGAGAGGTAACATCATGACTGACGTAAAACTTTCCAGCAATACCATCAACCTGCTGAAGAACTTCAGCACCATCAACCAAGGCATCAAGGTCAAGAAAGGCTCCCAGATTCGAACCATCGCGGTTAGCAAGAACATTCTCGCTGAAGCGGATGTTGATGAGCATTTTCCGCAGGATTTTGCCATCTATGACCTGAATGAATTCCTTGCACTGGTGACACTGTTCAAGGAACCGATTCTCCGTTTCAAGGACTCCAAGTCCGTCATGATTACGGATGCGTCGGGTCGCAACAAGGTCAACTACTTCTTTGCTGGTGAAGCTGTTGTTGTTGGTCCGCCTTCTGATAAGAAGCTGTCTCTACCGAGTGAAGATGTCAATTTCACTCTGTCGAAGGATAGTCTGCTGCAAGTGATGAAGGCGGCTGGTATCCTTGGTCACAAGTTCATTGTGGTGCGTGGTAAGCGTGGACAGGAAGTTTCTCTTGTTGCCACTGACATCAAGGACAACACCGCAAATGAATTCAGCATGGCAATCGAAGGTGCAACGGCTGAAGCTGACTTTGACCTGATTTTCGATGTTGAAAATCTGAAGATGGTTCCTGATGACTATGAAGTGACGCTGTGCGCGAATCCCTTCTATGCTCGCTTCGCTTCCAAGGCCGCTGGCGACCTTCAGTACTGGATTGCACTGAACAAGGATTCGACCTTCAGCAAGACTAGCGCGGAGGCTGCATAATGGGACGCGCACCTGTGAAACCCAATGTGCTTCCTTCTTTCTCCATGAGGGAATTGACCCGCAAGTTTTGGAAAGACCAAATTGAAAAGACTCTTGATGATGTCAATTCGTTCATTCAGCGTTCGGCTAACGAAGGGGTTGCGGCAATTGCTGTTACCCTTTCCCCAGATACTGATATGTGTACTGTTGATGCTGTACTTGAATGGTTGAGTGAAAGCGGGTATAATACGGAACTACAATGCAAAGTAGAGAAAGACGGAAGGCGCACTATCACTATCCTGATTTCTTGGGTAACTTGTATTGGTTTTGGAGACATGGCGTTCGCGCCAACCGAATAATTTGATTGGAGTATATAATGACCGAACGTATTGAAACTAGGTTTTTGGAACTCTTTTAGGGTCTATTCGAATCCAATTCGGATATTTGTTACTGTCTAACCGTTTCCTGACAGAAATTCCAACAAAATGAAGGCTTGCATCGTTTATGCTATAGAAACAAACATCGCCACATTCGACTCTTCTATTATTTTTCTCACTAATGGCTTTTTTATGCCACTCTGGAAGTTTCTTTCCTTTGTTGGCAGATTTCCCGAACATTGGGTTGTTCTGCCCGTTGAAATTCCTTAGTTTCATCCCAGAAATATAATTTGGAGACTTCGATGTATCACCACCATCACCACCGAGCGTCATGTTGTATCCGTTTTTATACGTGTCATGTTCTGCTATGAAGTGACGCTCTGCCCACTGTACATCTTGTGAAGTAAATGCTGTAAAAATTACGGTTCTTGACCAACAATCAGTTCCATATTTTCTCATCGCTCTATACAGTTTAGTTTTTCCATTTCTGGATGAATTGTAAACGTGCGTCTTCCAACGATGTTCAAGTGATTTTGATGTTAAACCGATGTACGATAATCCAGTTTTTATGTTCGTTAATTTATAGACGATATAGTTGACTTTCATTGACTTGTTCCTATATAATTGCGTTGCGGGGCCAGTTGTTCCTACTGGTTCTGTTTCGCTACCAACGAACAGAAACCCGCAACTCTATTTAGTTTCAGGAGAATTTATAATGAATGATGTGGTCAAAAAAACTTCCCTTTGGAACGAAGCCTACCGCCCGCGTACCATTGCGGATTGCATTCTTCCTGCCAAGGTCAAGAATGGTTTTGCGAAGGTGGTGGCGTCTGGTGACATTCCGAACTTTCTTCTGTACGGTCCTGCTGGTACTGGTAAGACCACTATTGCTCGCGCACTGTGCGATGAGATTGGTGCGGATGTTCTGTTCATCAACGCGTCTGAAGAATCTGGTATCGATACTATCCGTACCAAGATTCGTTCATTTGCTTCTTCCGTATCGTTCGGTGGTGGTCTGAAGGTTGTCATTCTTGACGAAGCTGACCATCTTAATCCGCAATCGTCCCAACCCGCTCTTCGTGCGTTCATTGAAGAATTCCACAACAACTGTCGTTTCATTCTGACGTGTAACTATCCGAAGAAGGTCATTCCTGAACTTCATTCTCGTTGTGTTGGCGTTGACTTCACCATTCCGAAGGAAGAAGGCAAGCTGCTGAAGGTTTCCATGGCGAAGCGTGTCATGGAAATCCTGAAGGTTGAGAAGGTCACGGCAAAGCCCGAAGCTGTTGTTGAGGTCATCAATCGTTTCTTCCCCGACAATCGTCGCATTCTGGGTGAACTGCAACAGTATGCCCGCGCTGGTGACAACGTCATCGATGAAGGCATTCTCGCCAAGCGTTCTGAATTCAGCATCGATAAGCTGATTGGTGCAATGAAGCAGCGGTCTTTCAGTGAAGTTCGTCAATGGACGGTTGAGAATATTGATAGCGATGTCAATGCGCTGTTCCGTGCGCTGTATGATGGTCTCGTTGAGAATCTGCAACCGAATGCCATTCCTGCTGCAACGATTATGATTGCGGACTATCAGTACAAGGCTGCGTTCGTTGCTGACCAAGAAATCAACTTCAACGCGTGTGTTGCTGAAATCATGATGGAAGTTGATGGAAAGTACAAGTGAGGGTAAGACATGGCAAGTGAACTATCCGAATACTTGAACAGCATCAACTATACCAAAGAAGACCTGATGGATGGGGAGCGGGGCGATTGTGAGAAATGGAAAGCGGGTTATGTTCCATTTGTGGTCAATCATTGTCTGATGCCTCATCCTGATGCAATCTTCTGGGCGAACGAATTGAATCGTCGTCCATTCATGGACAAAGACCAGCAATATCGTTTTCTTCTGAACATTCTTCCGAAGAAAAAGCGCTTCGCCAAGTGGCTGAAGCATGAGAAAGACGAAGAGAATCTTGAACTAGCGAAACAGTTCTACGGTTACTCTACCCGCAAGGCGAAGGATGTACTTCCTTTGCTGACCGATGAAGACATTGATATTATGAAAGCGGCTCTCATTACGGGGGGCCGCAAGTGAGGCTTCATGACTCTTATTCTGGTTGGCGACTGCCGCGAGAAACTTCTTACACTTTCTGATTCCAGTATCGATTGTGTAATCACTTCCCCTCCTTACTGGGCTATCCGCGATTATGGAAACGAAAACCAGATTGGTTTAGAGAAAACCCCGAAACAATATGTTGATGAATTGGTCAACGTGTTTCGGGAAATCCGTCGCGTTCTAAAAGATGAAGGGACTGTGTGGGTCAACATAGGCGATTCTTATGCGTCCTATCGAGACCCGCAAGTTCCCCCACAAAGCATGGCTGGCAAATCCCGCGATGAACCTGTGGCTGGCAAGGCTGCAAATCGGGATAGGGCTATGTTGAAATCTGTTGGTCTCAAACACAAAGACTTAGTCGGCATTCCTTGGTTGTTTGCATTTGCCATGCGTGAAGCTGGCTGGTATCTGCGGCAGGACATTATCTGGCATAAACCGAACCCAATGCCTGAAAGTGTCAAGGACCGTTGCACAAAGGCGCATGAATACATCTTTCTGTTTTCGAAATCTGAACGGTATTATTTCGACTTTGAAGCTATTCAAGACCCATCGGGTGCCCGCAAGCGGGATGTCTGGACTGTAGCAACTTCCCAATATCGGGGAGCGCACTTTGCAACTTTTCCGCCCGAACTAATCGAACCATGTGTGCTGGCAGGTTGTCCCGAAGGTGGGACCATTCTTGACCCCTTTGGTGGTGCAGGAACAACGGCTGTTGTTGCCGAAAAGTACAATCGCAAGTCCATATTGATAGAACTGAACCCTAAATATGCAGACATGGCTGCTGAACGTACAAACCAAACGAATACAGCAGCTAGTGACCTGACATTACTATTTGATTCGTCAATGGAGAACAATAATGAATGACGATATTTTTGGTGGATATGGCGTTGAAGTGAAGCTCGACAACCCTGAAAACTTCCTGAAAGTCAAAGAAACTCCGACCCGTATCGGGGTTGCCTCTACGAAAGATGGCATCAAACGCCTGTATCAGTCCTGCCATGTCCTGCATAAGCGGGGCCGTTATGCGATTGTCCATTTCAAGGAACTTTTTGCACTTGATGGTAAGATGGCTGACCTGTCCGATTCTGATATTCAGCGCCGCAACAAGGTAGCAAACCTGTTGGCTGAATGGGGACTGATTGAGATTGTTGACAAGGCTGCAACCAAGGATGAAGCCCCTATCACTCAAATCAAAATCATTCCGCACAAGGAAAAGCATGAGTGGGAACTGACACCGAAGTACAACATTGGTAAGAAGACAACTAGCAGGTAATCTATTATGGCAACAAGCGGTAAGAAAGCGTGGCTGAAATACTTTTCAAGCGGTGATGTCACTACTGTAACCAAACATGCAACAACTTTGCGTGTCGCGGGTGGTAGTGTTTTCCAGTTGACTGCTGGTACGGACATCATTGTCAAAGGGGCTTCTGATTATTCCTCACAACAGCCTGTTCAGGTTGTTAACGGTCCCTATAAGGGAAAAGTCGGGACCATCAAATTCAACGATATTCAAAAACCGCTTGTTAGAAAATCTGGTGGAGGTAGCCATCGTCTTCAGCCAAAAGATTTCGGCATTGAGGGCACATGGCTCCCTGCTGATGAGTTCGTAGACAAAGTTATGCGCGCCATCGACATGCGGGACGATTTGAGTGGGGAATTTAAAACCTTCCTCCAACATCTACTCGGGTTCTGGGCAAGGGACTCCAAGTATGACCATATATCTCTAAAGCACACTATGGAAAATGGCATCGGTAATGTGAATATTCGCGAAGTTGAAAAAGACTTTGGTGAAATCGTTTGTGCTGTTGCTATGGCAAAGAACTGGGACATCTACCCATCAGCAAAAGAAAAGCGCAAATTCGATGCCACAGTTAAGGTCTTTTTTCCATCGGCACAGAACCAGGGTGTTTATGACTTCATTCTGAAGGATACAAAGAACGGTGAAGTTCGGGTATCAACAAAGAGTGGTAGCAGCACAAACACACTGTCGCCAAACGATGTTGTGGAAATGATTAAAGCTCGGGGGAAGGCTGTATATGGTAAATTCCAACGTAAGCTGTATTTCAAAGTCGTTGAAGCTCTTGCCGAAGAGAATGTAATCCTTGGCCCAATGCTTGCGGTTTCCATTGTTGGCGATTTGCCGAAGCTAGTTGTGGCGGCGGCACAAAAGAAAAAATGGTCGCGTAAAGATGGTGACAATGCGGAACCTCTCCCCCCCGAAATAGTTCCTCATGCTATAAAATTCATTGAAAAATTCGGCTCGCCCGATATGCAGACATTTGTAAAGAAAAACCCAGCAAACGTGGCAGTATTGACTGCGGCATGTGAGTACCACTTGAAGAAACTTTCCAAGCAGAACCAAAAAGACTTCGATGAAATTTTCAATGAAGCGGTTGTTGGTGACGTTCTCTTTTGTTGGTTCAGTGGTGTGACTAATAGTAATCCAAAAGGAGCGGTTATGACAATGGAAACAATCAATGGTGTTTATCTTCGTAGTAAGAATAACGCTGGAACAAGTGGTGGTAGACCCCGCTTTGCTGACAAAATGGGACTTCAACCATGAACCTTGTCGCTATTAGTTTGTTGCCGAAACTTCTCGCGCTTGGCTCGCTGGTCATTTTTCTACTAGTCATGGCGTACTTTATTTTCAGGCCGAAAATCGACCCCCGCAAGCACCATTAATACCAAAATAAGGGGTTGACGCCCAGTCCGCCCTATGGTATTATACTAGAAATACCGATTCCTTAGTATAACGGAGACTCTATGTCTACTCCGATGTCTGACTTTTACACAAATGTCAAGGTCTGGGGCAACAAGGTTCTGTTGCGCCATGTTCGCCACGGTCGCCGCCATGACGTTGAAGTTCACGACTGGCAGCCGCGCCTGTTTATTCCCTCCAAGAAAGAAGCCGAATTCAAATCCATCGAAGGTAAACCCCTCGCTGAAATGAAGTTTGGCAACATCAAGGAAGCAAAGGAATTTGCCGAGCGGTATCAGGGTGTTGATAACTTCGAAATCTATGGCAACACTGAATGGAAATACCAGTACCTTGCTGACGCATACAAGGGTGAAGTCAAGTTTGACAGTTCCCTTATCTCCATTGGCATCATCGACTTGGAAGTAAACTCTTCCAATGGTTTCCCCGAACCGAAATACGCCAATGAAAAAATCACCGCTATCACTCTGCGCCTGAATGGAAACATCTACACTTGGTCTTACAAAGACTATACCAGCAAAGCGGAAAATCGGTGGTACATCAAATGCAACTCTGAAGCTGAAATGCTTCGTTCGTTCCTGAATCGCTGGAAGAATGAATGTCCCGACATCATTAGTGGCTGGAACGTGAAAGGGTTCGACATCCCATACCTTGTCAATCGCATGGTCAAGGTGTTTGGTGGCCCCGAACAAATGAAGGATTTGTCCCCGTGGCGTATCGTTCAGGAACGCACTTCCCGCATTCGTTTTGCGGGACGCGACGTTGAGCAACAGACTTACGAAATTGCGGGCGTAGAGGTTGTCGATTACATCGATGCCTACAAGAAATTTGTTCTGAAGCCTCGCGAATCATACAAGCTCGGGTACATTGCACAAGTTGAACTTGGTGATGACAAGATTGCCTATGATGAAGACGAAGGTCTCCATGGCCTCTACGATGCAGACTTCGAAACGTTCATCGATTATAACATCAAGGACGTTGAACTTGTTCATCGCCTAGACGAAAAGCTGAAGCTATTCGAACTGGTTATTTTTCTGGCCTACAACTCCAAGGTCAACTACTCTGACGTGTTCTCGCAGGTACGCATGTGGGACGCGCTGATTTACAATGAACTTCTCCGCGATAACGTTATTGTTCCGCAGAAGAAGGAAACCGTGAAGGATACAAAGTACGAAGGGGCATATGTCAAGGAACCTCAAATTGGTTTCCATCGCTACGTTTCTTCGTTTGACGTTGAAGGTCTGTATCCCGCACTGTTCATTGCATTCAACATTTCTCCTGAAACACTTGTCCCGTACGCAAGTCTCCCTGATGATGTGAGGGACTGGTACGATGAACACAGTTTTGGGTCTAACAATGTTGACAGGCTGTTGGAAGGTGATGTTGATACTTCTATCCTGAAGGAGCATGGACTTTCCATGGCGGCCAATGGACAATTCTTCCGTACCGACATCGAAGGGTTCATGCCCCGCATTGTCAAGCGTCTGAAGATGAAGCGTAAGAGTGCCAAGACGAAGATGCTTGCGATTGAACAGGAAATGGAAAATTGCCATGATGCTGACGCCAAGTTGAAACTGAAGGCGGAACATTCCGCATTGGACATTCTTCAGCAAGGTATCAAGGTTACGATGAACTCCATGTACGGCGCTGCGGGTAACGAATACTTCCGATTCTTTGACCTGCGGTTGGCGATGGGTATTACTCTGTCTGGACAGTTGTCTATCAAATGGATTGACAAGACACTCAACAAGCTAATGAATAGCTTCCTGAAGACAAAGGATATTGATTATGTCATCTATTGCGATACCGACTCTGTCTATCTCGCAATGGAAGAATGTATCAAGCGGGCTGGCGCGCACGGGGCTGACATCCATAAAGTCATTACTTTCATGGATAAGGTCTGCCGTGATATGTTTGAACCCGCCATCAAGAATGGGTTCTCTGCTCTTCGAAACTATCTGAACGCTCCCGAAGATGCCCTCTTTATGAAGCGTGAAGTGTTGTGTGACACCGCAATCTGGCAAGGAAAGAAGCGTTACCTGCTGTCCATTTGGAACAGTGAAGGTGTTGCTTACGAAAAGGCTAAGGTCAAGGTGAAAGGTGTTGAAATTGTCAAGTCATCTACTCCAAAGGTTTGCCGCGAAGCGTTGCAGAAGATGGTCGAGGAAATGCTGAAGGGTGACGTTGATAATGTCAGGACACTCACAAAGGACTTTGAAAAGAAGTTCATGACGCTCCCGATGGAAGATATTTCCTTTCCTCGTAGTGTGAATGACCTTGAAAAGTATCGGGATGCTGCAACGATGTATGCGAAGGGAACTCCGCAGAACGCCAAAGCTGCCCTGATTTACAATTGGATGTTGAAAGAGAAGAAACTTGACAAGCGTTTCCGCTCCATTAGCAGCGGCGACAAAATCAAGTATGTGTACCTCAAAGAACCGAACCCGATTCATGAGGAAGTCATTGCCTTCCGTGGCGACAAACTTCCTTCTGAATTGGGATTGGATGAATATATCGACTATCGCAAGATGTTCGAAAAAGCATTCATCGACCCGCTTTCCTCACTTCTGGAAGCGGCTGGATGGAAATTGGAAGAACCTAACACATTGGAGGCATTGTGGGCATGAACCCGAATCTTTATCTTGAACTGTCTGAAGTAACTGAAAAGAAATTTCCCACTGGCGTTACCCTTTCGTCCGAACACATTGAACTGTTGCATCATGCAATGGGGATGGTGACGGAGTCTGGTGAATTTATGGATGCGTTGAAGAAGACTCTTATCTACGGAAAGGAACTGGACAAGACCAACCTGCGGGAAGAAGTTGGTGACATCCTTTGGTATGTTGCGGGTGCGCTTCGTCTTCTGGACACTACGTTCGAAGCTGAAATGGAACGCAACATTGAAAAGCTGAAAGCTCGTTATGGTGAAAAGTTTGATGCCCACAAGGCGCTGAACCGAGACCTTGATACGGAACGCAAGATTCTTGAAGGGAATGTGGGGGGTTGATAACCCCCCTTTTATTACCGATTAACCCTCAAATCCCCCTGTAAGACCCCTTTAAAGGGTGGTTATTATCGGTTGACAATGGTCCCGTATTCTGGTAGAATCGAGGTCATACAACCACACTCTATTTGGAGAAATCCTTATGTCATTACTGGGTCTAGTAAGAGTGTTACTCATACTGCAAACGTGCAGAATCTAACATCATACACTTTTAACTTGAAACAAGCCCCTAAATTTAGAGGTGCTATACGAGTTTATCTTGATGATATTAGAACAGACTCTTTTACTTGGAGTGCTAGCAATCCTACAGTTCTCACAATACCGTCTTTTTCAGCAACAACACAAGCTGTAGTAATATTAGACCAATACTCAGTACCTGCTATAGAGTCTAATGACTTAGTGTCGTTATCTACTTTCAATAACTCTTTTAGCATAGTAGACACTTCTTATCAATCAACATCCAACGCCTATAGTAACTCTATGACTGAATTA
>OGVT01000081.1_pt1 | contig 11433 bp, 16 predicted proteins | sample 1575831 | NCBI WGS metagenome assembly OGVT01 (sample SAMN07581542, study PRJEB24739) | freshwater metagenome | place: Singapore | collected 2015-04
CTTGCCAACTCTTCCCTCAATTGACGCATTTGCGCTCTTAACGATTGCGTTTTTTCGGTTGCGTTACCTTGTAATTCGAATTCTAATACAACTTTATTATTAGCCATTGAAAATCATTTTAATTAGTTCGTAAGTACCCCAAAGTAAAGTAGCAACAATGGTCATATTGATACAGTAAGTTAGCCATTTTGGTAATTTATTTTGATAGCTTTTAGCATCCGACTTGATGCCCATCTTTTGCATCTCACAAATGTTCTTGAATGTAGCTTGTGGATTATTCATAGTGATATTGGTTATATATTATTTGACCTCCAACGAAGATATTGTCTTGTGGATAGGTTGAATTTTTAAGTAGTAATTGTGGAGCGAAAGTCAAACCTACAATGTCAACTCCAAGTTCAAAGTTACCGCTTATCGTTTCAATATTTTCGCTCACAATAATGGCATCCTTCACACTTAATACACCTGCTGATGCACCCAATTGTACATTGAACTCTACCACTCCATTGCCATCAATCCCTGCACTTATTTGTCCAATAGTCAACATTAATTTAAGATACCACACACTATCATCGGGAACGGTTATATAACTACCTTTTTCGGTTGTGAGTGTGATGGGTGTTGTGTTATTTGTCCAGTAACCTGTACCACGTACTTGAATAATTCCACTTTGATATTCACCTGCGTAAGTGCCACCACTACCGATTGTCACTCCACTATTGATTGCCTTTGCATCCGTGCCACCAACCAAGCTATTAGTAATGCCAAACGTAAGTACATTACGCTCACCATATACCATTGTATTGAGTACATTTTTATCAATGGTATTATTGGGAGTGGAAATCAAAGTTGTATTGGCTGACCTCACGATGGGTACTTTTGTCAAGAGTTCAGACTTATTACCACCTTGTAGAGTTTTTGTCTTGCCATCTGGAATCTTTGCATAGCAATCAGTATTCACCCATAAATAACCGTATTGATTACAACACGCTTCAGTTGCAGTTGCGGGATTTCCTTCTGCATCAAGGAAAGGAACACTACCATTGGTATTAATTACGTTACCGGGATGCAATAAACAATCGGCAGTAGCACTCACAAATTTTATTAACTTGACCTTAACACTATCCTGCATACCTACCACATAATCGCTAATTTCTAAAATGCGATAATATGAATCTTTGATATATATTTTGTCATTGAATTTGAACTGATAAATATCTGCAAATTCAAGAGAAAAGAATGCCTCAATAACACGTGCATCAGGTGCATAAATGTCAGCAATATAATCATTCCAATAACGCTGATATAAGGTCTTATATGGTGTACTTGGAATGTAATGCAATGGAACTTCTTGACCAAAGTTCAAATCTTCATCTGCAATGGTTGGTTGATTTCGTGTATAATGGTTGAATAAAAAGAAATAACGTGAAGGATATGTACCATTTTCGTTATCGTACATATCAATTTTTATTTCGTTATCCGTCTTGTAAAGGATCCTCGCTCCAGGATTAACGTAACCACCTGCATCATTGATAAATTTAGGAATGGCAAAAGTTGTATTATTTATTAATGCACAAGGGGTGGGAAAGAAGAATGTTTCTACTTTGATTTCATTGGTAGCGAAATCATTTTCAGCATCAATCAATTCAAGCCTACCATAGACACGATTACCTTGTGAGTTATAAATGTTATTTAGATAGTCATTTGATTGCTTATATGTCCATAAGTTTTTCACACCTTGGTAATCCGATGTTGATGTGAGTGTTATGTCCTTTGATATGTCTATCTTATTTGACCAATCTTTGACATTACCTTCAGATAGATACTCCATTATTGGTTTAAATGTCAAAAGTTTTGGGTTTACATCATCAGCAATAACTACCAAATTGAACATCTTGAAAAGTGAACTCATAAATTCACTACACTTCATAATGGGTGCATTGATACTCCAGTCAATATCATTTCCGTAAACCTTTGAAGCTGATACACATTCAATGTTTGAATTTTGGTCAAAAGGTGGAGTACCATAAGTGCTGACATCTTTGAACCTTAACGATCCTGCAGGAATAGCAGTAATGTTGAAATCACCCCACAACACCAATTCAATTGTTGTTCCTGCTTCAAGTAACACTTCCGATGTTTCAGTTTCTCCAAGATTTGCAGAAAGTGATTCATTGCTTGTACCTGCTATATTCCAAAAACTTGCTAATGTAATTGGTGTTACAAATTTGTCACCATTTGGATTGGTTTGCAAAAAACTTAAATTAGCACCTCCTCCTGCTGGGCCATATTGGTTAACTTGAATAACTGCATTGATTATGTAATTTCCGTTGAATGGAACAGTATAGATATTAGCACCACTCACGTTATTACCCGGATCATTAACAACAGTCATTGCAGGAATAGTGTAACTATAAATAGTTGTTCCATCAGCCAATGTAACTGGAGTGAAATCCGTTCCATCAAAACCAACATTATCTATCCCACTATCCACACGAAATACGGCAGTATCTCCATTCCCTCCAACCATAGTCATAAAATTGTTTTCCGATGTGAAAGGAATCCACATTTTATCCAATTGCTCCGTTAATGTTGTGCTATCAGCATCATTGAATTGAAAACCACTCAATGCAAAGATTTTATCAAAGATGTATCTTGCCCTTATGAATGGAGTAAGTTCGTGAACTTTAATTGCCTTTTGATATAATGCATCAGGGCTATCGTAAGGATTCAAATAAATAGACCTTCCATCAGTTGAATAGCTATTGCCTATCCACTTATTGCCCCTATCAGTAATTCCAAAATTTACATTCTCATCATTTGCAATGGCATCAATTGTACTAAATGTAATTTCTATTGGATAATCAATTTGCAGTTCCGATGCTATGTAATTTTTAAAGTCAGCATCTCCGATGGTCTTGAAGAAATCAACTGTATTCCCAAAGAAAACAATTTCCAAATCACTCACCTCACCATTGCTTGTGTATGCCGCTTTAAATTGAACGTAACCATCAATAATTGGTATGGTGTCAACTGTGATAGATGCATTGATTTTTCTCTTTGGATTGAATCCACTAAACTGAAATGTGTTCTCTTGAATAAATCCAAATATAGATGCGTTGGTTGGGGTAAATGGAATGCGAAAAGTCCTTGAATAGTTACCTCTCGGAGCAAGGTCTTTGATGTCATTAAATGACCAATTGAGTGAAATGTTTTCATTCTCATAAAGGTCAACCAATACAGGTGTTTGATTATCCTGCGTATAAAGTATTAATGCTGTTTCCATCTTTTATAATTATGGGCAATTACCAAAACCAACTGTTACATAAATATTACCAGTTACCAAGCCACCACCTGCCCAAGTAGGTAGAGTTAATCTAAAATAATTGTAAGTAGTTGTGGGATGTGTACCCCATACACCATTGTAAATAATTGGTGTGCCTGGAGTGTTCAAGCCTTGCAATGAGATTATAGAACCACCACCAACTGATGTATTACCAAGCTCCAATTTACCTGCTGACACATAAGATACTGGTGTTGTGAAGGTGTAATCAATTTGTATATAATACGTTTGACCAGGTACTGGTGTATTACCTAATGTATCTTGAACGCTTACTTGTATATATCTACCACTTTGAGCATTTGTTGCAACTACATTAGCAGCATTACCATAATTAGCACCCAATGTCATTGTAGTTGAACCAGTCATTCTTGTGAATACAGTAGAGTAATCACACGGATCAGGAACTGGAATAGGATAGGTAGTTACGTTGACATTTATTGTATCGTAATCATTAGCCAATTGAAGCCTAACTGATTGATTGAACTTCTTGGAATTGCGCTCACGCTTCATCAAATAGTTAGTGTCCTCAACAACAACTGGCAATATATTGTAACCATCAACGTTGTCATCCACCATCCAAACTGATTTAGAATAAAACAAATCTTTCATCGCTTTGAATTCCGATTCAGTTAACCAATCACTTGTCAAATTAATGAAGGTCTTTGTTATTGGCTCACGCTCATTAATTGATCTTGAATAATTTTTAGTGTCAAATGGAGCGTTAATAGATGCCGTGTTATAGTTGCCTAAATAAGTCTTGTACCTTTTCTTTTCAACATCAATAGAACGCTCATTCTTTTTAGTGAATGAGTAGCTATCCCATCCACCCAATTGGTTTAACCAATACAAATGAACTGGGTTGTACTTGCAATCCTCATCAATGTAAAATCCATATTTTGCAGTAACCTCATTTTCGGCTGCATCAATTCCAACAACTGTCCAAAATTCAGTAGCATCAGCTTGTGCTTGTGATATGTATGAGCCTTCAATAAGATTCTTCAACCCAACTGGCAAGTGAAATAGTCCGTATTCAAGAAATGCCATTGGTATGGTGAAGCTTATTATTCGAGTGTTGGTATTATCATATAATATAAAAAGAAATACATCAATTGATGTGTAAGGATAATTGCTATTTATGTAACTACCATCATCAGCTATCCACGAAAGAATTTTATAAGCTGAATCTTGCGCTGCCAATACATTTGAACGAGATACTCTTTGCCAATTGATAACCTCATTTTGAAGGGATGCAGGAATATTAATTCGAGTGGCTACCGTTTCTTTATTAAACCCAAGTGTGTTATCGTAAAATTGTGACAATGCAATTGGCTTGGTGTCATTACTACCCATAACCAAAAAGTTACTCTTGCCCTTGCCATACACGCACATCACATAGTATTGCACCGTGACCGATTCATCTTCAGTAAATACACCACCAACATCATAGCCTTCATACAAATCAACCCTAAATAAATTGGTAAGGTTGTCATTAACCGTTATTGGCTCACTAATCTGCAATAACACATCATCTGAATTATTGATAGTTACATTGGTTTTAATGAGTTGGTTCAAGATAGTCTTGGCATTGAATACACCACTACCTACTGCATTTGGCGCAAGGTAGAATTTATATTGGTTACCCATATTGCCATCATTCACCACAACGATGTATTTGTAACCAGTATTTGCGAACTGGTCTGAAGTCATAGTAAATGACACATCATTATTGGAGTAGCACATTCCCTTAAAGTCATCTGCTCCTTGTGCCGAAAGTCCTCTTATTGCTGTATTGTAGGCCATCTTATATCTTTATTTTACCGCTAATATTTTCTTCAATTGCTATTGTAATTTCACTTTTTAAAGCTTCAATAAATTTGTCATTAAAATCAATCAATGTTTCATTGACTGCATCCCGATAATAAAAGAGTGGTTTGATTCCCCTTCTACCTATTGACATACTGATATTGTATGCGATTGCTTCCATTGCGTTTTCTCTCGCTTTTGGAGTAGCAAACTTTTTGAATGAGCCATTTTCATTACGTGGTGAAATCTTTTTGATTTTCATCCATTGGAGTATCGCATCCGTTGGAGGTCTCTTTCCTGGCTTCCTTCCTTCCTCTACATAGTAAGCATATTTCTCTGCTTCACCCTTTGCAAAGAAATCAATGCGCTTGTATTTGTTGTCATACCGGAATGCTAATGACTTGCGTAATGTATCTGATGCAACTGCCCTTCTTTTCTTTCCATTCACAGTTCGATATACGCCAAGATTGAGCATTGCCTTTTCGACAACCTCCTGCCCAAATTCCTGCATCAATTGTGTGAGTGGATTAGATGCCATCTGTGAACTTTAAAAATGCAGTATTTGGATTATCAATTAAAAGGTCAACAAAGGCATCAATTCCTTTCACATCTAATGCAACTCTAAATGCATCGTAATCACTTGACATATCCCATCCAAAAAAGATGTTGTGATCAATGACCTCAAGTATCTGCAACTCACCTTTATTTGTTATTTGATACCTCATATCTCAACCATTATTGAACAGTTATGAATTGTTGCACTATTTGTTCCAACAGTACTATAATTTGATGCTCTAAATGTCACGTTATCCCCTGCTGAATAAGTAGCAGTTGTCGCTCCACTATTGGCTTCAGTACCTGCCGCACTACCTGCTGCTATTGTAACCACAACAGATGTGTCAACTGCATTTTTTCTCAATGTCAAAATCAATGCTCCAGTTGCTGACTGGGCTGTATAAATTCTCACGTAAAAATTAGAAAGTGTACACGCGTATGGTGCAACAAAAATCCGTGCATCTTCCAAAGCATTCAATGTTTGAAAATTGAAACATCCAAATTGCGAACTTGTTGCAGCCAATGAACTACCAACCAACACACCCATAAAACTTTTAGATGTTGTTAACTTGGCATTTAATTGCGTTTGGATGGCTGATGTCACACCACTCAAATAACCTAATTCAGTTGATGTAACTGCATTGGTTGCTACCTTACCACTACCATCACTCACCAACGCTCTTGATGCAGTCAAGTTACTTGATGTAATGGTTGTCGCTGCTCCAGTTATTGTATCTTGTTTAGTGGATAACGCATTGCTATTTTCCCACAATCCATTTGATGAATTGTATTTGAGAATATCATTATTGGCAACCGATGTAATTTGCACACCGTGCAACTCATCTAACTCATATCCATTTTGAATAGCCAAAACAACCCTCCCTAAAGTGGGATGCGCTCTTGCTACATAACCAATAAACACACTATGGTTAGGTTCAGCAGGAGGTGTATTTGCTACCATACCGCCTGCCGTTGAAGCTGACAACCATAAAGAATCTCCTGCCGTGAATGCGCTTGTATCTAAATCGTGAAGTGTACCATTAACTGCTATTTGTCCATCGCTATTGTTTGGAATATCAGCTATAACCATTCCAATGGTTTTGGATGATGTAGCTTCAGTATTTGCTTGTGCAAGTAATGCATTTGGTCTATTGCCAGTTGCACCACTTAAATAAACAATTTGACCTTTTGTTAAAGTGCTACCAGTTGAATTACGTACAACTATTTGAATGCGCTCTGCACTATCAACAACCCCATCAACATCCGTGTCATAGGTAGAGGTAAGCATATCACCTACATTCCACGTTCTATCTGCTGATAAATCTTGTGTTGTACCATTTATGGTAATATTTCGGGTTGTAGGCACACTACTCCCACCACCTGGAATAGTTTTCCAAGTGTTATCCCCTGCCAAATAGTCGGTAGAGGATGCAGGATCATTAGTTTGTATTGAAGCTTCTTCATTAGTTACCGATGTATGGTATATCACACGCGTTCCACAAATAATCAACAGTTATATCAATGGACAATTGCACTCCAGTTAACACGTGGCTAAATTCTTCAATGAATGGTTGTGCGCTTATTGGTTTACCAAGTACTACGCTCTCATCAAATATGCTTCCGTTCTCCAACATATTTACAAAGTCACCTGCCAACTGGATACATTCACTCATTGATTGCCTTTGATATTCTGTCTTATCTTCTTTGTCACGTGGCAAATCGGAAAAATAAACATCAAATGAATAGGTTAAGGATCCTGAATCAAATGAAAATGATGTTGGTGTAACGTGCATCCAAGGCCATTCACCTTCCTTTTCTAAATCAGCTTGAGATATTTGACCGTGCGTGAACCTACGTATCAATGCGTGGCTATTGGCGAAGTCTTGAAACTTTCCAATTACTACGTTATAAGTGTAAAGTGAAGATGCGCTCATATTAGTTAAGTAGCTTTAATGGTTATTTTTAGTCATCAATTGCTTTTGAAAATTAAAATAATCTATCCGGTACGATAGATGCGCGAATATGGTTGAGGCTTGTGTATTTGTGATGGCTTCAAATTTAGTCACATCCCTATCTGCAAGTTCTTCTATGACGTGAAACCATCCGTATTTGGATGAGAGTTCACTGGTTGCAACGCCTCCTCCATCATCTCCATCGCTATCTTCAGATTCTTCATCACTTGTGAATCCAAATACTGAAGCGAAATGTTCACCAATTCTTTTTCGATAGTCGAAAAAAAAACCAACGCACCATTTGCAATGGCTAACGGCATCTCATTGAACTCATCAGCGTTCTTGAGATGTGATGCGTTGTAAGGTTCGATGGTGTACTTATTGCCCAATTGATTTGAGATAGGTCTATAAAGGATAGCAAGTATCTTGGTGAGGTTCTTTGGGAAGTCTTTGCAATTGGCATCAAGGTCAAGCCACTCACCAAATGAAATAGCATTGATGTCAGGGACAAATCCATAATCCTTCCACTTATTATGTTTGGCAGCTTGTGGCTCATCAATAACCGACTTAAATGCATTAATTGCATTTTGCATTTGTTCAGGTGACAACTGTCTAACGAAGTCTTTTGATTGTCCGATTATTGCCGATACTTGACCAATCTCATTACCTTCATTCAAGATGAAGTCAACGTATTGCTTTACCGTGATGGTGTTATAGTCAAGTGATATTTTTATCTTATTCATTGTCGGGAATCTTATTTGAAAGTTCGGTGATCCATTCGGTGAATAGTTCGGTGATTGATGTCTTTGCTAATCTCTTGCGCTGCTCCTTTTGTTGCAGCCACATACCAAATAGCACCGCGATTGTGAATGTTGATTGAGTTGCAGGATTTACCTCTTGATTCTCCATCTAATCTAATTTAATTTGATTTTCATTTATTATCTCGTAAAATCGTGTACGGAATTTTGCCACACCTTCCAATTCATCTGATGAAAGATTTTGTGAATTGTATTTCACCCAACTGCGTAACTCCTGCTCCAGTTCCCAAAATGCAACCCACAACTTTCGAGATTGTTGGAACATTTGAAGTTCCTCTTGATCTTCATCAGTAAATTCGTATATGACCTTCATAGCTTTTGGAGTTCTTCTTTGACTAACCTACACCAATCGTAAAAATTATTCTCATCAGATTCACTTACAAACCAATCCAAAGTCAAAAGAATGTTGATGTGATGCAAAGCGCAGGTAACTGCACGTGCGTAGACACTACCTTCATCCTCACTCATCTTGGCACGTACCATAGGCTTAAAGCTATTGACTAAATGATTAGCGTATTCTTTTGGTGTCATAGCTTATCACTAATTATTATTTGTACTGGAGCATCAGCGTCACCCACGATTGTATTTCTCGCTTGTTTAGGTTTGAAGTATTCAAGTGTTTTCAAATAGAGTTCACTTGCAATCATCTTGTCCTCATCATTTCGACTGCTCCAAAGCTTATTCATAAATTCATTGAATTGCTCTGCTTGTTGTCCAGTGATTGATTCTCCAAGTGCCTCCCATTGCAAAGTCTTTTGACCTTTTGCACCTGGAGGTTTTCCGTTTGGATTGCCCGATTTTCCTTTTTCAAATGGCATATGCGATTGAATTTTATTGATACTTACAATATTATTCACCCCAAGACCATTTAATAAACTTGACCACTGAATAAATAACCAATGCAGTCAAACTAACATAAATGGAAAAAGAAATAAGCCAATCAATGGCATCATAAATTTTATATTTCAATATTTGTTTATTCATAACTCTAACTTACTCTTAAAATGATTAATTAACTGTTCCATCTTATGATCGTAGTATTTGGTAAAGGTCAAGAACCCCTCCTTATCGTTTTCCCAAAGCTTATACAACACGTTCCTCAACCTTTGACCATTACTCTTTCTCTCAATCTCAAAGTCCGCTTTAAGGTCATTCAAGATATCCCTTTCATTAGTAGCGAATTCCTCTTCTTTTATCGCACAATAGACAAATGAATTCTGCAAAGAGAATAGTTGACCTGCCGTAGCAGGAGTAAGTTCATTAGTGCCAATGACAATGGCAGTAGTTTTGTCCTTGCGTGACTTTATGGATTCGATTTGTGCAGGAAGGATTATCATATATCAAAGATAGTCAATTATTTAAGAAAATCAAGTAATGAAATGGCATCATTTAGGTCAGTCAAGCTACCTCTTTCATTTGCTTCAAGCAGATGGTATCTCAATCCAGTTGTATAGATGTCCACCGTTGCAAGTGGTAGCATCACCCGAAAATGTGGTTTAGCTATTCGCTTCCACACAATCATATTTTGAGAGGCATATTGAGTGAGCATTTTTTCAAAGAGTTCAGCTCTCATTTCTTTTCTTTTCATATTACTTCATTTATATCCATAGTAAGGTTTTTAGGTGAAAAAAGATTGAAGCTACTATCAATCCAAATTCAATCCTATTTACTTATCTCTTTAACTATAATTGATAAGTACTCATTGCCCAAAAGTTCCAGTTAGGTTCTGGCATTAGTAAGGTATCTTTACTTCCCTTCACCACCAAGTCGCACCTCTGCGGAGCTTGGATTTAATTATACTAATGTTGTTCATCACTCAACAAATCTCTCGGACTTATTCCGATACCAAATCAAGTGATGGTTCTTTTCGCAATCGCTTTTATTCGCTACTTAATTATAGTTACATAGCAAGGGATTAAAACGGGAAAAAACCTTGTTCAGATATCAAAGAAAATTCCCCAATGATTTAAACGTGTTCAGCGCATTAAATCAAAGGGGAAAAATCACAATGCATACTGAACACTACAAAGATAGTAATTCAGTTAAATGGTTGCCTAATTAGTTATCAACAAAAAGTGTTCCTTTTGCTAACGTATTTTTTCTTATCTTATCAATCTGCTCCTGGTTGTTGTCAATGTGTTCATCTATCTTGTGACGCATCACAAATGACCATTTGTCCTTACCATTGGTAAACACGATTCGGCTCTTTGGAATACCCAATTTTTCAGCAGTAGAATATACGGCATCATTATCCGATTCATTTCGTGCAGTTAGTATCCACACCTCATTATTATCTTGAATGGCTTTTAATGCCATTTCTTTGCCTTTGTCGGTGGATAGGACACCATCGTAGTCAAAACTAATTCTCATTGTTCTTAAATATTTCAACTATTGTCATCGCAAGTACCACTGGCCAACAGAATGCCGTGAACAACATACCCAAGATATTCTCAAGAGTAAAACGTAGGGTTTGCTTTAGGATCATCACGGCCATCAGTCCAATAAGTGATAAGCCTATCAGTAAATAGGACATAAAACAAAAATGTAGCAGGCTCATCATATTCCCGATTTTCTTGATTTTTTTCCACGTTTTTTCTTTTGTGGGGGTTGTTCTTCAGTAAGTAGCACCTCCTCCCTTTTTAGTTGGTTGTGTAGGTCACTAATGATTTTATTAACGCAAGGAACGCAACTGCTCACTTTGGTGTTAGTTCCTTTCATTATGCTATCCAGTTGCGCCAATAATTTTCTATTTGCATCAGTTAAAACATTGGTTCGTTTTACTTCAGCAACTAATGCTCTCGCTTGTTCAACAAGTTCTGCATCAACTACCTTTGGCCATCTACCTGCAGGGCAGTCCGCAAAACTCATCTTTGTCTTAAGGTCAAGAAAACACCCACAAGGTTTGAAGGTTACACCATCCAGGGTGACTGGTTGGGCGAAAGGATTTAACTTATTCAATGGC
>OGVT01000083.1_pt1 | contig 11278 bp, 9 predicted proteins | sample 1575831 | NCBI WGS metagenome assembly OGVT01 (sample SAMN07581542, study PRJEB24739) | freshwater metagenome | place: Singapore | collected 2015-04
GTTTCCCAGTCACGATATGCAGAACAGAAGCAGAAGGCGCAAGGGATGTCTCTTCCTGAAAAACTTGGAACCGCAGCACAGAATGAATTATCACAATTGTGGGCAGGTGCTCAAGATGTAGGTGATATTGGAAAGGGAATGTTTGCAAATCTCACAAGCCAAGAGGGAATGTGGGATGAGGCAATGGCAAGTATGCGAGATCGCGAAGTAGAACAGGCGCAACTTGAAGAAGGTAGAAAGCCATTCGAAGAAGTTGTTCCTTGGTACGTACGTGGCGCAGGCGCGTCGCTTCCATATATAGTTGATAGTGCTCTTCTTGGCCCAAAGTTCGTAAGAGGCGCAGCCAAAGGTTTGGATGTAGTGTCAGACGTACTCAAATCTGGCGCAACCAAAGTAGGAGAAGGCGGTAAGTCTTTGGTTGAATTGGCTGCAGAACTACCAGGAGTGATGGGTAAACCAGGTCAGTACCTCCAAAAAGAAGTTGTACAACCTATTGGTAGAGAAGTTGCTAGGTTTAAGAAACAAGTTCCTATAGTGAATCCGTGGCTAAAAGGAGCCCCATCCAGTATCCTTGGTGGTACTGCTCTTGGCGGTTTAGAGAGCGGTTTACAGTATAACCAAGATATTGAAGAGGGACTTCTCGCCTCTGCTCTTGGTACTGCTGGTGGCGAACTCTTAAAACCGATGTTCCACCGTATGCCTAGTTTCTACAATGAAACTGAAAAGAAACTTGTAGATTGGGCAAAGCAACAAGGTTATCGTCTGTTACCAGGAATGGAGACTGGCCACCGCGGAATGCAGATGTTTGAGAACCAGTTGCGCGGTGCAGAGTCATGGACTGACTTGGTAAACCAGATTGATAGAGGTAACGAGTATATTACCAATAGACTTGTTTATGATCAACTTGGTTTCCCAAAGACTGAACTAGGTAAGATGCAAGAAGTATCTCCTGATACTTTGAAGAGTCACATCTCTACACTCAGAAATGAGTACGAAGATCTTCTCAATAAGACTAAAGTGCGCATTGAGCCAAGTGACCTTGACCAGGTTAAGGCGGATCTTTCCGTTTTGGATCCTGCGGTAAAAGAGAACAAGAAAGTTATTGGAACTGTAAACTCTTATATTGAATCAATTGATAAATTGCACTCAACGCAGATGCCAGTTAGAGACCCTATGACAGGCAAAATGCAGAAAGGAACTAGCGATTCAAGAGGATTCCAACAGTTAAGACGATCAATCAAGGGTTCTCTCGACCAAGCATATGACCAAAAGAATTCTCTCTTGGCTTCTCATTTGGAACCGCTTCTTAAGACACTTGATCTTGGTGTAGAACGCGGGGCAAGAGACTTTGGTGGTGATGCAGCCGCTGCTGAGTGGAAAGACCTCAATGAACGTTGGGCCATGAGTAATCTTATCATGGAAGAGGGTATGAATGCCCGTAACATGGTAGACCTCGATAAACTTGGTCGTCATTTCATGAGTGATAATCCTAAGCGTTATCTGATGGAGAATGCCGGACCAAGGATGAATGAATTGTTCAAAGCTACTAAGTTCAATGAGATGGCTAAGAACACTGCATCAGGTGGTCTGTTCAATGAATCAGGAGAATTCTTAAAGAATCCTCAAGCGAAGTCTACCTTCCAAAGATTTGTTGGCACTTCACCTGCTGCTTGGGTTCCAGGTTTAAGAAGCGCTTATATGGAGGCGTACTCAAGAGGTTATCCTTCTCAATACGGTCTTCTTGGTTTCACCGGTAAAGGTTTGGCAAACTTGCCAATCTATACTCGTTCATACCAACAGGCAACTCAGATGTATCCTGAAATCGCAAAGGAAGTAGGGAATAAAATCCAAGAGTTCAACGCGCAAACAGAAGAAGCAAAGAAAAGACTCGAAAAACTCGGCGCTTCATTTGATGATTTGTTAGGAGACTAACATGGGATTCATGGAATACCTTAAGGAGTTGATGGATAAGAAGGTTACTACTCCAAATCTCATGACAGGAGGAGATGACACACGTTCTGTTGGTCAACGTTTACGCGATGCAGGTGAGTGGTTACCAGGAACTGGCGATGCAATTTCTGGTTATGACGCGTGGGAAGCTTTTAAGAAAGGCAATTATGGAGAAGCTGCGTTAAACGCCGTGGGAGTTCTTCCTGGCATACCTGCTATGGCGGGCGTTATTAGAAAAAGTTCTGAGTCTATGGTACCTGAATTTGCTTACAGAGCTCCTGAAGGTTATAATGTGGCTAGAACTAGAGATGAAAAGTTAGTTGAAGATACCATAGTTAATCTACATGAAAATTGGGCCAAAAGAGCAGGTTCTGAAAACGATCCTTTCTATAAGTTAATTGAAGAAGGAAAGATTAATGCCGATAACATGGATGACGTGTTTGGTAGTACGGAACAAATGGCAGAACTTGTAAGAGATAGACCTACATTCGCTAGTAGAATAGATAATATAGGCGGTTACTCTGGGCAGTATGATAGACTTCCTCATTGGACTAAAATGTTGGAAGATTATAGAGATAATCTTGATCTTATTCCTAACGATATAGCGGGCGAACCGCATATGTTGATAGATCTATATGATGCGCATCTTTTATCTAAACATCCAGACAACCAAGATTATTATAAATTTCACACTAAAGAAGACTTTGAATCGGACGATTTATTGAGTGGATCTACTTCGCTCAGTACCAAAGAACAAAAGTTTTTTGACAAATTAAATGATCAAGACTTAGTAGCGCTCGATTTAAATAGAAGTATGATTCCTATGTTTAATGATGTAGGAGAAAACGCGCTTCTACACGCACTTAAAAAAGGAAATATAACGCCTTCTTCTTTGGCAGATAATAGAATTGGTCTTACGGGTTTAATTGATTTTATTAAACAACACAAAGATTACATCGCGACAGAAGGTTCAAAAGTTCCTCCAGAAGACATTTTGAATACATTTGATACCGGTCATCAATGGATGGAACTTAAATCTCCAGAACAATTGAAATCTGAAGGACATAAAATGTCTAATTGCGTTGGAGGATATTGTAACAAAGTAGAAAAAGGCGATTCAAGGATTTTCTCTTTACGTAATGCAGAAGGTACGCCAAAGATAACTGCCGAGTGGGATCCTAGAAGTAGGTCATTTCCTCAAATATTTGGACCAGGTAATTCTACGCCAAAAGAGAAATACCGCGATATGATTGATTGGCTTATTGGAAAGTCCATTGATTGGTAGCCTTTCAACGGGCACTTAAATGGGGACTGAGTATACTCCCTCAGTCCCCATCTTTTTAGTTTAATTAGATGTCAACGCGCCACCTGATTGCCACACAATGGAAGGGTATTCCTTCTTTGGTAAGGTCAGCATATTCACAAGTTACAAACTTGTTGATAAACTTTTCTTTATTTAACAATGCATATACTTTGTCTCCATAAGTACCTGGAGCAAAGGTCTTAAAGGGTTTTCCTTCTTTGGTTTCCAATACAAGGATTCCATATCCATCTCTTGAAGCTTCAATGTCTATGCATCTGAATTCAGCTTCATGGCGCATTTTAACTTTAACTAATTTCTTACTTCTAAGTCCAATCTCATACATCCCATCCGCAGGTCTGACAATAGCACCTTCATAACCTTGTGAGCGGTATTTGAACCAATGGTCTTCTACTGAGATATTAGGATCATACTTAACCGTATCTACTAACTTTACAAACTCATTTTCTTTTACTACTTCACGTAGAATAGAGTTACGCTCTTCGAACGTGAGACCGGGAATGATTATATCATATACGCAGAATTTAAGGTTAAGAGTATCCTTTTGTCTACGTTTAGCCCATGAAGAAATAGTCTGTAGAGGTACACCATGACAGTATAATTCGCCATCCAGGGTAATGTCTGGCGGTATATTGAGGCCTTTAAGGATCTCAGGGATTGTTTTAATCACTTTACCTTTACGTGAATAAGCTCCATCCTCATTTATAAGGCAGCGATGGCCGTCTAACTTTGGTTGAATATACGAGTTATTCTTATCAAATGTCACATTAGCCATTGGAGTAGCCAGCATAGGCATTGCTAAACCAAGTTGATTAGTATTGGTCTTACCGAGTTCTTCTTTGGTCTTCTTAAAACCAGAGTCAAGTTTACCTCTAACTCGAGCATTGATGCGCAATTGAACTTGCTCGTCAATGCTACGCCCAGCTTTGCCTTCTTCTACTACTTCCATATACACCATTCCATTGGCTTCGATATGGATCTTATTACCAATAGCCCAAATGCGCCATTCCTTTACTGCTCCGCCAGATCCATTACCAAACAAAGAAATTGGGTCGGTCATTGTTGTCATAAATACTCCTTAACAAAGTTCATTGCTTCTTCTACATTGTCAGTTACTAACACTTTAAAACCAAGGTTTCTAAGATTATTGATAAACTTGATTTGATGCTCAGATAATTCGCCGCCATTAGGTCTCTTAAACTCGATAAAAATTGTAGTGGCGCATTTAAGAAATATGATTCTATCTGGTGGACCTTTTTTACCTTTGATCTCAAATTTCCAAGAGTCTATGTTGAGTTCTGTTTTGCAGCGTTCTACAAATTTTTTCTCTATTGCTTCTTCAGGTCTCATCAATGGCCTCCAAATCAGGTTTATATTCGCCGCCACGAGAAGAGTTCCATAAGCGTTTGGGTCCGAACCTTTCGATCCAGACCCTTTCTAATCTTGCAGCTTCTTTTTTGGTAGTCGCTTGGTCTTTCACAACCAAAGTAAAAGTGCCTGCTCCATAACGCTTTATAGCTCTTCCACATTTGGTTAATTGTTTCCACATCTTGCTTTCTACGTTCTTATGTTGGCGCTCTCTACGTTTAGGATCTGTAGTGATACCAACATAAACTTTATTGCATTCAGTAGTCTTCAACACATAAATGTAGTAGATTTTCATAGTTCATCCTCACCCTCCCAGTCGTCTGCCGCTGCTTTATTCGCATCTACAGGAGGTCTACCATCAGTTTCAGGAGCCAAGGTAATCTTTCCTGTTGGTTTAAATACGAATTCTTTTACACGTTCCCATTCTGCATTAGTTAATTCTTTCTCTGCTTTGGAAGGAGACAAGAGTTTCTTCTCATACATGCGGTCTATATTGGTACCATACAGAGTTAATGCATCTAGTACATCAGATTCAGAAGACCAAGCTCTATTGGAACGGCCATACACAAGTTTCCATCTAGGAATTTCAGTACCTGATTTGGCTAATTTGATTGCTCTTTCACCAACTGCATTAAGCCAATTTTCAATTGTCTTAGAATGGGTCATAATCTTAGACAATTCTTCTTCAGTAAGTTCTTCTACATTTGGAAGCTTTTGCTTTACTTCCAAAGGAGTCTTTAGCATATCAGCAAATTCAAGTTGAGCGACCCGAAGATTATGCTCAGCAAATGCCTTACAAGTAGGAGCACCCTCACACCACCTACATTGGTCAGTACCGGGACCGAATGGAGCGGTAGGCAATTTAGATATTGCAATTGCCTTTTTAACTTGCTCTTTAAAGTCTTTTAATTGGGCCACTGTAAGAACCGTAGATCTAATAGGGCCATCGGCATGAGCAGCACGAGGTTGAGCAATAGTTAATTTAATTTCTACGTCATCGCCAAATCTAAGTCCATTCTTGGCTAAATGAACCAATACTCCAATGGCATAGAGTGATAACTGAGGATTATCTTCTACTTCTACTACCACGCCTTTGCCGTACTTAAGATCTACTACTTCAATGCCATCTTCGGATACAATGATGGCATCCGCAGTACCAAACATATTTTCTTCTATGGTTTCCAAAGATAGACGATTTTCAACCCAAAGTGCAGCATCCCACGTCACTGCGCCTTCTACGTAATCTACATACTTGGCTACTTGACGAGCCATTTCGGCGTCTACTTTAAAGTTATTGAAAACTTTGCCAATACAAGATTCTGGTTTAACTTCATTTTCTAAACAGAATGCCGCAAGTTCATGTGCTGCAGTACCTTCCTCAGCGTGGATACTAGATTTCTGAGGTACTTTCTTAATATTGCGTAGAAAGTTAATTGATGCAGGGCAAGTAATCCAACGCTTAGCGCCAGATGGAGACAACTCACTATGCAGGTCATCGGTGACATAGTGAGGTTTAGGAATTGCGTTGATACCCATAAATACTCCTTTTGTAATTTAGGTATATTATAAAACAAAATGATAAACGTGTATACAATCAAATTTTCTGATAGCGGCGAATGACCTTACCTTCAGCTTGAAGTGGCATACCCATAGCCCATTCAGGAAGAACTGTAATTAGTTCAATGAACTTATGAAGATCCACAATTTCTTTTGGCGCAACGCCTGCTATTTCGTCATACACAGTGAATAGAATCTGATAACCATGTTTATCTGCATTCTTAGCACCAAAGTACATCAAATCACGAGCAATACCTTGAATTGCATTTTCAGTTAGTTTACCACCATAAGTAGACTCACGGAAATAACCGCCATCTTTGACTTTCTTATACGTGATACCCGTCTTTTTGGCACCCCATGGCGTAGTCACAGTATCAAGTTTAACATGGGGATAAGTGATAAGACGACCAGATGGTAAGCGCATTTGAAGCATTGATACGCCACTCTTAGTTACCATAGTCTTGAAGGCGATCTTACCATTTGGTATGTAAGTTACTTCACCAGTCTTACATGCTCTAATTGCTGTAGCTTCAATTGAATTCCAAAAGTCAACTACTTCTGGATACGCTTCTCTATATGCAGCAATAGCCTCTTCAGCTAGAGGTAACGCGACGTCAACGCCCCAATTCGCGCAAGAACGAACAAAACCTTTAGCTCCCAATCCGAATCCTGCGCCAAGGATAACTTGTTTACCGAGCCAGCGTTCTTCATCTGTGACTTGTTCAATTGGTTTGTGATAAATTTTGGATGCTGCATCTTTATAGAGGTCAGTACCTTCATGATATTTTCTCAATCCAGAAAAAGAATTTGATAACCAAAAGACAAGTCGAGCTTCAATTGCTGCGTAGTCGGCAACAACCATAGCATCGCCATCATCGGCCGTAATGATACCTCTAATAGCAGTACTTGCCGCCTTGAGATAAGATCCGTACTTTTGGTTTACTGACTCTACATCGCCAGTTAGGTCATCTACTAATTCTTCCATGCAAGAGTATTTAACACTTGGTTTAGGAAGATTATAGAGATTCAAGAGTCTTGAGACTGATCTACCAGTATGAGCACCAAAGGAGATATTCATACCTTTGATGCGGCCATTGATAGAGGAGTTTACGTAACGAGTAAACTTACCAGTAGAAGACTTACCAGCGTGTTGACGCATTTCAAGAATTTCTTGAGATACAGGATCCACATCACCATACTTGCCATCAAGAATTTCTTGTACCGTGTCGGCCGAAGTATCAGGAATAGAGGCATTTACATTCTTTTGGACCCATGCTTTAATACGCTGAACTTGAGTAGGTTTAGTGATTATTCCTTTGGTAAGTGAAGAGATGCGATCGCCAAATTTTTCTTGCTCATTGAGGATATTTTGGTAAATTACAGTGGCGGCCATAACATCAACTGGCACGCCGCGTACGTTTGAAATAAGGTCAAACTCTACGTCTTCAATTTCTTCTGGTTTCCACTCAGAAAGATTACGCCAAATATCTCTACTTACTACCGTATCGGTAGCGCAGTATTCTAGAAGTTGAGCTTTTTCTCTTGGCCTAGATTCCAAAGGAGTAAACCCGCCATTTGAATTTGGTATGGCAAACAATTTAAGAAGCGCAGAACCAGATTCAAGTTTATTAGTTACACCAAGAGCAATTGCGCTATCTGCCAAAGAGGCAGGCAACCCAGCTCTACATGACATTTGCATAGTGCAACGGTATTGTCCAAGATTAGGTTTAGGCCATCCATATTTTGGACCTGCAACGTGTTCAAAGATTGCTACTTCAAAGAGCATGTTGTGCGCAATAATTTGATAACCACTTTCAATACACCTAAAAAGAGGAGTTAAAAACTCCTTTTCATCTGGTGTACATACTATTGGGTCGTGATCTTCTATGCAATAAGCGACACACAATATTTCAGTAGATTCATCAGCAGCATACGCAAAAGCGCCGTCATCAATGTCGCGTTTTGATCGAGTTTCGAAGTCGACAAACACGCAGTTCTTAGTACTTGCCATATAATTCCTAAAGTAAATGCCACGTCCATGTGGCTAGAACATCCTAATTAAAATGCATCAGATGCATCGCCAGTTTTGAATTCAGCGAAATCATCTTCAGCAGTAGTAGAACCATCCAGTCGGTCACCGTCATCCCAAAAGAGAAGATTATTGAGACCAGTACCTACACCTTTATTGCCAGAAGTATCGTAACCGTAGAAGTTAAGTGATGCTCTAGCATAGCAACCAGAATAAAATTCTTCACGAGATTGAATTGGCTGCAACTGGCGATCAACAATGCCGGGCTTATTTTTATTGCCAGCATTGATGAAGTAAGCTCCATTGTACTCCTTATTATCACGTTCTTCATCACCATCACGAACTGGGCACTTCAAATTCTTTGGCCACTTATTTGGATCATCACCAAACTTTTTAGCTGCGGCATTAAGAATAGCTTGAAATACTGGTTTCCAATCTGCAGAATTCTTCTTCTCAAAAATAATGCAGATCTGATACTTCAATTCGCCATTAGGAGTTTCTTTTGGCTCATGAACAAAAGCATAAGAAGAGCGGAATACTGGAGTCTTACAAGAAGCTGACGCATTAGCGTTAGGAGTAAGACCAAACTGAGTGACAAGATCATTAAGCTTAATAGACATTATAACACCTATACATAATAACATTTTAACAAAAGAGTCTATAGCTATTTATAAACTCGATTATATTATACACTAACTTTTTAATTGTGTAAACTATTAAATTTTGAGTTCCTCCTTTGGCAATTGAAATATCTCTATACCTAAATCTTCTAAGTAGTCCAAAGAAGAAGCGTCATAAACATCTCCTTCAAATACTACTTTCTTTATATGTGTGGCTGCAATCAATTTGGCACACGACATACAAGGACTGGTTGTTAAATAGATTGCAAATGCGGATGGCAGGTCTCTACAATGCGCCGCGGCATTTACTTCTGCGTGTTGTGCTTTGCATAAATCTAGTCCTTGACCTGATTCAAAGTCTGCGCCTTTGCATGGCACATCCACACAATGAGTTACTCCACTTGGTACCCCATTATGACCAGTAGAAATGATATGATTACTTGCGTTAGTAATCACCGCTCCAACTGCACGACGTGAACAGGTAGATCTAGTGGCAACTACTTTGGCGATATTAAGCATATAACGCTCTAATGAAGGTCGCATATATCCTCCAAAATATTCTTTAGTTTAGAATTAAGTTCTTTTGGATCACGTTTTTCTAAGAGAGAATGCCGTGTACTAATGATTAGTTCGTCTAAGTTATCTCTATAAAGAAAATCTCTTACATCGCTCGGCTTATCAACGTAAAACAAGTCTCCATTAGGTATTCCATGATAAAAAGCACCCCGAGTATCAAGCTGACGATCAATAAGTACTGCGCAACCGGCCAAAAGATTTTCATACATACGCAGTGTAAAAAAGTGATCATTATAAAAGTAATCTCCAACGACGACCGAAGCTCTACAGTCAGACATATATGCAACCATACTTTGGAAAGATACTTTCGGAAGTACTCTAGTATGTTGTAATTTGATTCCACGCAGGTTACCAAATAGAAGGGTTTTAAGATCTACTTCATCATAGTAGCGTTCAATGCGCCGCTGTTTATGCGAGTTTCTAATATATCCGCCAAAACCAAGATCATAAGTTCTTTCGGAGGGTTTTATAAGACCTTCTTTGGAAGCGTCGATTCCACTTAGAATTGTTTGTTCCCAAGGAAAGTGGTGTACTTGATAAGGAATAATCGCATTCTTAGCTTCACGTAAGAAGTCTTTTGTCTTTTGCGTGTCTCTACCTTGAGTAAGATAATAAACATTCAATTGATCAACGTAAAACTCAGATTCAGAAAGTTCTGATGCCCATTCTCTTTTTTCAATTAATGGCCAGAGTTTCTGAAAATAAAGTGCTCCATCAGTTTGTACAAAAACAATTGGAATTTTTGTTTTATTAAGCGCACGATAGAGTTGCAATAATGAATCATCGCAAACACCGCCAAAGAAATTGATGCTGCCATTAAAAACAAGCACAATATCAAAGTCATTAAAACTTTGGCAACTCCTAATATCACGTAGTCCAATGGATTTAGGAAGAATCGTATTATTAGTTTTCTTAGTGCAAACCGTAAATTCATGTTTATGACCTTTCATAGTGCGCAGAGCATAAAGAATGTCTGCATTCGCTGCGCTACCATTGTTGGCAGAAAATGTAATGTTTGCGCCAATTTTAGTAATTGCAATTTTCATGGTCTGATTTTCCAAAGAACAGGATCTTCGACGCCATCTCTACAAGCCAAAAGAGAGTCAGTTACATAGCGCCAACTAAGCAGCGCCATATCAGGAACTTTGGATGTAGGCAATTGATCGTATGGAGTTTTGAACATCAAATCGCAATGCATTAGATCTTTCATATAAATATGAGATGAACCAGCATTGAGCCACATATTGCCAAGTCTAATGACCGAATCTTGATCTTCATCGATTACAATGGTAGCGTTGATTTCAGTTAGAACTTTCAATGCGATAATTGTAAAATTAAACATGTCATATGGGCGCCCTAACCAAAGGTCATTGCTACGCATATTTGCGATCACATTTAATTTGCCATTGCGGATTAAGAATTGAAGTGAAACAGTACATGCATAATCTTTGGTCTTAATTGGATTAGGCACCCAAATTGTCATCACCGCTTGGCGAGACGTATGGTCTTTTAATAATGTGTTAATGACAAAGTTGATTTGATTAAGAACCTTTGGTCCATATGCGCCATTGAATATATGGCCATCATCGCTGAACTGAGTTATATGTTTATTGTACGGAGCAATCTCATCGACAAACATAGAACCAGAAGTGATCCAATAAGCCTCGGCCGCCATAAAAGCATAACTAAGTTTTCTTTCCTTGTGGTGACATATAGGATAATTCATATCAAAACAAATAGTTTGATTAAGAATCTCTACAGTCTGTATTCCTCTTGGATCGATTCTATCTCCTTTTTCAATTACATTACCAATGGATTTAAGCCACGCAGTACTAGCCGTTATCGTGACTGGGAAAC
>OGVT01000084.1_pt1 | contig 11004 bp, 15 predicted proteins | sample 1575831 | NCBI WGS metagenome assembly OGVT01 (sample SAMN07581542, study PRJEB24739) | freshwater metagenome | place: Singapore | collected 2015-04
CGGCATACGAGATCATAGCCGGTGACTGGAGTTCAGACGTGTGCTCTTCCGATCTGTTTCCCAGTCACGATACCGAGACCCTTGAACTGGAATACATTCAGAATCCTTACCGCATCTTCCACAAGATTTTCTATAACGACATGGACATGAATGCGGTTCAGAAGGGAAAGATGTTGAATGACTTCAAGAAAGTTGCTGCCGCCTACAAAGACTGCTACGTAAAGGTCATGGTGCAGAACAAGACTGACGAAGTTCTGTTTGAACAGTTCCTTGATGTCCTGTATTCCGCCCAAGCGGCAGACATTGGTATCAGTGAAGACAAGTCAATTCAATCCGAAATCATGTTGGCGGATGATGTTGACCTCTCGGAAGACACGCCAACCATCCTGAAGAAGCATATCGACCAAATGACTCTACAGGATAATGACAAGGATGCTTTGAAAATCTATTTTGACCAACTGTACAAAGAAGCGTTGGAGCTACAAGATGAAGCATAACCGTGTTCAAATCTATCGCAACCTGCATAACGGGTTGTTGTCTGTAAGAGACAAGAATACGAAGAGAGTCCTGTGTCATGCACACGGAATTCTTTTAAAAGATGTAACGTTCACAGTCAGTCAAAATGGCCGTGAGCGCGTCCTACGCGAGCGCAGGAAGAATGTCCATGCGTGGGTAGAGGGTGAGATACTAATGATGCAGGCGCGAGCATACAAAGACCGTCCCGTGCCTGAAATTGAGTACAACCCAGAGGGATTGACGCTGGATTTGACAAGGGACTTCACTTACAACCCTTACAACAATGATTCTTTCGTTGACAGCGACGGGAATCCCGTGTATAATTCGCCTATCGCATGGCTCTATGTGCCCGTTAATGGTGGCGCGTTGATTTGCAAGATTCCATCCTTAGAAGAGGGGAAGTAATGGCTGCATTGATTTTCAGAAAACTTCGTTGGAAGAATTTCCTTTCGACTGGCAACCGTTTTATCGAAATGGAACTCGACAAGTCTCCAACTACGCTGATTGTTGGTAAGAACGGTTCTGGTAAGTCTACTGTACTTGACGCATTGACGTTTGCCCTGTTTGGTAAACCATTCCGCAACATCAACAAGCCCCAGTTGATTAACAGTGTCAATGGTGGCGAATGTCTGGTTGAAGTGGAATTCGATGTGGGTAATACTGCCTACGTTGTGCGACGTGGAATTAAACCCACCGTGTTTGAAATTATTCGAAACGGTAAGGTGCTTGACCAAGATTCGAAGGCTGGCGATTTCCAACGACATCTTGAAAAGAACATTCTTAACCTGAACTACAAGTCATTCACCCAAATCGTTATTCTGGGGTCGGCTTCGTTCGTTCCGTTTATGCAATTGAAAGCGGCCGACCGACGCGAGGTTGTTGAAGACCTGTTGGATATTACCATCTTCTCGGCAATGAATGTTGTCCTGAAGAAGCATGGGGCTACACTTAGGGATGAGGTTCGCAATATCGAGACCGAAGCTCGCATTCTGACGGAAAAGGTCAAGATGCAGAAGAAGTACCTTGCTGACCTATCTGAATCTGTCCAGAAAGAGATTGATGAACACAAGGGGAATCTAGCTGTCCAGCAAGAACAGTTTGATACCATCATGGCGAATATCGAATCGTTGACGCAACAGTCCGATATGCTGAAGGCTGAACTTGACCATTACAAACAGTTCGATACGAAGCGTATTCAATTGGCTGATTATGAGTCGAAGATGTTGTCGAAGAAGAAACTGTTGAACGCCGACATCAAGTTTTTCCAGACAACCGACGATTGTCCAAAGTGTCATCAACATCTGACGCCAGAATTCAAGGAAACGGCTATTGATGAAGCCAAGAAGAATCTGAATGATGTTGAGAACGCGGGCAAGAAACTTCTGGTTGAAATTGAAAAGGTTCAAGCCAAGTTGGCTGAAGCTGAAAAAATCAATGAACAAGTGATGGACATTGTTTCTAAACTAATGGAAGAGCAGTCCGAACTGAAAGCGGTCAATGCCATGATGAAGTCCATTAAGGAATCGATTGTAAAACTTGAATCGGGTGGTAAAGATGGAGACCGTCGCGAAGAACATGAGAAAGTCCTGACAGAACTTCAGACGAAACTGAAAGACCTAGCGACCACTCATCGTCTGAAGATTGATGAACAGCGGATTCAGGAACTGGCTAGTGAAATGTTGAAAGATACAGGTATCAAGACGAAAATCATTCGCCAGTACCTGCCCATCATCAATAACCTGATTAACAAGTATCTTGGTGAACTCTCCTTCCCCGTCAAGTTCATGCTTGATGAAAATTTCAGGGAGACCATCGATAGTCGCTTTGGGGATACTTTCTCCTATGCGTCTTTCTCTGAAGGTCAGAAGATGCGTGTTGACTTGGCTGTCCTGTTCACATGGGTTGAAGTTGCTCGCATGAAGAATTCTGTCAATACGAACATTCTCTTCTTTGATGAAGTGTTCGATTCCTCCCTTGATGATGAGGGGACGGATGACTTTATGAAGATTGTGAATTCGTTTGCGGACAAGATGAACGTATTCGTGATTAGTCATAAGTCGGATTCCCTGATTGACAAGTTCGAACAGGTGATTACGTTCGAACAGCATAAGGGTTACAGTAGGATGGTGACAGCGTGAGTTTGTTTGATGACCTTGCGGTTAAGACGGAAGAGGATTATGCAATATCCGAACTGATTAACCGCAAGCGGCGTCTGTTGACAATTCATTCAATCATCTACTACGAGTATGATGACAACATTTGGCCCGACTCAAAATATGATGCGGTGGGTAAGGAACTGGCTGAACTGCAAAAGCAACACGGGACGAAGCATGGGTACAAGGATGAATTGTTCGAATCGTGGGACGGACAGTCGATGACGGGTTTCCATCTAGCCAAGGCGGCAACCCATGAAGAGCGTATGAAAGCCCTATGGCTACTGCGGGAAAGGATGGTCTACCCGTCCTAACCGTTCGTCGGAAGCCCCTTGAAGCATTATATCAATTCCTAGTACCATACACATATACCGAGACAGGAGCGCTATCATGCCTAACGTAAATGTGAACTATATTGACGCCCAGTTGATTAAAATCCAGAATGTCCCTATCAGTGACACCAGCATCAAAATCAAGCTGCATGGTGAGAATGGTGAGACCAATTGGCTGAGTGTGGATAAGGTGACTGCCAAGGCCATTGAAGAGGCTCTTTACCTGATGGCTGTCCGTAAGGATGAAGCTGCTACCTAACCGTTCGTCGGAACTATCTAAGCCCTTGATTTTCAAGGGCTTTTTTCTTTGACTTCCCCGTTTATCCCGCCTATAATGGCACTGTAATTGGGAGAAACGTATGACCGTTGAAACCATCCTCTTGCGGGCAGTTGACCAGCCGACCTACAAGGCACTCCGTACCTTGTCGTTGGGTAAAGGCTCCCGTATGCGCGAGTGCCTTGATGAAGCGTTCGTAACGAAGAGGGGTGGCAACAGGGCGTACCTGATTCGCAATGAGTCTGGAAAGGTTGTCGCATGGTCGCTGGTTGTGACTGAAGATGACATTCCTGAAGTCCATTTCTTCACTTCACCAAAATCTCGCGGACAAGGTCATGCAATGATTCTTGCAAAGACTGTTGTCAACAAATATGGTCGTGACTGTTACCACGTTCGCGACTGCGCCCCGAAGTTCTACAAAGCTGCGGGGTTCAATAAGGAATATGCACTATGAGAATTTACCTTGATGACCTTCGTCCTACCCCAGAAGGGTACACGCGAGTATACACGGTAGAAGAAGGGATAGACCTAATTCTCGATTGTATCAAAAACGGAATCAAGATTCAAGAAATTTCTTTCGATAATGACCTTGGTGAAGGTCTCCTTGAAGGAAGAAAACTGCTTGACTGGGTAGAGGAACAGTTGTATTATGGGAATATGGAACTGCCCGAAGTATTGACTGTCCACACAGCAAACCCCGCTGCCGCACAATACATGCGGTTCAGTATCGGCATTTTGAGAGAAAAATATGGCAATCGCTAAGAAACTGAAAAGTCCCCGCCTGCGTCTTGGGTATGAGGTAGAATTCTATCTCCCCAATCACAAGCGTATTGGTGAAGTTCGGAAACTGCTACAGGCTGCACTTCCCGACTACAACGTATCCATTCGACCATCCTCCAAGCGTGACGCGGAAGCGGGTATGATTTTCGTACGTCGCGACTGTTCGTTGGAAGGTAATATCGGGTACGAAATTGTCACTCCCCCACTTCCTGTTGGTAAAGCGAATGACCTTCTCCAAAAGGTGTTCGGCTTTATCTCTCTCTATGGTGGGTATACCAGTGATGACACTGGTCTCCATGCCAATCTCTCGCTTGTCAAGATTGAAAACAATGCGCTGGTCACTCCCGACCGACTGGTTCTGGCAGTCGGTAACGAAGACGTGAAAGAACTGAAGAAGTGGAATCGCATCAACAATGAATACTGCCAGCCGACTTCGTATGAGTTCAAGCGCTACCTGAAGCGAATGATTCCGAATTACCGATTCCTTTCCTTAGCTGTCCAGCAGGCGGTTGGTAACATTGATGACAAGTGTATCTCTGTCAATCTGAACCATTATGAACGGGACGGTAGCGGATACTACGAATTCCGAATCATGGGCAACCGTAACTACCATTTGAAGTATCTGGAAGTGACCAAGAGTGTCCAGAAGTATGCAAAGCTGATGGTGAAGGCTGCCAATATGAGTCAGCGGCAGTACGAGAAAGCAGCCAAGAAAGTTGTGGCGGGAAATTGAAACTGAACGGGAGTGGGAATGATATGAGTGAAAATATGACCCCGTCTGATGCGAAAGTTATTCGTGAACAGTGTCGCGCATATGCGGCCGAGCATGTAGCGGAACTTTCTGCTGAACTACTGGAATGGCATGATACGTCAATTCTGTGTGATGGTAAGGTTCGCGAACTTGCGCGCATGTGTAGTGAGTTTGTCGATAAGAGTGATGCTTTACCTGTAGCGAAGAGCATGGTTGAACGGGCGGCCATGATGGTTGCTACGAACCATAAACCCTATTCAAATGAAAATGACCCAGACGTAGCGTGGACTTCTCAATCAGGTTTCCGTATCGCTAAACTGGAAGCCCAGCTTGCCGAGACCCGCGAGCAACGCAATCGGGTTGTAGAAACTCTCACCAAAGAGTTGAATGAATATCGGGAAAGGGAAACCCGCATCAAGGGTATTCTTGGAATTCTGGAACCACTTGCGCGCAGGACACTTTGGATTGCTTTTGTATGGAATGACCACAATTTTGATGCTGCTCACAAGTATGCACTAGAGACAGCAAAGAAGTATGACATCCATAACTTCAATGAAGCTAATGATTTCCTTGACAAGTGTGATGCCATAATCTCTTCAAAAAAGGATGGGAAGGAATGAGCATCGTTAAAGAATTGCAACGTTGTGAAGGTGTCAAATCCATGTGCGAGCAAGAAGGATTTGACTATTGGTTCGATGGAGATTCCATCGTCCTGAAAGACAAGGAAGACATCTACCCTTCGTTTCGGGCATACACCGCGCATGAGGCGTATGCGTTCTTCGTAGGGTATAATTACTCACAACATAAGTACAAGACAAAAGAGTGGAGTTGACATGACTAATGTAATTGATTTCGCATCCCGTCGCGCTGTCAGTCAGCAAGCGGTTGACCAGAATAGACTGCCCCTTCTGACAGACGAACAGCGCGCCCAACTTGATTTGGCCCATGAACAACTGGCGCTCCGTAGTGGTGCTGCGCTGGAAGAATTCATCAATGAAACTCTCCGAATCAGCAATGGAGACCTTCATCGTCTTCTGACTGAATTCGTTATCGCGTGTGCTTCGAATGCTGCCGCAAGCATCGCCTGTACCGCACAAATGGCCCCCGACAATGCGGTCACGCCGTTGTCTCTTGCGGAAGCGGTTTGGGATGTGAATCGGAAGATTATGTCAGAAGTTCCATTCACGGCAGCCGATGATGACGCTGGTGAATGAGTGTGTGATGTTCACAAGTCGGCATCTGAAGAAGCCAGACTTTGAACGAATCAAGGCACTGATTCTGCTGATTGTGGATGTGATGGACCTTGGATTGTGTGAAAATACAAGACTATACATATCCACATGCGGCAGAATGAAAAAGAACGTTGGATTGACATGCTACAACCCCCGTTCCAGCAACATGCGATGGCATTTCGTTACACTGGCGAAATGGATTCTGGATGAGGAAGAGCGGTTTATAAAGATACTGATTCATGAACTGACGCATGTAAAGCAATTTCAAAGTGGAAAGCTGTGGTCGGGTCGAAAGCATGTGAAGTGGGAAGGGGTTCTATACAAAACCCCGTCAGGAACAAACCCTCTATCCGAATCTGAAAAATTAACACCCGAGGAATACGAAGCATTACCTTGGGAAATAGAAGCAAGAGAATCTGAAGAAAAGGTTTACGAATACTTGATTACCAACAGGCTGTTGGAGTCTGTATTCCCCGAGAGGAAAAACAATGAACAAAACACTGAAACAAGTACTGGGTCTTGATGAAGATACCAAGATTCGCCGCCTAGTACGAAACGAAACTGGGTATCGCCTGACTATCCTTGAACGGTTTTCTACTGATGGTAGGACTTCTGTTCCTGATGGGCACTTTCAGAAGGTAGAATTTCTCATCAAGGAATCGTTCAACAAGGCTGCTTTTACGGTTTCTGAAGGATATGCTTTTGACATTGCGAATCCAAAGTCCAAGGGTGGCGTGATTGTATTCAGCGTTGACGTTAATGCTGTGAACAATCCCAAGGATGCAAAGACCACTGTTGAAAAGGTCAAGCGGACGCTGAAAAACAAGTGGGATTCGTTGACCAATCGACTCTTCATCAACAAGAAACTGACTGACATCATTGTCAAACACAACAAGAAGACCGCCGCCCAGTTCCAGAATGGTGAGAATCCTTATGGTGTAGTTGGTTTCACTGTTGGTAATTTCTTCAAGGGACGATACCCTGCTGCTGATGGTAGCGTGTTTGATGAAACCTCTACATCTATTGAAATCATCGGCATTCCCCAAGCGGCGCTTCTGGTTCTTGCCACTGAAATTGCAAAGGAATTCAAGCAAGAAACCGTACTGGTCAAGGACTACGAATCACAGCGCATATACCTAGCAGACCGCACTGATGTTGATGTAGCCAGTGCCGCAACCCAACTGAACAAAGAATAAGATGGAGAATCGTTGACATGAGTAATGAAAACCCACTAGCCAAGATGAAAGAAACCGCCCGCCAGTTGGCTAGGGAATTGAATGAAACCAGTGCTGCATTGTCGGCCATGCGCGAGCGTGTGTTTGGTGTTCGTGCTGTTGTAGAGCAGGCAATTCCTCACGTTGAGTTTGCTCGCGATATGCTGATTGAAGCCTATGGTGAAGATTCTGAAGCGTGGTCTGAAACTGAAAAGGATGAGATTGCAAAAATCAACAATCTTCTGGAAAACATGCGGGGAGTCCTGACTGACAAAGCGCCAGCTACCCATGACGCCATGTCTGACCATGAAGACCCTGCCCCGATTCTGCTAATTTCCTGAAAATTCACCCCCTCTTTAGGGGGTGAATCATTTCTAAGTGGTTGTTTTTAAACGATTTCTTCTTACCGACGAACGGTAGGTCAAGGGGCTTGCCAGCGGCTGCACCATCGGTTACTATAGCCCCGTTGATTTGATTTGGAGCGACAAATGTCCTCTTTTGTGTATGAGTCTGTGGAACAGTTTTCGAAGGTTCTCGCCCAAGAAAACATTGTGGTCTCGTTCTCCCATACGGCTAAAACCGCCTCTTTCAATATGCAGTCCCGTGTGCTGACCCTGCCTGTTTGGGATGGTCTCGGTGCTGATGCTGTTGACATGCTGGTCGCCCATGAAGTCGGCCACGCCCTCTACACTCCCTGCCTTGATGAAGAAGACGCGAAGGCTATCCTGAATCGTGTTCCGTGGAGTTACGTGAATATCATGGAAGACGTTCGCATCGATAAGAAGATGCAGAAGGAATATGCTGGTCTTCGTCAGAACTATCGTCGTGGCTATCGCCAGCTTCATGAAACTTTTGACCTGTTCGCTCTCCGCGATGTCAATGTCAATGAACTGATTCTTGCCGACCGCATCAATCTCTACTCCAAGCTCGGTCGATATGATATTATCGATGCCATCGAATTCAATTCCGAAGAAAATACCCTCCGTCTGAAGGCTGAACGGGCAAACACTTGGGCTGAAGTTATTGAAGTGGCTATTGCTGTCTATGAATATTCGAAGAAGAATGAACTGAAGCAGCAAGAACCTGAACAGAACCAGCAACAGAAAATCGTTCCTGAACTGACGGACGATGACATTCAGAGTGAAGTTGAGGAAACTGAACCTCTTCCCATGGAAGCGGAAGAAACCGATGGCAATGATGAACAGTCTGATGAGGGTGAAACCCAGTCGGAAGGTTCCAAGGAAACCGAACAGGAAGAAGAGGGTAAGCCTGAAGAATCTGAATCGGAAGATGAAACGTCCGATGGTGATGCTTCCGAGTCTGAAGGCGACAACGAGACCAAAGACGAAACCAGCGAGACCCCGTCCAAGGAAGAAGCCGCTGATGAAGCGGAAGATGAAGCGGGCGGTACTGGTGAAAATTCCGACACTGAAGAATCTGATTCTGATGATGATTCTGAAGGTAACGATTCGAACGATGGTGCGGGTGGCAAGAACAGTCACGTTGACATTGAAACCCGTACGGTTGATGCCGCCGAAAAGCGTCTGGAAAGCCTTGCGGGTGCTGGCGCAGGAACTACCCGAATCTTCAATATCACCCCGCTGCCGATGAAAACCGATAGTAATGAATACTTCACTCGTTACGTGAAAGATGCCCTGAATCGGAGTGGTCGTGGCCCGAACGGTTCAGGTACTGGTGAATGGTGGGACAAGAAGTACGCCGAATGCCAGTCCCAAATCAAGGCTGGTGTTAATGAAGTACTGAACAAGATTCGTGCCGAATCGAAGAAGCAAGTTCAGATGATGGTGAAGCGTTTCCAGCAAAAGCAAGCTGCTGAACGTTTCCGCCGTACCGAAGTTGCCAAGAAAGGCGACCTTGATGCGAATCGCCTCTGGTCTTATCGTGTGTCGGATGACCTGTTCGCGAAGGCTGAACTGGTCAAGAATGGGCAGTCGCATGGCATGGTGATGCTGTTGGACGGTTCTGGTTCCATGGGTGGCGCTACCATGGCGAACACTCTCCGTCAGTTGTACGCGCTGACTTCGTTCTGTGATTCTGTCAAGATTCCGTACGAAGTCCACATGTTCTTTTCTTCATTCAATGAAACCAAAGAACGTAGCTTCAGTGATGGTAGGGTTGATTTTGGTTCGGTCAATGCTACTGTTGCGGGAACTGCTGTCATCCTTGATAGCAAGGGTAGCAAGCTCGCCCGTGATACTCAATGGAAGCTGCTGCTTGGTTACGGTCTGGTGACGTGGGCGATTGGCACGTACTTCGGTGGTTTCAATGTGAAAGGTTTCGAACGTACTGGATACCATGTTTCCTCGCCGTTCTATGTCCATGACACGGGTCGCTATGAACTGAATTCTACCCCGCTGGATTATGCGCTGCTGTCGATTGACACGGTCATTAAGAAGTTCCAGAAGGTTCATGGTGTTCAAAAGGTTCACCTTGCCGTCCTGACGGATGGCGATTCCGACCCGACTAGCCTGACCTACCTCAACGAAACCTCTGGTCGCGCTTTCACTATCAGGACCAATTATTCTGAATTCCAGAACAATGAGAATGACGTGATTAACGACACGGTGTCGAAGAAGACTTTCAAGGTCAGCGACATTGGAATTCCGAAGCAGATTGAAGTGGTTGAACGTAGGTACGGTTCTGGTACGATGAAGCGTCAAAAGTTCAATCGTTTTGGTACTGCCATGGCGGTAAAGATTCTGAAGCTACGTCTGCCGAGCGTCAACGTGATTGGTTTCTACCTTGTCGATGAGAAGACCATGAAGTCTAAGCTGCTCGGTAAGCCCGAACTTCTGAAGGAATTTCGAAAGGGTTTCCTTGCGGTGAATGATGAAGGCTTTGATGAGTACTATTACGTCAAGGTTGACAATGCTCCCGAAAAGGCTCTTGATGAAGTTGATGGCGAAGCGACTACCAGCGCCATGACCAAGGCTTTTGTCAAGTCGGCGGTTTCGGACAGTGTCAAGTCTGCCTTTCTGAACCGATTCATTGACCTGATTGTGTAAGTCATTGATTTGGAAGGGAAAATAGTTGTTGACATTCCCTTCCAAATCTGTAAAATATGCTTGTTGATGATTGAATTGAGTCCGTAGGAGGACATTCGTAATGGCTGTTTCCAAGCAAGCTGAAAAACTCGCAAAGCTCGTTGCCTATCGTGGCACTTCCCCCATTACCAGTACGGAAATCGAAGAAGCGTCCATGGCGCTGTTCGGTATCCCCCATGCGCTTGTGTTCATCAAGCGCGATGAAGCGAACAAAATCAAGCGCGGCCTTTACCGCATTCCTGTGAAGGGTGCGGCTACGGCTGTTGCTGCTGCCAAGGTTGCTCCCGCGCCCGTGGCTGCGCCCGCCGCTGAAGTTGCGGTGACTGACATGTCCGTTGGTTCCAACGTTGTCAATCTCCCGACCCGCGATGGTGCGGTTATTCGTTCGGGCTTTAGTTGCTTAACTTTGTTTTCTATCCTTAAGTAACTGTCGAGAATGTTCATTACAGCGCGCTCGTGATTGCCTCGGTGATCGGTCTTGCCTAACTGAAAGTCGCTAAGCATAATCACAAACGCTTTATCGCCGTTAGGAATGAAGGGCTTGCCTTTGCGAGAAGCTGCTTTTGCTGTTTTCCAGACCAATGTCAAATCCGTACCAAATTCGGTACGCTTTTGTAATCTGAACCTGTAAGCACTCAGCCAGTCCCCGTCATACTTTTGCCAACCATATCGTGACTGGGAAAC
>OGVT01000086.1_pt1 | contig 10875 bp, 15 predicted proteins | sample 1575831 | NCBI WGS metagenome assembly OGVT01 (sample SAMN07581542, study PRJEB24739) | freshwater metagenome | place: Singapore | collected 2015-04
GTTTCCCAGTCACGATAAAACTGAAAAAGATTAACCAATAAGAGGGAATAGATAAACTCTAAAAGGTGATTGTACAAATAAATATAAAACCATAATGAGGAATAAAACCAGTAGATAATTGTTCAATATAGAAACCGAACCAATTAATAATACGAAAGATACCAAGTGGTCCAAAAAATTCAAGTAAACCTTTATCAAAATAACGATAAAGATAAACAGATAAAGTAAAAATATTACGCATAAGAACTAAATTTAAATTATTCATATTTATTAATTGAGCTGGATCGAATAAAGAGGAATAACGCCAAGAATTAGTAGAAAAAGAAGTAGAAGAATTTAACATAATTGGAGAAACAAATTCCACAAATCTTCGATTTGTGAAAGGGATAGATAAAAAGAATAAACTTAAGAATAATAAAGGAACAAAAACTAATAAAGAATAAAAAGAAGAATCAATTGAAAGGAAATTAGAACCATCTAATAATCTAATATGTAAAGGATGATCTAGCACACCACTATGATGTTCAGGTGTATAGAGTAGTGAGTCATCTGCCATAATTAATTCCAGGGTCTACCCTCAATTAATCCTGTAGGATGAGGATTGTCAACAACAGTATTGCCAACATACTTTGTAGGCAACTCGGTAATGTCGTAAGTATCTCTAGGGTTACCTGCAGCGGCTCTATCTAGTGCTGCTAAATTTAATTTAGCTTCTTGTCTATCTTGCAAAGTAGAAAGACGACCTATAATGTTTGCAACTCGTAATACTGATCCATTAACTACGTTCGATGCAGCCAAAGTTGCTGTATCGGATAACACTTGGTCATTGAAGACAACATTGTACCAGGCGGGATTTACGTTAGTAGCAGTTTGTATCGCAGTCTTTAACTGATTTACGGTTTGACCGTCGTCAATCGTATAAGAATCGTATTCGGCAGAATTTAATAGGCTCTGCACTGAAATCGTTATATTAGCCATTGTTATTTCCTAGGATCGTATTGTGTGTTTGGATATAACGAAAAGCTGTCCGCTCTCAAATCACTAGGGTGTTTAGGCTTGTTGATATCGTTGCCCATACTTAGTATTGTGCTTGCGGGAGTAATTTGTTCGTCGGGACTGTTGCTGAATCCATCTTTTTCTATGCACTCGGGACAATCGCAATCAGGGCCGCAGCCGCAACCATGTTCCATATTTTCCTCCTCGTAATCAGCAGCCGCGGTCTGCTGAGATTGAAGATTGTCAATCAAATCTAACATTCCACGGATAAAATCAGTAGCTCTCATACTATTATTTATCAATAGGTTTCTCACCTGTCATGTAGGGTAAGCTAAACCATAATTGAAACCACTCAGGTGTTCCTGGCCTAATATTATGCTTGCGCATTAACTCACCCTTTTCTGTACCTGTGATACTCATATTTGCACCCTCTGGGGAGCGGCCTGCGGGTATCCCAGCTAGCCTCTTCATATCTTCAATACTGTCTGTTGCTACAGAAGGTAAAGGAATGGTCTGAAGTTTATCCAGACCATTCATTATTTTGGATTGTTTCCAAGGATCAAAGGTCATCAAGTATTTATTTGATATCCAATGGCCGTTGCTTAGTAACCACTAAACAGAAATATTTTTCTTTAACTTGGGTGTTTTCTTGATCCGGTGCAGTGATTGTTGCATCAAATTCAATAGTGTTAAACACATCTACCTTGAAGCCGGTTCTGTCGAGCAATGCTGCTAACTGCTTTTCACCTAAAATACTATAGTGATTAGCAACGAACTCGAATTGTCTGTCGCAATCAGGAGCAGGGACTTCAATGTACATCTTACCAAACTGCTTTAGTAAGCGATTGTATTCCATTAGTGTAAAAATGGGATATGGACTATGTTCTAATGCATGTCGCAAGAAAATAAAGTCTACACTCTCGTCGTGCCAACCTTCCTGCTGGGGAATAAAAGACATATCATATTCTTTTACAATGTGTCCTTTGGATCTGCATATTTTATTGTCACCTGGACTTAAACCTATACCAGTACAGTTGGTATATCCTCTCGCTTTCATCTCGTCTAAGAAATAACCCGGGCCACAACCCATGTCAAGAATAACTGAATCTTTGCGCAAGTTTAAAGGATCGACGTAAGTTTTAACAACTTCCTTTGTTAATTTTTCGTGCAAGTCTGACGGACCTTCGTCATAGATATGAGCAGTGTATAGCCACTCGTTGTAAAATTTTAATTTTACTAGGTCTAGTGTTTTGTTGATATCAAGTAATTCCATATTTACCCTAAGAAATATAGAATACTTATACTTAAATATCGTTTAGAAATTATTTCTTGAAGCCCGGAAAACCCTTAACTGGGCTCACTTTATTCGTGTCCGGTAGTTCTTGGCTTCGCATATCGCCCTTTACCAAGTCTTTGTGATAAGACCCTACTGCTTTAAACGCATCAGAAAGCATTTTTTGTTCAATTTGACTATAAGGGGCTGCGACATTTTCTCTACCCGCCCAAGACTCTTGGTCAATAGTCAAAGGACTAATGCCGTCTGAGGATGCAACCGCCATCATAACTCTGTTTAACTCGTAAAAACGATCTGCAAATTCTTTATCGCGGAATACGTTCATTCCGACACTTGACTGGCCCTGACGCTTAGTGATCTTGGCTCTTTTCTTGGCTTCGGTGATGAATTCGGTTGCTCTCATGTTATTTGTAAATCTGGAATGTTCCGATGTGTGTTATTTCTACGTCAGGGAATGGATTAACCATAACTCTAACATTGCTATAACCTACATCACAGTTATAATCTGTTACTACGTTTCCTGCAAAGACTGTTCCAGAAACACAATAGTTGACGGATAGATTGTTTGAACTTTTATTTATTGTAATGTTAACAGTTTGGCTATTATTAGAGTTAGATTCTCTGGAAATTAACTGGAAAGTACCAAAGTCAAACTCGTTTACCGGTACTTGAAAAATCACTTGGTTAGCAGAATTGTTTGATGTGACTGCTTTAAATGAGTTGATGCCGATGTTAGCAATAGTAATACCACCTGCAATGTTCGTATTACCGTTGACCGTGATATTATCAACTTCTAAGCTAGCCTGTTTAGAAGGGTCTGCTAATAACGGAAAAGTTATTGTGTTTGCAGATTCAGTTACACGTACATTACCGAAAACTAGACCTGAATTCGCTAACCAGATATTAGCAATTCTATTAGCATTAGAACCAATATGTACGTTCGCTGTGATGGGAACTAAGTTTCCACCAATATCAATAATATTATTTGCTACATCATATGCTAAATTCGCAGTACCTTGAAAGGCCTCGCCGTTACTGAATTGAAAACTATTATTGGGACCCTGTGGGATTAATTCTGCTAACTCTGCAAAGTTTTGATTAATTTTCTCAAAGGCCGTTCGTAACGGGTCGCCTGTCCCGTCGTTCGGCAAGTCGCCAATGTCAATATTTGCTGTCGTAATTGTCATGTCTTAAACCCAGTATATTGTATTTATCGTCTAGACAAATATCAACGGGGTTTAATAGACTTGTCAAATATATCTTTTCTTTGCTGAATTAGCTCATTTAAGGCTCGTTTTGCTACTCTGCATTCAGTTGCCTTGGTATTATTGTCAATCATGATTTTGACGTTATCACTGAATTTAGCTTCTGGATTAAGCATTTCAGGATCCTTGCAGTCCTGCATCAGTGACTGCGGAATATCATACGGATTGTGCGTTGTTACCGGGACAGCGGTTGAGCATCCTACAAGCAAAATTGGTACTAGTAATATAGGTTTCATTTAGTTTCTATGCTTAGTGATTCGTTGTAGGCCTTGTAAAACTCTTTAGGAATTTCGCATTGGCCACCGGGCAAGAATTTAGTATCGTATTTAACAATTTCACGGTCAACGTATTTAATTACGTCTTTGCCCTTTTGTTTGACTATCTCGGTCTTCGTTACTACTTTTTCGACTATTTTTACGTCACCCTGAGCTATTTTAGCTTCCATTTCAGCAATCTTAACTTTTAGTTCTGCTGCCTTCATTTCCCATTCGCGGTAATCCGCTAGACCACCCTCTAGATAGAGTGCTAGACACAAAGACATAAGACTTATGATTCTGATTGGAATTGCATATCTCTTTACAACAGGTATCATACCCAACACGAATCCAGCCATCACCCCTAGGATGCTGACAATCAATAACGTATGAAAAACCCATTCTGGTAAAAAGCTAATGATCCACATACACTTATTTAGTGTAATACGGAGAATCCTTTAACCAATTGTAATACTGCTGAAAACCTTCTTCAACGTCAACCTTGGGGTTATATCCGAAATCTCTGCGGGCTGCATCAATATTCAATGCACCCCTACTAGGAAAGTCAGGGTCTTTTCCTCTGACTTCTACTGTCCCTGTACCCGCAATCTTTACTGCAAGATTAGCAGCATCTAACAGGCTCCAGCTATGTGACTTCGTAATGTTGTACGTTTTGTTATGGGTGTTATCAGATAGTGCAGCAGCAACTATACCGTCTGCGGCATCTTCGACGTAGGTGAAGTCCAGGGTTTCTCTGGCTCCATTGACCTTGAGCATTCCCGAGCGCATCGCTGTGAGCATGAATTTTGATACGACTCTATCCTCAACATCAAGTGGCCCGTAAACAGCACTAGGACGAATGATAGTGTGAGTGAAGCAATTACGACGGCTGTAGTCTTTGACAAGGTGTTCTCCTGCTAATTTCATTATTCCATATTGACCCTGAGGTTTGCAATCGTAATCCTCAGTCACATCATCTTTGAAGTCTCCATATACCATGCTGGAGCTGATATACGTAAACTTCTGTACTCCATATTTGTTGCTAGCTTCACAAAGATTGAGCAAGCCCTCCATCATAGTTCTTGCACCCAATGCAGGATTAGCGTTGACGACCTTTTGTCGAGGGAAGCTAGCCATATGTATGACTTGGTCAAATCGATGATAGTCAAATACTTTATGAATGAATCCACTAGTAATGTCATAGTCATAAATCCTGACACTCCCCGGAATCTTTTTCATACGCTCAGCCATTAAGTAATCAATCTCTAGCTGGGGGATTATTCCATAGTTAGTACGAGTATCCGTAATGACAACTTCATGACCTGCGTTAGCTAAACGAATAGCTACATTGTGTCCTATAAGACCGAGGCCGCCTGTAATTAATATCTTCATTCAAATTTCAACTTAAAATATGTATAATCTTTGTCTAAGAACTTAGCACGAATAGCGTATGAATATCCATAAGTATGATGTTCGAAATGCTTGCACCAATAAGGTTCTTCAACTGCATTCTCCATTACCCACTTGCCCTTCTCAGATTGTTGAAATTCGTAGATAGGCTGGGCAGCGTAGATTTCGGGATCATCAACGTCACTTAGTCTGAAGGTATGCACTGTGCAGGTAATCATACTGCCATTTCTGCCTTAATCTGTCCATGTGATTCATACCCCTCAAGGTGAATATCGTTCATGGTAAATTTTGTAATGTCTTTGATATCAGGATTCAGTATCAATGCTGGCATACCAAATGCTCTACGTGACAACTGTTCTTTTACTTGTTCAACGTGGTTCTTGTAGATGTGCGTATCACCTGTGCTGATAATCAATTCTTTGACGGTATAATCACATACGTGTGCAATCATATGTGTCAGCAATGCGTAGCTTGCAATATTGAATGGCAAGCCTAGAAACACATCAACACTACGTTGATACATGTGGCAACTTAGTTCTCCGTGTTTGCTTACGTCGAATTGTGACATAACATGACAGGGTGGCAAAGCCATTTGATCTAGTTCACCTACATTCCATGCACTGAGGATATGTCTGCGACCAGTGGGATCGTTCTTTAATCCATTGATAAGATTCGTAAGTTGATCCACTTCTGTCTTATCTACTGCTAAACGTTCGCCACCTTTGTGCGCTTCACCATAATTCTTTTCTTCTGTATATTTCTGCCAATGGCGCCACTGTACGCCGTATACCCTGCCGAGGTCGCCCTCAAACTTCGCTTTTGGTTTCCAATACGGCGCAAGCGCATTCGGCGTCCAGATTGTAGTGTTACCGTCTTTATTGCCGTGTGTGATTTCTGCGAGGCGTCTTTCGTCACCCGAGCCTTCGATAAACCATAGTAACTCGCCGCAGACAGCTTTCCAAGCAAGTTTCTTAGTGGTGATGGCGGGAAAGCCTCTACGCAAATCAAAGCGGAGATGACGGCCAAAAACACTATAGGTGCCAACACCAGTTCTATCATCTTTCTTTTCTCCGTTATCTAGTATGTCTTTAAGTAAATTATGATATTGTTCCATGATGTATTATCTCATTATTTTCCATCCTGCGCAAGACTTTCTTTTACCTTTTATAACCTGGCTGATGTTACCGTGACTAGTGTTCAAGTATTCTGTCATCTGCCTTTGGGTCAGATATAATGTTTGTCCTGTCTTAATATGCTCCCAATAATATATAGTATGATTATAGTTTCCGTGTTTATTTCCTCTATTGGCATCTCCTACTTTTTTCTTTTCTTCTTCCGTTTTCGGTCTGCCTTTCCAAAACAAAGACACTCTTTCTCTTGCTTCCAATGTCTTTTGGTGGCTTTTCTCTCCTGAGATATCAGGACGAGATTTGCCTCTCAACTTGGATACCCTCTTTTCAATTGTTTCTTTTGATTGTTTATACCCCGCGGTGCCTTCACCGCCATCGGTTTCATTTCTCAATATACCGGTCAAGTTGTCTTTGCGTCCATACCATCCAATCATTCTTCTTTCTAATGCCAATGCTCCTATCTCGGATAAATTGGATTCAAGAATGACAATTTTCTGACTGTTTTTAGGTGTATGTATGCCATTATTACTTCGGCGGTGCGGAGCCCATGCTCTGTTACCTGATCCTTTTCCGATATAATATGGGGTATTATCTTGACGCAAATATGCGTAAACATAGAATCCAGTGGGTGGATTTGATTTTGAATAAATAGTCATGCTGTGATTCCTTTTCAATCATAGAGTAGTTGGGAACGCCAATTCCGCGAACTACACTATTATTTATGCCGAAAATGATAAATGCATGATGAAAACAATTCGTGATTATATTAACCTAATTGAAAACCTACAGCGAGAAGGTGTGGCGGAAGGCGTAACTCCAGCAAGCACAAGCAAAGTATTGCGTTTGATTCAGCGTCATCACCCAGAATGGTTTGACAACTACGGCATGGGCGAAGTTGAGGATACAGTTGTAGACTTAGCCGATATGGGACAATTCAGTGGTATGAGTGCTGCTGATGCACTTGAATTGGTTGGACAAGAACTTGAAAGTTTGTATGGTCAGCAAGGTGTGGCGGAAGGCTTGGAAGAACAAGTCTATAAAGTTGTAGCACTTGACAAGAGTAATGCTCTAAAGAAGCCAACAAAACTAAATGTAAAAGCCAGTAGTATAGAAGATGTGTTCAGCAGATTAGCAGCCAATGATTGGTATGCGTTATCAATCAATGGTGTTGAAGTTGTTGCTGGCAAGCGTCTAAAGCAAGGTGTGGCGGAAGGCTTGGATAACGACTTTGAACAATCACATCATAATGAAGTTGAAAAGTATATCACAACACACGGTACCCCAGGTGAATACCGTCACAAGTATGATGCTATGGGCCGTGCTCACAATTCATATTTGACATATCCTGGAAGAACTGTAACTATCAACACACAACAATACGGTGACAGATTTGGTCACAATGTATTCACTAAAAAAGAAGGTGTGGCGGAAGGTCCGGGATTTGATAAATGGGCGGATGAAAGAGCCGCATCGCAAATTCATAAACTAAAAAATCCCTATCACCCAAAGACCTGGCACGACGTTGATCCAAAACTTGGCAAGGCCGTGGATAAAATGTCGCAGGCTGAAAAGGTCAAAAAAGGTTTTGCCCATCCTGACACGCTAAAGAAAGGTGTGGCGGAAGACGATGCTGGTGATGTTGAAAAGCGTATGGTTGCTAAAATAGAAAAAGAAAAACAGCGTTTAGCAAAACTAAAGCAGACTGACCCAGAAGCGTATAAGCGTGAAATGGCTAAGCGTAAAACTTCAGGTAAAGTTCCTCCGGTGTCTACATTTGAAGAACAAGGTGTGGCGGAGGGCGATGTGGTTCAATTTCCTAAGAAACATAAGAGTGATTTAGAAAATACACATTCGTGTGTCAAATGCGGTGGTGATTTACAAGGTGGCACTTACATGGGACACAAAGTAAAAGTTTGTATGCCATGTAAACAAGTGTATCTACCTCCCAATACTGGGATTGACCAGCGCGGTAACAAAGTAGACGAGCAAGGTGTGGCGGAATACGGTGATACCGCAAAAGGTCAGAAGATGTTGACCAAAGTTCAGAAACGTGCTGTAGATAGAATGATTAAAGCAGACGATAAGCGTGATGCTAAGACTGCTAAAAAGAATCAAGATACTGCTAACCGTGCTTGGGATAGAATGACTGATGTATCCGAAGAAAAACAACGCCTAGACCCAAAGTGCTGGACTGGTTATAAAAAGCAAGGCACTAAAATGAAGGGCGGGGTTAGAGTTAATAATTGTGTTCCGGTCAAAGAAGCAGAAAAATATCCTGAACCCGAACAAGAAGTAATTGACGCTACACGCAGAGCTAGACTACAACGTGAACGTGAGCCTCAAGGTAGCGAAAAGATTGATGCTATGTTAGCTCAACGTAACGCACAACTTCAACAATATACTGAGACAGGTAAGTTCTGGTTGAAGAAGAAAGATACACAAGAACACATCAGTGATGCTTATGTAGGTAAGGCTGCAGCAAACCAAGCAGCACTACAGTTACTAAAACAGCATCCTGAATTGAAAGGTAATATTGTTATTACTGCATGGGGTCCGGGTGAGACACCAGTAAATGAAGCAGAACTCAGCGAAGAACAATTACTAGCTAGAGATTTAAAAAAGCAATTAGAGTTGTTCAAGCAGGCAGTCGATCACGATTTAGGTACAAAGCCCAATGATAAAGAGTTAGGCAAGAAACCAAAAGACAAAGAAGTTCAAAAGAAAAAGTAATCATTATGAAAATACAACAATTATTCGAAGGCACAGCACCAAAACTACCCGGAGCAGTATCCGGAATACAAGTTATGACACCTCAGCAATTCGTTGCTAAGAGTGCAGCGGGTGAAGAACCTGGACCAGAACAGGGTGTGGCGGAAGGCTTTTTAGGCGATAGAGAATACAATCGTGTTATGCCATTTGTTAAACGCATAGCAGGAGAAGTAAGCGATTATGATCGTGATGAGTTTGGTGAAGAACTGTGGAGCCTGTTGGATCAAAAGTATGGTTCAAAATTTGCTCAATCAGTGCTAAACGATTTAGACTTTTACTGGGACACTTATACTGAACTAACTGGTCAGGGACTCGATGAAGCATCAGTTTATAAAAAAGATCAAGACCTTAGCGGTGTTTCTACTCAAGAACTTGAAGCATTTGTTCGTAAACATTGGTTTGGTGGTATTCCGACTTACGGCCAAGGTGAAAGTGTCAAACGAGCCATGCGTGAATTGAAACGCAGACAAAAGCAAGGTGTGGCGGAAGCAGACGGTGACTTACTAGGTGCTCAAACTCGCCCATTCGGTGGACAAGAGTTTCAAGACTACATGGGACGTATTGCCGGTCGTGAGAAAGCAAAGACTGACAAATACAAACTTCCATACATTCACCGTTCAAGTGTAATCAAGTATTACAATGAACAAGGTCAACGATATGATGAAGGTCAAATTGTTGAAGCATTAAAGCAAAGACCAAAAAAACTTCTCAAACAAAACGAGAAGATGAAACACAGTAACGGAGAATTAGAACAGTTCTTCAACATCGGTTTCGCCGCACTAGTTGGCATCGCAGTCAATGAAAGCACTGACAGCTTAGTTATCGTTAATACATGTCCAGGTGCTGGTAGTTGTAAAGTAGATTGCTTTGCTATGAAGGGCGGTAAAGTTCAGTTCGAAGGTCCTTGGTTGAGCGACGGAAGAATTCTTACATATCTATTGAATGATCCTCAGGGTTTCTTCAACCAGTTAAGTGCTGAAATTAGTAAAGAAGAAAAAGCAGGAGTCAAAGGTGGCTACAGAGTAACTATTCGTTGGCATGATGCTGGTGACTTCTTTAGTCCTGAATATGTCGATATGGCATTCAAGTTAGCAAAAGCACACCCTAACGTTCAGTTCTACGCTTACACAAAGATGGGTGACGTTGCTGTCGGAGAGAAGCCAGACAACTTCATCATCAACTGGAGTGAAGGTGCTCATACAAGCCAAGAAAAGAAAGTTAAGGCAGCTGATCCTAACTTAGCACAGACAAAGAACAGTCGCATTGTTCCTACAAACTTGTTCTATGATTTGTTAGTGAAGGACGAAAAGAAGAACTTAGTTAAGGGCCCTCAAGGTCAATGGCAAGTGATGCCTGACAAACTACCTGAACTAAAACAACGTCTTGCTAAACAATACGGTATTAGTGCAAACTCAATATTGAGTTATGACGAATGGGATCAGAAAACTCAAGGTGGTAGAAAAGAAACTCCGGTCAAGTACAATGTTATCATTACTCCAAGAGAACCAGATATCACTGCCAAGAGTCATGGCGTACTAAGTACATTATTGTTAAAACACTAATATGACAACACAAATTTCAGCCGACAACATTCAACCCTCTACATTAGCAAGTATAAGTGGAGGCCCAAAAATATCAAACATCCAAGTTACTAACAGTAGCTATGTTGTATTAGATGATACCGCTGTTGCGTTAACCGGTGGTTACATAAAAATCACCGGTAGTGGATTCGCAAGTGGATGCACAGTAATCATTAA
>OGVT01000087.1_pt1 | contig 10857 bp, 21 predicted proteins | sample 1575831 | NCBI WGS metagenome assembly OGVT01 (sample SAMN07581542, study PRJEB24739) | freshwater metagenome | place: Singapore | collected 2015-04
GTGAACCCCTCCACACTTAGAATCATACCGTATGAAACGGTATCTGTCAAGTAGAATATACATAACATTGCATAACCTAGCGGTACAATCCGCTAACCTATGCAATATCCGGGGAGATAGTTTCCCCCCGTATTCTATTGCATATCACCATTGCAGTGTTTACGTTTGGATACTGGTTGCCAGATACCTGCCATACTTACAGTCTGTTTCCGGTTGCCCGGTGTCCCTCATCGTGACGTACCTGTAGCGTTGACCTACAGTTGACACTACGCCTAATGTGTCCTGCGCCTTTGGCAGATTGACAGTGCGCCCCTAAGTGCGCCCCGTATAGGTACCGCTTCCCTACGGTACCCGCTACTACCGCCCGCTCTGGCAATCGGTTAGCCTTGTGAAGTGTATTCACATAGTGTAAGGCTTGACCTGCCATCACCGCAGACAGAGTAAACCCCTGCAATGGTGGAAAGAAACTATTCAGTTGTGAAAAGTGCAATACTATCAGTAGGTACTACATCGGGGCATACTTACGCTCACCACAGCGTGCGCTTTACTCCCGTTTGCCCTGCCACCTTTAGTGACACGTACCCTACCCTAAGGCAAACCGATAGGTTTTGAAAACGCTAGTCTGTACTAACCTAGTATGGGCGTTGATAAACTTGTGTAACGTGCATTGCACATTGCAAGTAAACCTACCGACTAGATTATTCACCTTGACAGCCCCTCCACTTGACTTGTGAATACTATACCATACGGTATTGAGGGTTGTCAAACTAAACTTAGTTATAACTTGCAAACTATCGCACTTTGTGCAAGTAGCCTGCGTTACCTTCATCGTATCGTTTATAGTATTCAACATAACATACGTAGTATACGGTATAGGTAGGAACCTTCACAACCCCAATAGCAGGGTGATACGTGATATGTGCAAGGAATCGGTGTAATGTGCAAGAAATAGGCTGTATCACCATACATTAGTCGGGTTTATACCTATCCTACCTATACAATCCTACGCTCACCATACATTAGCCGGTGTTACGTTACGTCACGTACTAGGTAGGCTACCTGCTACCTGCTACCTAACAGGCAGGGAATCATACAACGGTAACAGACCTATTGGGCGTTATACCACCACTGGGAACCCTGTCGAGCCGGGGAAAATATGCTGGCAGAGGGGGTCTAGGCAAGCACCCACCCCAGCGGTGGTATTTCGGCGGGGGGACTCCGACATATCAATCTCTCTATCCACTATACCTTTCTCCCAAAGTAGAAACAGAGTAAGAAAATTTCTTTCCACACATACCCTGTTGTACAGTGGGCAATATTGCTCAGTACATTTACTACTGGCGTAGAATATTGACTATGAGCGATACGTTGTACCAATATGCAGTGAAGGTTAACCGTGTAGTGGACGGAGATACCTTAGATGTGGACATAGACCTAGGCTTTAACGTCAAGTTGGCGGGCAAGCGAGTACGTGTAAAGGGAGTTGATTGCCCTGAGCGTAACACTATAGAAGGCTCGAATGCGAAGAGTTTTACTGTGTTGTGGACGATTAGTGCTATGGACAAGAATAAGCCCATATTGGTCAATGTGGAGTCCCACAAGGGCGATAAATACGGTCGGATACTGGCTACTGTTTGGTGTGATGGTCAAGACTTAGCACAGCAGTTGATACTGAATGGTCACGGTGTGCCATATGACGGTGGCAAGAAGGGTACAATAGAACTGCCACCGAAAGGTGAGTAACCAAAGAACAACAACTACCAAATGAACCACCCTGAATAAGCACCGGGGTGGTTTTTGTTTTTTGCATCCGCTCGTATTCGCACGTAAAGTGCACGTATGACTATCGAACAGAAGCGTCAAAACTGTAAGGATATGCGTGATGCACTTATCCTGCACTTTGGCTACAAGGACTTAAACAAGGACAGCATTGCATACATCAACAATGCATCGCCCGAAGAGATTCATACGCTGCACAAGAGATTGCTGTCAATTGTCACAGGTAAAGTGCTACGTAAGTAGACGCAAAGAAGCCTCCCGTTGGATTCTTTTCAACTACCAACTGAGAGGCTAATTTGTTTGCAGAGTATGGGATTTCGAACAGTAGAATCGGGTTTTCTGGATACTTTCTTCTTCTTGTTCTATGTCATCTCTCAATGACAAACTAGTTTACAGTATCACTGTCAGATGTGCAAGGTTCAAATAATTCCCATTGGTCTCCATCTTCGAGTAACTGTTCAAGGATAAACACGCCTAAATAACGTACATCGTGGATGAATATCTGCGTACCAGTGGGTGTAATCTCATACTCACCATCATAATTTTCGGCAGTAATATAGCAATCTTTAGTCCATATCTTGCGACGAACTTTATGACCATCTTTTAGTGACTGAAAAGCCTGAACACCTGTCATAATTACTACCCTCCCTAAACTCCTGCTGGTAGATTCGAACTACCGACTACTCGGTTAACAGCCGAGCGTTCTACCACTGAACTAAGCAGGAATATTTTAAGTACGCACACAAACCTAAAATAAGTGACCCGGCTATTTGAGCATATACAGAGGCTTGCCGGGTTCTATTTAGTAGCAAGAGGAGGCTTCGAACCTGCCAACTCCCGTTCCGGAACGCTTGTTTTTTCCAAATAAACTATCTTGCTACTAATCGTGAGAAGCAAAGAGCGGATTCGAACCCCCACTTGCGATGGTATGCACCGCTGTCCTACCGTTTAGACTACCCTACTTCTTACTGTTAAGTGTATCAGGTCTATCTAAACTTAGCAACCTTCTTAGCCACAGTTTTTGGCTGGGCTACAAACTGTTTGCCACGTGCATTACCTGCTGCTTTTGCTCGGTTAGTTGCAGCCTTCTCCCCAGAAGAAAGTGATGACCACGCCTTGTCTGGAAGGTAACGCTTCTTACCTTCACTCGGTGTGTTATCGCTTGTACGCCACTTCTGGTCTGTCCATTTAGCAAGGCTGTTATCTGCCTTTTTTGGACCAACATACGTACCACCAGATGCCTTGTACTGCTGTACTGCTATCTGGGCTTTACGAGCAGACCATTCACCGGGGTCTCCACCCTTAGACGATGCTTTCACCCTAGCAACTGTAGCCTTCCACTTCGCCGGGTCTCTCTTTTCTGCTGTACTCATAACCCATAATATCAAAGGACATTCCCCGGATTTAGGGGAGTAAGATTTTTAGAGGGTAGGTGGAAAGAATTTTACTATCCCCGGTTATTGAGGGGGTAAAAGTTTTATACCCCTTTAACTAGATATATATATACATACTACGTATGTATATAATTACGCACGTGCGAAAGCAGTGCTATACTGGTCAACAGGAGATACCCAGATGCCACAGGACGAAACTAAACAGCCTTACTACGCTAGTAACAAAAAGTATTCTGAGGAAGGCAATATTGCACCTAAAGACCCACGTCGAAAGAAGCCTCTTGCTAAGTTTATTAACCAGACTTATCACGAAAAAGGTATGCAGTATCCAGCCGTAGGTATTCTCAATAATCGAGAGCATCGTATTAACCTTGCTGGCGAACAAGCAATGGCTGCGAATAAAGCAGCATCTGCTGAGTACGCACGTAACCCCGGAGCACGTGCTGCTGCAATAATGAAAGCAAGGATGGAATCACCTCAACGCCAAAGCAAGATGGCTAAGTTACTGGGATTCCCTAAAAAGTAAATGCCATACGTCAATAAAGCACGTCCTTACAAGAAGGAATATGAACAGCAAGTAAGCCGTAACGAGCATCCGCTCCGTATGGAGCGACAGAAAGCCCGTAGGGCTATGGATGCCAATGGTGTAAGCCGAGCAGGTAAAGACATTGACCATAAGAAACCTCTTTCAAAGGGTGGTACAAATGCTGCAAGTAACCTGCGACTAGTCAAACCAACAACGAATCGTTCATTTTCAAGGAACAGCAATCACACAGTACGTAGCAACTCCCCGAAGAAGTAATCAGTATGGTATACTGTCACTGATGACAGGGAACTGTCAGAGGAGATTGTGAATGAATCTGATTGAAATGGGACGGGATAGCGACATTAGTGTTGCTTTGATTCCTTCTATCGATGGAACGGTACGTGTGAGCGTTGAAGTTCGTGATGTGGCTGAAGGAGCCAATATGGAACTCAACGATGCGTGGATTTATATCTCTCAGTTGATGAAGGACACTAAGGTCAAAGTCCCTACTAAGTGGCTTATTCAATTGGCTGATATCGTCATTAAGCAGAACATCGTCTCTAAGCACTATGGTGCTCAACAGGCTGGTGTTGAAGTACAGCATACTCTCCCCGGAGTAGAAAATGCTTAATAGCGTAACACTCATTGGTCGGTTAGTTGCCGACCCACAACATCGTCAAACGCAAACAGGCAAGGGTGTTGCTAACCTTCGTGTAGCAGTAGACCGCAAGGGACGTGAGAAGGAATCAGACTTCTTTGATGTCACCGCTTGGGGTCAGACCGCAGACTTTGTTTGTACATACTTGAACAAGGGTAGGCTTGTAGCAATACAAGGCAGACTTCAAGTTCGTACGTACAACGACAAAGAAGGTGCAGAGAGGAAGGCATTTGAAATTGTCGCAGATTCAGTCCAACCTCTCGACAGCAACAAAAATGCTGTTTCTCAAACTGCTCCTGCTAGTAAGTCGGCTCCTTCTATGGATGCTGAGATTACTGACCCGTTCGCTGATTAAACTCAGGAACCCATAGCCTCAAAGGGACTAGATATTCAATAGGTATCTGTACACACATATGGATATCGAAGGGGTCTCTAGTCCTGCGAGTGCGACCTCCCATATGAGCCGTTAACTCTGGCATTTTTGATACATCGCCAAGGTATACGCCGTCCGTAAACTCAAAAATAATAAAAGCGGAACCGGGGTACTTGCGTAGGTGGTTCCACTTCGATTGACTCAGAGTTACATCTGGATACGTTCCGAACTTGTGAGTCCGTCTTTTGTATTCTCCGATGGCTTCTTTATCTTGAACTATTATGGTGAAGTCGTGCTTGCTAAATGGACCTTCCTCAATGACTGTGCAGTCACCAAACAGCATGAACAGTTTTGACTCAATCTTCTGTTTGGCATAGTTCTGCCAGTTTCTATCTGACTGAGATTCGTATGTAGGTCTCATAGGGGATTATATTATGTTTGACTTCAATACTGCTAAGACTAGATGGGTAACTCCTAATGCAGAAGAAGAGATTTGCTACTGTGCACGTGTGTCTTCGGATAATCAAGAGAATCGTTCTAGGGAAGACAATATCAAACTCATCAATTATTGCATCCGCAATAAGCATTGGAGCATCTTCTCACAGGCTAACTGGTCGGTAGAGATACATACCATACGTGCTGTCAGCCAGCAGATACTACGTCATGCATCGTTTGACTTTCAGGAGTTCAGCCAAAGATATGCGGAATTTAGAGGACTACTCAATGCTCCACCAATGCGTGGCACTCATCCAAAGAATCGGCAAAAGTCGATTCCACTTAATGAGCATACACAAGAGTCTGCTGACCACATTGTTTCTTCTACGCTTGACCGAGTGTATCAGTCGTATAACGACCTCCTGAGACTAGGTGTAGCAAAGGAGACTGCTCGTATGATTCTCCCAGAATGCACACCAACACGTTTGTTTATGAATGGGAATGTCCGGTCGTGGATTCATTACCTAGAAGTACGCCGTGGAAACGGTACGCAACTAGAGCATATTGATTTGGCAAACAAAATCTACGAATTGTTTGTTCAAGAGTTTCCAATAATTGCAGAGGCACTTATCTATAATGAGGAGAAGGGTGAAGAAAATGTTTGAACTGAGGCATCCTGATGCAGTCATACCTATTCGTGCAACAAGCGGTGCAGCAGGATTTGACCTGTCTGCTTGTCATGATGAGCGTATTGTTCCCGGTAACTGGATGGTTATCAACACTGGTGTATCGGTTAATATCCCAGATGGTCATTATGCTATGGTTTGTAGCCGTTCTGGTATGGCAGCAAAGTTTTGCGTCTTTGTTGCTAATGCTCCGGGGATTATTGATAGCGACTACAAGGATGAAATCAAAGTCATCTTAAAGAATGCTGGTAATCGACCATTTGACATCAAGGTTGGTGACCGCATTGCACAACTAGTATTTGCTCAGTGTGACACAACCATCTATACACCTGTTACAAGTGATAGTGTACGCAAGGGTGGACTAGGCTCTACTGGCAGATAAAGTACAGATAAAAAGAGACCAGCGGGGAGGGGTATCGCTGGTCTCTCTGCGTGTGCATAGTCTACGTAGAAGGGAGGGGAACGGTAGACAGTAGGATTATACACCTATGTGTGTTCGATATTCAATTACTATTCTAGTCTGGTTACGAGCGTTATACTCGTAGCCTAATTTTTTGTAGCAGTTCTGCAAATGAAAGTGAACCGTCCGTGGGCTTATTTTTAATGATTCTGCAATCTGCTTAACTGACATACCATCGACTGCAAGCAGATGAATGACTTGTTCCTCACGGCTGGTTAGTTCGTTCATTTTGCCCTCTTGCACAATTCATTGTATTGGCGTTCAGCCTTGTCTTCTTCTTCATAGAAGTAGATGACATTGTGGTTCTTACCATTACTGTATATCTCAGAATGGTACACAAGAAACTTGAACTGTGGGTGTTTACGAACTTCCGCAAGGTTTACGATAATGCGGTGACCCGGACATCGCCCGTTGATACATCCATCTGGGCAGTAGATGCTACCCATAAACTTTTCTTTCCACGCAGCAGATACGCCTAGCGGTGTACCAAATGTTTTTTCTTCTAGCAGATTGGCAAGATGAACAATTGCATTGATATACAGCGGGTCATCTGTGCTGGTTATCATTCTTTGAGCCATATGTCAATTGTATCAGGAGTGCAGATAAATGTGCATAAGTGTACAATCCCTGATATGGGCGTACTAAAGAAATACCAGAATCCTCAAGGTGGACTAAACGCAGCAGGTCGTGCCCACTTCAAAAAAACGACTGGTGCTAACCTCAAACCACCTGCTCCAAACCCTAAGACTCCAAAGGATGCAGCAAGACGTAAGTCATTCTGTGCCCGGATGGAAGGACACAAACGAGCAAACACATCTGCAAAGACCGCACGTGACCCGAATAGTCGAATCAACAAGTCACTGCGAGCGTGGGACTGCTAATGATTAATCAGATGAATAAACACCTAAACCATCTATCAATGGCTAAGTTACTGGGTGTTGAACAACAGGAGCACGGCTTAAAGGAAAAGCCAACTCGTGAGGAAATGCTTCAACTTGAAATGAAGGAGCATAGTCTCAAGAAAAAGCCTTCGTTGCAAACTGCAATGAAAGCAGAATCCTACGAGCACTACGGACCACTAGGTCGATTGGTGATTGAGGGTTCACGTAAGCAGCATGAGGCTGCAAACAAAATCTATAGAGGTAGATAGTATGCCACAAGATAAATTTATTACACGTAGGCAGGCTGGTATTCGTGAAGGACGAGTCAATTTTATGATGGGTGGTGATGACCCAGCAAATACAGCAAGTACTCCGTCCGAACAAATTGTTAATGTAACAAAATATAATAAAACAAGACAACTTGAAGAGCCGATACGGCGAAAACATCGTGGGCAATTTACAGATGCATATCGTGCAGACATGAAGGCTATTGAACCTCAAAAAGATGCATTGAGAATAAAAGCAAATAACGATAGACGCATTGCTATGAATGACGATGTAACTTCTCGTGATGCTGCTAATGCTCGTGTTGCACGTCAACGTCTTGCTACTCGTGCATCTGCATCTAAAGCACAACCTAGAGGTGGTGGCATATTGGCTAACCCTATGCTTGGTGTTGCTGCTGGAATTGCAGAAGCAGACAAAGCAACTGACTACAAACGTGTAAAGTACTCTGGTAACTTTGGTGGACCTTCGTTCTCTGTGAACCCATATGCATCGTCTAATAAGTCTGCATATAACGGTCAATCCAATATTTCCAAACTTATGGGTGTTGGAAGGAAGAAATAATATGCCACAAGGAATGGGTTACCCCAAAGGGGATATGGTCATGAAGAAAGGTGGTCGCACAATGTCCCAGTTGATGGGTATTGAAAAAGGCGAACACGGAATGAAGAAGAAGCCTAATATGGCAGGTGTCATGAAGGCTGAAACAAAAGAGTATGGTAAGCGTCCAGCGTCTAAGGCAGCATTGATGCGTGGCGAAATGAAAGAACATCCTAAGATGGGTGGGAAGAAGCCAATGTTCCCATTTAAGAAAGGTGGCAGGTAATGCCAATTGATTCGGCTAGGCTTGAACGTATTCGAAAGTTCAATGCTTCTCAACGTGCAGCAGCGGGAATGGAACCTGCTGCCTCTTCTTCACCTAAGTCTGGACTTCGTAATCCAGAAGCAGTTCGTCGCTTTCAGGAGTCTATGCGTAGAGCCAATCCTGATATCGTCGGTCGTAGTTCCAATACTACAACCACTGCTTTAGCACGTAGACCATCTGCCGAAGTGGCTACACGTGCTAGTGGAGAAATTGCGACACGTGGTCAACAGGCTCTTGCTACACGTGGTCAACAGGCATTGGCTACTCGTGGAACGCAAGCACTTGCAGGTCGTGGTCAGCAAGCATTGGTTACCCGTGGCACACAGGCACTTACTACACGTGCTGCACAGGGTGCTGGGGAAACTGCTGCTCGTGTTGGTGGGCAACTTGCTCGTATTCACGGTGGTGCTGGTACACACGTTCCAGACCATTTGTTTGAACCTGCTGTAAAACAGATTGCTGGTAAGACACCAAAGCCTCCAGTTATTACACCTAAGATGATGCAAGGACTAGGTCGTATTGCAGGTGTAGCAGGTGTATGGGCTGCATCTGAAAAGGCTGCTGGTGAGTTTCCAGAACTAGAAAAGCATCGCCGAGAAGAAGCAGAGAATATGCGTGTCAAAATGGCACGTGGCATGAAGAAGGGTATGGGTGACACTAACCCAAACGTCTATCGACATGAAACTCACATGACTGGAATGAAGGGTGAATACAAACCAATTGAAGACGCAGTTGGTTATGCAGTTAGCCTTATTCAGCGTGGTAAGAACTTTGACGAGGCTCGTCGGCTTATGCAGGGAACTGAAAAGTTCCGTGGTATGAGTGACAACATGAAGCAAATGGTTCTAGGTCAGTACGATATGTGGAGAAAAAATCAGTTGGCTGCTTCTAATCCATCTGGTCGTGCAAAACTTGACCAATATCTTTATGGCAAAAAACCTAAGGCAGTTGCATCGGCAGCACCTAAGATTGATAAAGATATGGAACGACAGGCTGGAATTGGCGGTGGATTCTAATCTTCAGAATTAAATGCATTAGATTTGGAGACAATATAGTCAACGACTACAGCATCTCCGTGAATCTCGTGTAGTAAATACCAAAGTGCCTTCTGCAAGTCTTCTTGTCGGGAGGCACTATTCTTTTTGCCAGCACGTTGTACGTACTTAAGAACATTACCTAGTTCAAAAGACAATGCCCAATCACGGATAACTGATATGGCTTGATACTTAGATGAACGATAATGTTTTGGCGTTACTGGCACATTTGACATATAGAGAGTATACAATAGCAGTATGAGAAAGACAGCACCTACTAAGAAGACAAAAGTGGAAAAGGTTATGCACGAGTTTAAAGTTGGTACGCTTAAGTCTTCCAGCGGAACTAAGGTAAAGAATCCTAAACAAGCGATTGCAATTGCATTGTCTGAGGCAAGGGCAGCAAAACGTAAGTGAAGGGTGACCCGGTAATCGAAAAGGATGGCAATCGTTACAAAGACAGAAACGGTACGCTAGTCAAAGTCTGTGATGCAGAAATTGTACGTGGCGTTGGTGTTGTCAAATGTAAGAACGTAGCCATTAAAGGTTCTAACTTCTGTGTGACTCACGGAGGTAAACCTAAAGAAGCAAACCTCGATACGTTGAAGTTTACTACTGGACTAAAAAGTGCCGGTAGGTCACGCTTTGCTCGTGTTGGTTCTCAACTACTTACACGCATCAATGAACTAAGAGAAGACCCTGAACTGTGGTCACTTAGGGATGATGCTGCATATATCACAGCATTGATTGACCATCGTGCTGAACTTGCTGCTGAAGGTGTAACTGTTGAGCAGTTGCATTCGATTCGTAAGTTGTTTTCTCAGTGTGAGTCCAATCTTCACAGCGAAGATTTCATGATGCACTTCAATGCACTGGGCGAAGCAATCAACTCCGTTTCTGAAGAAGCAAATGCATCTAAGGAAGTTTTAGGACTGATTGAAAAGCGAACAGAAATTGTTGAGGCAGAGCAACGATTACTACAGACGAAAGCATATACTCTTGAGGTTGACCAAGCGTTTAGTCTGGTTATGCAAGTAGTAAAGATTGTTCAAGACTCTGTACGCAATGCTGATGAATTTGCTGCAATTAAAGTAGGTATCGATAAGTTGTTAAAGGTATATGACAATAATGACATCATTGATGCCGAGGTAATAGATGGCACAGAAGGCAACAGTTAACAAGCGTCTAACGCCTAAAGCGTTAAAGAAGTTTGTACGTCCTGACAAGCCATTGTCGGTCGCACTGCTTGAGGCAATGCGTGAACGTCTTGACAATGCATTTGATGCTGGTGACTTTGACGATACACGTGCTCATCCAATTAGTGGTCATGAGATGCCGTATCAACAGTGGCTGAAAGTCTTTGCACCTCATGCTGCTTCATCTGAGATGGGTGCTCACCACACTCGTGCGTGGGAATGGGCAGAGAGTATTCAAGATGGTACTCCTCCTCCAGCACTAATTGAATGTTGGTTTCGTGGTGG
>OGVT01000088.1_pt1 | contig 10835 bp, 16 predicted proteins | sample 1575831 | NCBI WGS metagenome assembly OGVT01 (sample SAMN07581542, study PRJEB24739) | freshwater metagenome | place: Singapore | collected 2015-04
AATGGCGGCGGCTGCTACTTGCCCAAAAGAGAGAGATCTTTGCTCCATTAGCAGAAGCCAGATGAGAAGCCTAAGGTGCATGGATGAACTATAGTTAAGGAACTCTGCAAATTAGTACTGTAACTTCGGGATAAAGTACGCCCTCATACGCTACGCCAGCAAGTGACTTCACGTTCAAGGGCGTACTTTATCCCGAAGTTACAGTACTAATTTGCAGAGTTCCTTAACTATAGTTCATCCATGCACCTTAGGCTTCTCGCCTCAGCTACCTGTGTCGGTTTACGGTACGGATTAATACTTATCTCCCTACGAAGCTTTTCTTGGAAGCATAGGGTCACACACTTCGGCTTGCGCCTCGGCATCAGTTCTCAGTGTTAATGGACCAGCGGATTTGCCTACCGATCCCACCTACGACCTTACACCAGAACAACCAATCTCTGGATGTGCTACCTTTCTCCGTCACTCCTTCAGTCAAACGATAAATACTAAGTTCAGGAATATTAACCTGATGTCCATCGACTACGCCTTTCGGCCTCGCCTTAGGATCCGACTTACCCTGGGAGGATTCACCTGGCCCAGGAACCCTTAGCTTTACGGTGGGAGGGATTCTCGCCCTCCTTATCGCTACTCATTTCAGCATCAGCTCTTGTGGGACCTCCAGCGCTCCTCACGGTACGCCTTCATCAGCACACACAATGCTCTCCTACCACTTAAAAAGTTCATAGCTTCGGTACGACGCTTAAGCCCCGTTACATTTTCCGCGCAGAACCACTAGTCCAGTGAGCTATTACGCTTTCTTTAAAGGATGGCTGCTTCTAAGCCAACCTCCTGGATGTCACAGTAGTTCCACAACGTTCTCCACTTAGCGTCAATTTAGGGACCTTAGCTGATGATCTGGGCTCTTTCCCTTTTGTCCACGGACCTTAGCATCCATAGACTCACTGCATAGCTGTACTTGACGGTATTCAGAGTTTGATAAGGTTTGGTAGCACGGTAATGCCCCTAGCCTAGTCAGTGCTGTACCCCCGTCAGTAATCGCTAAACGCTGCACCTAAATGCATTTCGGAGAGAACCAGCTATCACGGAATTTGATTGGCCTTTCACCCCTATCCACAAGTCATCACAGACGTTTTCAACCGTCACGTGTTCGGTCCTCCACGAAGTTTTACCCTCGCTTCAACCTGCTCATGGATAGCTCATCCCGTTTCGGGTCTACAGCATGCGACTAACGCCCTATTCAGACTCGGTTTCCCTACGGCTACACCTGCAACGGCTTAACCTCGCCACATACCATAACTCGCTGAATCATAATGCAAAAGGTACGCCATCAGACTTTACAATAGTCCTCTGACTGTCTGTAAGCATGCGGTTTCAAGTTCTATTTCACTCCCCTCATCGGGGTTCTTTTCACCTTTCCCTCGCGGTACTAGTCCACTATCGGTCAGTAAGGAGTATTTAGCCTTGGAGAGTGGTCTCCCCAGCTTCAAACAGGGTTTCACGTGCCCCGTTCTACTCAGGATACTCGCCCAGTTCAGACAATTTCGAATACGAGACTTTCACTCTCTATGGTGTGCCTTCCCAAACACTTCTTCTATCGTCATCCCCTTGATGCAAGTCCTACAACCCCAAAGTGCACGCCTTTCATTTCAATTAATAGCCTATTTGTAAAGTCGCCAATTGAAATTGTAATTTCACCGCCGTTATCAGGTGTAATCTTTTCCTCTCTAACCATTTCTTAAATTTTAAATAAAACAAAAAGCCTCTAGTATCAACGCGGCTGGACGTGCGCATCTACTAAAGGCTTAAATAATTTCTTTTGAGTTTATGGTGTCCAGCCAACTCACGTACAAATATACAAATTAATCATATTCATTGTTCACGTAGTAACTCGATTTTATCCGAATAACCCGTATTTTTCCAATATGGCGGCGCCAATAAATTTTGTGTGCTGGAGACGTGAGGCGCATACGTTTCATTCTAACCACTTTTTTAACGCTGCCCAAAAATCAATTGGCTTTTCAATCTTGATGCCAATTCTGCCGCTGGTAAATGATCTGCCAAGAAACTCTTTTTTGATAAACGCAATGTCCTTTTCAATCGTGCTAGCATTGTAATAGATGTCCATCTTGTCATCTCGGTGGTCGATAATATCTTGGTTCTTATGGTACTCGCAGTCGTTGAGCAAGTCAATGATGTATTTGATTCTTTGAAGTTGAGGTATTCTCATAACTTTAGTGTTAATTCTTCACCTGTTAATGCAAAGTATAGGTTTTGGAGCTGGTGGACGTGTTTAATATGCGGAATAAGTGTTGCACCTTTTCCTTGTCCATTTGAAAATCTTAACAAACCTTCCTTTTCACTATATGTAATTTCAGAGCAATCGTATTGATGCTTTTCTACATTTAATCTAAAAATGTTTGAAAATCCATCTCTTAAATGAAAACCAAACTTTAACAGCCATTCATCGGTGAGTGGTATAGGTTTCGCCCCTCGTTCTCCGTCTTTTGTAAAATAAATCAATTCACTTTCGCAATAAAAAAATGATTTTTCTATGTGAGATACTTTTGCTGTAACGCCTCCGTATTGCACTAAATTTCCAAGCCTTAATTCACTTGTTTTCATACTCTCGATTTTACTAGTTCAACTTTTTGCCCATTTTCAAGGCTTACAATTCTTTCTCTTTTGTGATTGTCCGTGTACATTTGCTCAACTAAAAGCATTAAAGAGTTGCCGCCGTACATGGTTGTTTGTTCTTTTTTCTCTGTGCCTCCTAGTAGCTTTTCTTTTAACTCGGCCAGCTGCTTATCTAGGCTTGCTTCGTTGTAAAATTCAAGCGTAACATAAGCGCGGCGCGTTGGGTATTTTAGTGAGCTTCTCATTTGATTGCTTCTTTTAGTGCTAAAACAATAATGCTATCCTTTGTTAGCGTCATTTCGCCGCCTTCATCTAAGCGTTCAACCATGTTTTGGATTACTTCTTTGAGTTTGTGGTATTTGTCAAGCTCGAGATGCTGGATTGCGTCCCACGTTTTACGGTGCTTTTTAGGGTTCTCGATGCCTTCCATCGCGTTGACGCAATCAACTATTCGCTGAGCGTTTACCTCAGATGGAATAGCGACAACATATTGTCCCGATTCCGAAGCAATAACTGGTTGAGGAAGATCTGTTCTAATTCTCCACGGCGCTGGCGTGTGTTTTATACTCATTGTTTTTCTTTTAAAATTAATACTGTGTTTCGGTTGCCTTCACGAACGCCAATAGCGTGTATAAAGGTCTTTAAGTTCTTGGCGTTTTGCGACTGGCTTACGTAGTGGATTTCGTCGAAGTGTTCGATTGATAGCGTTTCAATCATGTCGACGCGCTCACCTGCTAGGTAGCCGTGAAGCTCGTAGCTTTCCAATTTAAACCATTTCGGGCCGTAAACAAATTGCGCATCTGCTATCATTCTGTAAGTTGCTTTTAGTGGCATTGTGATAGAAATTTAAGTGTTAGTAATAGCGCCCATAATGCGAGTGCGCCAGTAATTGTCCAGCGTTCGCGATCAATTTTTTTCATGACTCCCGTTATAACATCCTTCGGCATAGTTTGACCAGAACTTAGGTAGTTCGTAGCTTTCTTGTACTGCGATTTGCGTGTCAGGTGTAGCCGTGTCAAGTTGTGGTGGCTTATTGGTTCGCACCAAGTAAATAAGCCCGATAAAGAACAGGCACATAACTACCGCGCCGAAAATGATTTGTTGTTTTTCTTGTTTGTGGTTCATGATAATAAAAAATAAATTAATAAATAAACAATGCGGCCAAACACTACAAGTGCTAATACTAGCGCGGTGTAAAATGCCGCTTTATAAGTTGCTTCAGGATTGCGCTTTACCAATCATTTTAGAAACGTTAGTAAGTGATTTTGCGTACTGGTTCCTGTTGCCTTCCCACATATCAATTTCATCTTGCAAACGGTCGCGGTAAAGCGGTGGTAATGACATGAGCTTTAATAGTTGGTTGTCGCAAATTTCGATTTGCTTGATTAGATAGCTCGCTGAATCAACTAGCGGCTTTAGTTTTTTGGTGTGTTCTGTGATAGTCATGTGTTTAATTATTAGCGTTTTGTTTGACAAATATACGATAAATATTTATCGTGGTTACATTTTTATTAAAAAAGTGAAAATTTTTTTACGGAGATAAAAAAAGCCCCGTTAGAGCGAGGCTTTTAGTTAGGAACCGTGAGATATGAATCAATAGCGTAAAACAAATATACAAAAAAAGGGGCTGAATCCACAGCCCCCTACACATGAAAACAGCTATCACCCTGCTTACAATGTCAAATGTAGTGTTTATCCTTTGATTTCCCAGTGCATCGCATCCATATTTTTAACCTTGCCTAGATTTATAAACCCATGCTTTTCAAAAACGCGGTGTAAATCATCGTATTCAGGCTTAGAAAAATTAGCCTTTGCAAATGGGGTCTTTAATCCGTTTCGAGCTGGATCCAAATCAATAGCAATACCCCAGCTATGTTTTGACCAGCTAGAGCCGTTTCTCATTTTCCGATATGAAAAACAGCCGCCAAACAAATCAATGCCCAGCTCAACTATTTTTTCATAGCCATACACCTCTAGCAACTCATTAAAAACGCCGAGAAAATTATCTACATGATCTTTGTGGCAGCGCATTTTATCAACTGTTGTTTTTGTATCCCAAGCTATGCGCATTTTGTACGGCAACTTAATCATTTTTAAATACGTCCCTGCTTCGTTTGGCGTGCCGTATTTTTTCAAGGCTTCTTTAGTAGTCATCATTCCATTATAATTTTTCGATTGATTATATAAGCTACCCACCACACAAAAGCAATGATTGCAAATACAGCAATCCACTTCATAGAATCGGCAAATCCGTTTTTGTTTTCACTTTGCGTTCGCTTGGTTTCCTGCTTGTCTTTTTTATCCTCATGCTTTACAATTACTTTTTGCGTTTTAAGCGCGTATTTAAGAGAATCCGCATACATTGCCCGAATCATTGCTAAACTATCGGCAAAACGCTTAGAATCGAACCGATAGCGCCATTTTGGTATGTATTCGGTATTTGTTTTGATTATAAGCGAATCGCGGTACTTGATAACCGGGTACGGTTTACCGTCTTTAAAGAAGGTGTCCACATAAGCAACCTTTAAAGTGTCTACATGGACAGTGTGAATATAGCCTTTTTTCACCGCCTTGTCATGTAAGCGCGTTGCTGAGCATCCAAAAGCTAAGAAAGCGACAAAGAAAATAGCGGCAATGCAAGTAAAAATCAAGTCTAAAAAACTGAATAGTTCGCGTTTATTGTTCATCGTTTTTAATTTTTTTATTCCAGACAGTTAGACCGATTGCAGTTGCCGAGTAAGTGAGTAAGCCAACAAATACAAATTCATGCACTTTAAAATCTTTAAAAAACGGCGCGAAAGCGTACATTATAGCAACCCAAAACGAAGTAAAAGCTCCGAGGCGCTTAATGCTCCACTTGCCGCTAGGTCTAAGCGTGTCGCTTATAAGTTTTCTTATCATTTGGTAGTATAGCGATAAGGCGCTCTGGTATTTTTAACGAGCTGTTTGCGTTGTTTCTAATTGTGCTTTCCTTGTAGCAATCGTAAAGAGCTTGCTCAACTTTGTTTAGGCGCGCATTTGTGTGAAATAACCAAGCGCATAGCACGCCAGTGACGCCGTATTTTTTTACAATGGTAACGAGTTCGTTCATGGCTTGTCGTAAAAAGTACGGTTTTCAAAATCAAAATGTGGATTATCCATGTCTTCGGTTCTTAGTTCAGTTACTGCCACTTGACCAGCTTCAACGCTGTCATCAAACTTAGCAAACAATTCTTTACCTGTGGCTTCTTCTATTATCGTGTAAATCATGGCTATATATTTTTGATTTCTACTGCCTCAAGTCGCACATCGTCAGTTGCTGCGGTCAGCTGAACTGATAAATAAAAATAGTTGTCAACGGTTACATCCATTGCTTGGGATGAGATAGCCGCCGTAGATGTGGCAAAGTCACTTGATGCGGTTGTGTTGTTGGGGTAGCCCTTGACGTTGCCGCCACTTATTACCATGTCTCGCCCTATTTTAGCATAAAGGTTTGATGCTGCAGGGTTAACTCTCGCAATCATTGAAGTAGCGCCACTTGGCATAGTTGCAGAGGTGCTTATCTTCGCTCGAATGGACACAAGTGTTGTCGCTGTTACACGGCTGAACACAGCAAAGAAGGACAGCTTGTCACTAGCCGAAAACGTGTTAGCCGGGATGAGCAACTGAAACACTTGCACCTCAGAGGTCGTGCCTGTTACATTGGCTCCTTGGATGAATGTGCGGTGCAGATAAACCTTATCTTGCTTGGTGTTCAGTGCGGCTTGAGTTGCGGTGCTTATCGGCTTATTTAGGTCGCTTGTATTGTCGGCATTTGACAAGCCTACATCTGACTTGCTTAATACAACCGCACCTGTATAGCCATTTACTGAATCCACATCGTTAACTTGCGCGCCTGCTTCAATGCCTGCGAGCTTGTTTTTTTCCGCTGTAGTGTAGTCATTTGTAGACAGACCTTTACCAGCTTCTACGTCTACTTTTGCCGCAAGCGCCAGCTGTAAATCAGTTTGGTTTATGATGTCGCCACCAATTGAACCCCAATTAACCGCATCTTGTTGCGATACCTCGACATAATCCGCGCCGTTCCATTGATAAAGGCGGTTTGTGTCGTTGGCAATGTATAGCGTAAAATCGTTTCCAGTTGCAGGAAAAAAGGCAACTGATAGATATTTTTCTATTTGTGAAGGAATGTTGAGTGTTATTGCCATACAATGTTTATTACTTCGTCTTTTAATGTGGGTATTTGTTGCGTTATTGGCGCCTGTCCCGCAACTGAAATGCTTAAAATGGTGTTAGGCAGCTCAAATGCTTCGCCGCTGTAAGCCGTTACCGTGTAACTTCCATCGCTATTTGTGATCGTGACAGGGTCGCATGCTGGCGTAAAGCCGCCGCCGTTTTCAAAATCGTAATTATAATAAGGAATCGCGCACCAATCTTGCAAGTCAAAAATGTTCATTTGAACATTCATAAACCACCCGGCTATAATATCTGCTTGCCTTTCGACAAATGGTTCAGTCGCTGCCGTTGTGCCTAGCGTTAAATCTTCAAAACGCTCTTGTCTTAGCGTTATATCAATGTCGCGAAGGATTTGTAAACAATCGCTGTGTACCTCTTGTAAACTGCGCTGGCTATCCGTTATGTACTTGTCGCAAATTGTTATAACGCAATTCACGTTTACAGTTTTTTCAGACATTGAACCGGGCTGCAACGTTACAACCATGAGTGGATAACTTACGGGTTCTTCTTGGGCAAAAGCCTGAAAGAACTCACCAAAGAAAAAGCCGTTTATTTGCTTATGCTGTACGGCTATTATTTCGAGCTCTTTTGCTAGTTGGTTTATTGTCATTTCCATTTAGGTAGCGCTTTAATTTATCAATACTTTCTTTGCTAGGTCTAAATGGCTTTAATGCCAATTCACTTTGAAGCCCTCTTTTTCCTTCTTGACATTCTCTTTTTTGCACTCGCAATCGGTGTATAGTGGAAACTTGACGCCGTTGTCATCACATAGGTAGCCAATCAAGCGCTCTTTGTAAAAATAAGCATCTTTTCTTAATCGGTCGCGCAATGGGTTTCGCTCACTATCCGACATCGGATTAAAGTTAGTGTCTTGCAAAGTACCCGTGCCGCGGTTCATTACTCGGTCTGTAACAAGGTCGCACGCTCGGTAGTCAACAAAAGCAATAAGCGCAGGCAACACGTACTCATTCATAAGCTCCGAATAGTTTGCATCCCAGTCATCTTCTTTGACACGGCGCAATAGCTCCTTATACAAGCACGTATTTAAAGCGGTTTGAATGTTAATGTCTTGCGCGCGTGTTATCGCAATAGAAATGAGCTTTGTGTCAACATTTTGGTGCACAATGCCGCGGCGCTTTACCTCATCTACTGATACTAGATATTGCATAGCTTATTTTTTTGTTACGATTGATTGAAACCATAAGTGGCGACACCACGGTGTTGTTACTTGCGTGTCGGGGTTTGTGTAAAATCCACCTTTATAAACCCATACATCACGGTCTACACGCTCCGAAATTGTGTTTATTTCCTCACGGGTGTAAGCGCGGTTTAAACTCATGAGCTGGGTGCAAAATTCACGGCTTCCACTCTTAGCTTCGGGTACATCTGAGCGCACTTGATAGGTGTAACGAATCTCAAACGTTGGTATTTCACCCTCTGCCGAGGCGATTAAGCGCTCTGCAAGTGCTGAAAGTTCACCGTTTTTAATCAATCCCCAGTCATTTAAGCGCGCAATTGATAGGGCAACGTCCTTAATCGCTAGCCCTGTGGCCTCGGCGATGCCGTTTGAATCCTCACCATTGTTCAACAAAGCTAAAATCTGCTTATCTGCATCCTGCATTTGGGCTGAAATTTCGCCAATTGTAGCAAATAACTGCTCATGTTTGCTGAAAACGTCGTCGCCTTTGCTATCCCACTCAATAGGTAAACGCGCAAATTCTTCAAAATCTCCAAAATCTGCGCCAAATTCTTCAAATACTTCAATATCCGATTTGCTAAACGTGTGCGAATGGCGGCAACTTGAGAAAGCCTGCGTATCAACACCTACCATTTTTTTAGCTGTGGCTTCGTCAATCGAAGGGAATGAGGCTATAATGATTTCGGCGGCTGAATCGGCGGTTATTTCGCCTGTTTTTACCTTGGCTACTACGTCAACAAGTGAAGCAATTTGTGCGCCATTAAGTGCTGTTTTAGATACATCTTCAACAGGTGTTGTTTCAGTTGCGGCGTCCGTTGTTCCGGGTGTGTTTACCACAACCGTTGGAGCTCCTGACGCATTATTTGTAGCGTCCTCAATTGGCTTGACTTCCACTAGCCTGATTTCGCCAACGTACCCGGACAACTCAACCATTTTGTTAAGCATCCAATTTAAGCGCTCTTGCCTTTGGGTTACGTAGGTCTTTTTGAATACCTCGAATAATTGCGCGCTCTCGGCTGCGTTAAATGAACCCTGCTGCATTACTCCAAACAAGGTAGGTGATACAACCCCGTGAGCGATTAAAATGTTTTGTAGCGTAGTTGCGCCCGTTTGGCTGTATCTCTTGTCGAGGTCGTCGCCGTTGAGGTTTTCAACTATTGGTGCGCGCTCTCGGCTTTCGGCAAATGTTACCACAATGTCGCCTGCGTTGTCAACACCTGCGCTTTTGTTCTTAATGCCTTGTACTGCCTTGTCGATTTCCTCTTGTGTTTCTGGGATGCCGTCAGTTAAGACAATCATTTTACCAGAACTAAAAGAGTTTTGAACTAAGCTATTGTTGTAGCGGTTTAATAGATAGTCAGTTTCAATTGCGTAGATACCCGAGAAATACGGCGGCTTTGGATAAATACCAAGTTCTTTTTTGTTTTTCTTGACTGGGTCTTTGTAGAAAATAAAGAATGAGCCAGTGGGGTTTTTTTCGTCGAGTACAGGGTAGCTGCGAAAGTTTGTTTTTTCCTCGCTTTGGTTTTGTGCGTTCCAATCGTCAGACAAATAAACACGATCTAATTTTTCACTGAATCGACAATTATCAATCGGCAATGCTTCCCACTTAGCAACCTTTGAGCCTTCCATATCCCAAGTGCCTTTTACGATGAATCCACCAAATCCCTCGTAATCTTCGGTCATTGAATCAGCTATCTCCTCAATGGTAAAATCGGCGTATTTGTTTTGTAGAAATTCATCAAGTTGACCGCTTGCTACTTCGATGCCGCCACCTGAAATATAGCGCACTTTGTTTTTAATGATACCACCATGCACTGGGCTACCTTCGCGCAGCTCATTGATGAAAAAAGGCCAATCGTTCTTTTTACCCCATTTGATAAAGCCGCCGCGGTCTTTTTCCTCGGTAGGCTTAGCCATGGTTTTAGCGAAATTAATGCGCTCGGTCTTGGCTGTTTTAATTGGTTGCTTCTCCATTGTAAATTTCGTCGGTTACTTGGTCATTATATACATTGTCGGGTGTTTTAGCTTCTTTGACCACTAATCGGCCAACTTCTAAAATTACACCCGTTTGTTGCTCTTTTATTCGATACGTGTAATCGCCTGTATATGGGAAGGTGATATTTACCCCTTCATCAATTACAAACTCATCGTATCGCTGTGGGCTGAGGCTTTCATTTTGAAGCACAGCACTTAATTGTTCAGCGCTTTGGTGGTGCGTGAACTCAAAAAGAAAAATCGGGTGTTGCTCAGTTGCCAGCTCCGTTGCCGTTACCGTTATCAAGTTCGCTTGCGCTTTGTAAACTATCAGCATTTTTCTTGGATTTTTTAGGCTTTTCAAATACGTCGAATTGTAACGCCTTATAAGTTTTCTCATTGCCTTCGGTAATCGTGAACCACTTATTTACAAGCGGTGATTTCATTTGCAAACCTAAGCACTCTTTTCGGATTTTTGCCATAATCAAAAGTATAAAAAAAGGCAAAGCGTTACACCTTGCCTTTTGATTTGTAGTAGATTAGAATTAAACTGCTTGGCCTAACAAGGTAGTGTAAACAGCCGTAGCAAGGTCTGGCGGCGTGTTATCTTCCATTGAGGTCATTACGATTGTGTGGCCGTTACGATCACTAACCGCGGTACCTGTGCCAGCCTCAGACGCTTCACGAATCTGTAAACCTTGGTCAAGTCCTAAAACGATTATCTCGCCGTTACGTTTTTCAACAACTGCAACAAGCTCGTTTTGTGCAAGCAAATTGATTTCTTGACGAAGCTCTTTAGTGTCATTGTTAA
>OGVT01000089.1_pt1 | contig 10801 bp, 16 predicted proteins | sample 1575831 | NCBI WGS metagenome assembly OGVT01 (sample SAMN07581542, study PRJEB24739) | freshwater metagenome | place: Singapore | collected 2015-04
GTTTCCCAGTCACGATAGCACCGTTATTCCAAATGCAAAACCTGAGTTAATTTCAGAGCGTGGTGCCACTGTCGTTATTGATGGACATTGGGGTTGGGGACAGATTGCCTGTAAATCAGCGTTGCAGGTTGCGCGTAAGAAAGCTACAGGACTCGTAGTGTTAAAGTCAATTTCGAGAACAATCGAATCAAACTACCAAAGATTGATGCAATTAAGTGCATACTTCATCGCGAGTTCATAGGTACGATCAAGTCAGCAACGGTATCCAAGAATCCGACCGGCGAATGGTATGTTTCCATCCTAGTCGAAGAACCAATCAGCTTGAAGCCAATGACTGGTCTTGAAGTTGGTATCGACCTTGGATTGAAAGATCTAGCAATTCTATCATCAGGAGTTTCATTTAACCATCCACAACAAATGCTTGCGAAAGCCAAACAAGCATTGAAGAAAGAGCAGCGGATCCTTGCTCGTAAAACTAAAGGATCTAAAAATCGCGAGAAGCAACGAATTCGAGTAGCAAGAGCATATGCTAAAATTACTAGAATTCGAAATGAGTATTACCACATTCTGTCCAAGTTCCTAGTCGAAACTTATGATGCAAGCTACTTAGAGAATCTTAATGTCTCTGGTATGTTGAAGAATCGAAGACTAGCTAGAAAGATTGCCGAAAGTGCTTGGTCAACTCTAAAGGGAATGATCGAGTACAAAGCTGGGTATGCTGGTAAGACAGTACACTCGATCAATCGTTGGTTTCCAAGTTCCAAAACGTGTTCTTGTTGTGGCAACAAAATGACTTCAATGAGTCTTGAAGTCCGTGAATGGGATTGTCCTAGTTGTGGTGAACACCATGATCGCGATTTGAATGCAGCACTAAACATTTTGTATCAAGGTCAACGCGACCTATACGATGCAGTACAACCTTCCAGAGCAACAATGGAAGTGGGATTAAACATCCCAATGGCTTTGCAGAAACATTCTAGTAAAATCGAGAGATCTGGATCTAGACGATCCAGTTGGAATGGGGAGCAAGCAAGCCTAACGATCTTTAGTCGTTAGGTAGTTGACTGACTACCTCTGCAAATAGAGAGATGAGTTCATCGTTTGATTTCTGACGCAAGTCTTCCATGATTGTCAGATCAGTTGCTTGAGCAAGCTTGTGAATTCTTTCGATTAGTTTATCTCTCATTCAGTTTCTCCAAAGAAAAAGCGGACATAGTGTCCGCTTTAGTTTTAGTTCCAGACTGCTTCGTTTGCAATCAGTTGACGATGTTGAATCCAGCCACGTAGATTACCAGACCACAGAGAGCCATCTTTGCGAACATGCGTAACACCAGGTTGCCAAGTCTGAGGACTGAATGGAATGCTATAGCTATCCATTGGAGTTGCTTGATGCTCAAGCGGTGAAGCATGTGCCGGTTGTCCAGAATCATCGCCAACATGAAGCATTTCGAAAATTTCTTGAGCTTTCTCAATAGATTCATCTAGACGACGATAGCTTACCTGAGCGCAACATGACGCAGAGACTTTCTTTGCAACATCAAGAGAAACTTGTTCACCAGAGACGTAGTATTTTCCATCGATTAGATCAATGTATGGCAAATGCCACTGTCCAGCAACAAGATTTTGAGCAATAGACTGTTTGCTCACTTGTTGCATGATTCGAACAAGCTCACGAAATTCTGGTTGTGCATCTGGATGATCTCGCAGATGCCATAGATTTCCAAGCTCGGTGCCAGTAAGAACAACTTTGATAAATGAGAAAGTCTCAAGAGGACGACCAGCCCATTGCTTGTGTCCATTGATTCCGGTCGGATCACTCATTGTTCGAACATGTTGAATAACAACATCACGAACTTCAATCCAAGATTTTCGAGCTTCAGTTTTTCGCTGCTCATCAAGTTCTTGTCGAGACTGCATACCTGGATTGTTCTCACCCCAATGAATCGGCATTGCGGTATTTTCTTGAACAATCTCGATTGCCCGTTTGACTGGAATTGCCCTAGTTGAACTTGAGTTCTTACTGAGCACTCGATGGGTCAGCAGTTCGCTATGGATGAAACGAGGATATTCAAGCTCAAATGTACGAAGTCTAACGCCGCTTGAGTTGATACTATCCTTCACCATACGTGCAATGATGTTTCCATTTCCAACTACTTCAATCATTCAATTTTACCTTTCAAAGTACCTTAGTATGCCAGAATTTGTCTGCGAGATTCTTAGCATGTTGCTCAAACAACTCACGTAGATCATACTGAAAACGATTCTTCATACGATCAATCGCTTCGACTGGCACGTTATGAACATTGCCAAAGTCATTCTGCATCGTGATTATAACAGGAGTAATGTCAAAATCCAATGCGATGTCGAAGTATGGTTTCAACTCTTTGTGCGTCGTAAACGTATTACTTACGAAGACGTTTGTTCGAGTTTCAAGATGACGACGAGTTTGATGTTGGCACCATGCATGTGCTTCTGCAATCTTGTCAACCGACCAGCTGTAGTTGCCATTTGCATCAATGAAGTACATGTCTGCTTCGAGATGCCAGTCAGATGAAGACCGAGCAAGTTTCTTTGCAAGCGTGGACTTCCCAGAACCAGGAAGGCCCCTAATCAAAGTAAGTGTAGTCATGATTTATTTGTACCAGTAAGGAACAGGACGATTCTTCCATTCAGCAATATGACGCTTTGCGCCCATATAGTAGCGACGATACGATTCTACAGAATCGCCAGGAACAATGTACTCATCGTCCATTGCCGGTGGCGGTTCAGTGAACTCACCATCTTTGATGTTCAGTGGCGCAGTTGCGAGACGATCAAGTAGACCAGAAGTCACGCACGAACGAATAGTGCCATACCGATGTGTATGCTCTGCACACAGCGCAACAGTCAGTTTGTGCAGATATTCATAACAAGAGCGATTGGAACGTGCCCACACGGCACTTGGATGATTGTAGTGTGTTGCTTTATTCATGAGTTCGTTATCGCCTTCAGATCGCAACACAAATGTTTTCTGACGCCTACCTTTTGCACTGAGAACATACTGTTCTTCACCGTCAAGAACTCGATGAGCAGTTGACATAATTTGCACGTATTCTGTCACCATTTTGGTAACGTGTTTGTTACAGTGCATCTCGACGCACTCTTGGATGGACTTGGAAAGATAGAAGATGTTCATAATATAGAGGAGTATAACTCAAAAATTGATCTGATACAAGACAGCAGCGACACAGATAGCAACAATCACAAGAAATGCAGCAGCATCTTTCATTTCGATTGGCCTACTTTCTTACCAGCTTCGAATGCAGCTTCAAGCCACTCACGCATACATTTCAGCTTGTTGACTTCAGTCATTTGATCGACAACATCTTGATAGAAATACTCGGCAATCATTCCAAAGTTGCCTTCTTCGCGAGAAAAGAACCAGTCTTGAAAATCTTGTTGTTCCATGATGTATCCTTAGAGAGAACCTGCACGAATCGGACGACCATTCTTGTCAGTGAGCGGTGTCCTTGCGCCGATGCGATCAATCTTGTAGACAAAGCCACCGTCTTCAACAAGACGATACATCTTGTCATTCTCAACATGAATCTGGTGTTGAGTAGTGTCTGGAACAGATCGCTTACCAAGCAAGAAGTTGATGAAGTTTTGAAGTGTCATGTGAGTATTGTATGATGCTTTCTACTTTCTGTCAACAAGTTGTTTGCCGATCTTTGCTGCGGCATGAACGATTGCTCGACGCACAGCAGCACATTGATCATCTTCGATTGTATATGCTGTGCAGTCACAACTGAAGTCATCTTGCTCTGGACCAAGCACTTCAACGACATCATACTCGATTACTGTATCGTAGTTGATTCGAAGTTTCAGTTGAACCATTAGTCGAAATGCATCAGCATCATTTTTTAGTGGGTCCCACGATAATGGTCCATTGAAGCAGTTGAATTCTTTGTTCCAGTAGCCAACTGCTTTCGCAGCCAATTCCAACAATTCACGATCACTTATCGAGTCCACCATATACGCTTCCTTTCTGTCCTTGCTCATTGCTATCAGTACATTCTAACTCATGATCTGATGCATGTGGACAACGCTTGCATCCACATTTTGGACATAGAATCATGCGAGTCATAGAATATGGAATTCCATTAATTGGAACGTCTTTGTTGCATTTGTGACACCAACAGCCAGTTTCTTTAGAATATAGCTGACTCATTTACCAGTCACTCCTGCATAGATAAGTCGAGTGAGAGATGCACAGACAGCAAAAACAAAAACTTCTAGTGGATACTTGAATAGCATAGAAAAACAAAAAATAAGTCCAATCACAAAGGTAACAAATCCAATGATCAACATAGATATGATAATTGGTATCGATTGATATTTGTTATTCGAATCAAACATAGCACTCTTGATGTTTTCAATAAACTTTTTCATATGAAATCTTTCGTTATTCCCACTCAGTATTCAGCGAAATGTCCCATGCACCACATGAACATTCGTTTGCAGACCATGCATGACAGATACAGATCGATGCTGGAATCATATCTCCATGTTCATCTAGCAATGGCTCAAGCGATTCAGTTGGCTCATCGTCAACCCACACTGGAGTTGCATGATATAGATTGTCATTCAATTCAATGATTGGCATAACGAATTACTTCCAGAGCTTACGATGTTCACGCATCATTGCTTCGAAGAGAGATTGTTCATCATGATATCGAACAGAGTTGATGTAGACTTGCACAGTGAAGTCGGGCACATCACGTCGAATATCGGCAGCATCATCAAGCATTGACATGATCCATTTTGCAGCACAGATACCAGAACCATTCGTTGTGAACAGACTAGGAACAGTGATTCCATATTCACGAACACTCAGAATGTTGTGTGACTTGTATCGATTGTTGCTAGTCGTCAGAACTTTACCAATCATGATGAAGTCGTTCTTAAAGTCAACCATTTTGCAATCACTCCTTTTAAACATTGTGTATGCTGATTATAGCACCGATTTACTCAGTTGTACAAAATAAGTTGTCAGGAATCTCTACAGTGTCACCGAGTTTTGATCGAACAAGACATCTCATTGCAGCAATCAGTGCTGTCTCTCCCTGACCACTGTGCAGAACAACATCTGGTCGATCAACTTGACACTTGATCGCAATCCAAGACTTGTCAGAGATTCTTGTAACTTGATCGATGTACTGATCGATGATAGGACCACCACGAGCCCAATTGTCGCTTGGGCGATACTGATACAACTGGATCCATGTATTTGGATCAAATATGTGACCAGAAATCCAAGGACCGGGCATCTGATGCCAGCGTAAGACTTCGTTGATGTGAACTTAGTGTCCAAGCGAAATCGCAACTGCATAATTGAGATATGCGCCTCGTAGCTCGTTGGTGTCTATCGTTTTCAAGTTAGTTCCTCTTCTAACAAGTTAAAACAGAAAAATCACGAACTTTCTCGACCGTCATTTGACGATCAAACATCTCAGGCACGACATTACGGTGTGAGATCACAATTGAGTTCACATTATCTTCGATGGAAGACAAAATGTCAATGAAAATCTGTACAGAATCTTCATCAAGTCCGCGATCTAGAGTTTCATCAAAGATCAGAAGATTCGTTGAGACAGAGTTGCGAGACATTGCAAGTCTACGCCATGCAAACAAGATCGCCAAATCAATCTTTGTGCGTTCACCCTCAGAGAATGAATTGTATGTGAATGTGTCTCGATGTCGAGACTTGATAGTCTCATTGAAGTTTTCATCAAGCTCAAATGACACAAACATATCAAACTTGTTCAGATATTCATTGATCATCTGATTCAACACCGGGATGAAAGTCGAGATGACTTTAGACTTGATGCCAGAATCTTTCAGAATCTCAACGGATGCTTTATAGTAGTTCAGATTCTTTGATGCTTCGTTCTTTTCATCCGTCTTATCGACAAGAGATGCAACACAGTCTTTTAGTTTTGCTTTGCACAGATCGATGCCGTCGCTAGAAGTTTCCTTGATCAAGTCAAGTAGATTTTGCTCTTCTAGTCGCTTGGCATATAGAATATTATTTCTAGATTGAACTAGCTCACGACACTGTTTGACAGTCTGAGCAACAGCAACAATTTTTGCATTGAAGTCTGCAAGCATTGTGTTCAGTTGTTCTTGCATGTCAGTCAAACTTTGAACTTTGCATTGATGCTCTTCAGTCTTCTTTGCCTTCAGATCGGATGCAAATTCTTGTCCGCACGTTGGACAAGAATCATCATGATAGAGTTCAAGGTCTTCATTCAGAGATTCGATCTTTTGAGTGATCTTTGCTATCTTGAGTTGCAGTTTGCCTTTAGATTCTACAAGAGAATCGTGTTTGCTGTCAACATCACCAATCGATGCAAGATGAGTTTCAACATCAAGCAGTTGCTTGTTCAGATCAGCGATCTTAGTTGTTGACTCATGAATCTTCAACTTGACTTCATCAGATTTGATCTTTGCTTCTTCTGTCAAAGTTGCAAGTAGTTCTTTCTGTGTATCAATTTGATTCTTGATAACTTGAATCTCATATGTGAGAGATTCAACTTGACTTTTATGTTCTGACACTTTTTGTTTTGCGATGTCAGACATGCTAGAGAACACAGCGATATCAAGAACTTCTTCAGTGATATTCCTTCGCTCTGCCGCAGTCAGACTCATGAACGGCGTGTATGCCGCACTGCCCATTACGATGATCTGCTTGAACGTCTTGAAGTTGATTCCAAGAATCTCTGTTTCAAGGTATGTCTGATAGTCTCGGGATGCAGCATCCTCAAGAATCTTTTCACCATTCTTGTAGATTTCAAAGATTGTTGGCTTTTGGCCACGAATCACTTTGAACTGATCGCTGCCCTTTGTGAATGCAATCTCAACTAGCAATGCTTTCTTGTTGATGCTGTTGATCAACTGACCAAGCTTGATATTGCGGTACGGTTTACCGTACAGAGCATAACAGATACTCTCCGAAATGCTGCTCTTGCCGCTACCATTTTTTGCAGTGAAGATCGTATGCTTGTGTTGATCAAGAACAACCGTTGTCTCGGCATTACCATACGACAACAGATTCTTGAACTTGACATAATGAAATTTAATGTGCATGAGTTGCTTCTACGTAAACACCAATGAGTTTATCAACGAGAACATCTTTGTCAATCGATGGATCAATCGCAATGTTCGTCACATAGTCTTTGATCAGATCAGAAATCGATGTAGTCTGTTCATATTGAACATCTTCTGTATCACTTGCATCAATTTTCTTCTCAATGAACTTCAGCGAATGTGGCTTCATTGAGTATAGCATATCTGACAGTGCATCTTTCTGTTTTGGCTCAAGTGCAATGTCGATCTTCAACTTCACATGCTTGTCTCGAACAAGCTCTTCTGGAATCTTGCAGTTATCATGATCGCTGAGAGTGATGAATGAGAACAATGTATGCTTTGTCTCGACAAGCTCTAGATTTTGTTCATCAAGAACGAAGAATCCTTTTGTTGTGTGAGCATCTTGCCAAGTCAGTTCGTATGGCGTTCCAGTGTACAGAACGTTGTCTTTACTGGACATATGGTGAAAGTGCCCACTGAAAACTTTCTTGAACTTCGAGTAGCCTTCATGTGAGTAGTGCGTCTTGGCAGGCTGCCCGCGATATAACTCAAACCCATTGAACTCAAAGTGACCGGCACAGTAATCACTGCTTGACTTTGCGATTGCTGCACTAACAGCATCAATGTTTTCTTTACAGACCCATGGCACAATCAGAAACGATTGATCTTCGATGTAGTAATCTGCTGGCTCTTTGATTAGAGTAAACCATTCTTGATATGGCGTCAAGACTTCTTCAACTGATGAAATCTGTAGAGACTCACGATAGAAGATGTCATGATTGCCAAGCAGAACATAGACTTTCAAATCGCGTTCAATGACTGGCTTCAAGAAAACTTCTCGAAAGAAGTTCAGTGACCATGTATTGATGTGTTTGCGAACATCAAAGAGATCACCGAGTTGAATGATACTCTTGATGTTGTTTGTATCAATGTGATCGAAGAAGTCAGTGAAGAACTTCTTCATGTACTGGTGCGTTAGAATATTGGCGTTAGATACGCCAAAATGAGTATCCCCAATAATCGCAATCTTGCCCATAATCAATCTACCTCAAGAGTGGGACCATCATGACTCAATGAACGCTCAACAGACTTTGCTTTTGCTTTGTCTTTCTGAGCTTGCATCTTCTGCTCATACTCAGCGACATCAAAGAATGGAATGAACTCACTGACATTACCTGCGAACTCACCAAAGTCACTCATATCATTCTCTTGCAGAGAGTCTTCCATGTCAACAGAAGAGAATGATTTTGCTTTGATATAGCTCATCTTCTCTTCGGTATTGATCACATCGACCATTGCCCGCCAACAAACGTTCGTGAAGTATGCAAATGCATTATTGCTGATTGCAATATTGAACTTTCGAATCTTTGCACAACAAGCAAAGATTGCATTGCTCACCATCTCGTCGCGGAATGTGTATCCCGAGAAATTGTAGCGCGATCCTAGCTTGTTTGCAAGAGCAATGAACTGTCTAGCAATCGCATCTGGAATCTGCGGTGCTTCTCTACCATCAGCTTCTTCAGCATCACAAAGTTGAATGTAATCAACGATTGCTTGAGTGAACTCTTTGTTGGAGATATAATGTGCCATGATTTTCCTTGGAAGTTAACTAACATGTACACGATTATATCATATAACTCTATGCTATGAGCTTCAACTGACCAAACTCAGAGATGCGCTCATGGTTGTGCATAGTAAAGACTTGACTTCTTCTGCCAGATTTCCTGTATGAGATATGAATCCATACTGTTGATGTGCCAGCATACTCAAGGATAATCTGATCATATGGCACTGCTTGTTGAATCGCTTTTGCTGCTTCTAGGTACTGAGCTTTCGTGAATCCAGGCAACTGAATATCAACTGCTTCACCAAGATAGTGTTGTGAGTTTGCAGCAGAGTTTGCGACATCACCTATTCTACGGAAGCCACTCGTAATGATCATGTTTGGATACAACTGTTTCACTGTGTCAAGCACATTCAGACACAACATTTTCAGGTTACATGCAATGTCTGGTGCAGCAAGTCCTTGTTGATTGATTAGCTTACGAGCACCTTGCTTGTTCATATCACCAATCGTAAAGAACTTTGACAATGCAAGTGCTGGTGGGAAATCAGTTCGCTCATGAATATCACCACAATCAGAAGTCAGTGGTTTTACATTGTTTGCATCAACTTGTTCTGTCTTTTCTTCTGTTGGCTTTGCAGTCAGTTGATCTTTTGTTGTTGCACCAGATGCTAGACGATCTGCATTATATGCTTCTGGATTACCATCATCTGGTGTTTCATACTGCATTGCTTGTTCTTCGCCGCGAGTGATTACTGTTAGCTGTGAGAAATCTGGTTCATCTGGACTGCCAGCACCAGGTGGCGCTGAAACACCAGATGCCTTACCGCTGTTTGTGTATATGCGAGATGCATCAACTGCATACTCACCACCAACTTTGAGATTGTAGTTTCCAGCAACAGATGTTGTTAGATTTCCAGATACGTTCAGTGTTGTATCGCCACGAGTATTGATTGTTGTCGATCCAGTGACTTCAATCGACATCGATCCACCAACGAGTAATGATTTCGATCCAGCAACTGTTACATGATGTGCTCCACGAATGTAGACAAATCCATTGCGCTCAAGAATCTCATATCCATCACCAACAATGCGATTCACTTGAGTGCCGTTGTCATCGATCTCAGTAAATGTGCCTGCTGCATGATATAGATGGATGCGTCGAGAATTTGGAGTGTCATCAAACTCCATGATGTGACCAGACTTTGAGCCATAGACATTATTGTGTGGATAGACTGCGTTATACGGCACTGGACTCTGATCCCATGTCTTTCCAGACACTGCAATCGGTACACCAGTCAGTCGAGCAGCTTCTTTCTTATAAACGATTGTCTTATCGATGTTCTCATGTCGAGCAAGTCGATTCGTATCTGGCTCATTTCTATACAGTGGATAGACGCCACTCGGATCAGTGAATCCACGACTTGCAAGAACTTTGTTTGTATTGACAGATGCAATCTTGCCATCGTTACCATATTTGACTGCATCGTTTGTCTTTTCTTGAGTATCAAGTTCTCCAGACGTTGTTGGTACGCCATCTTTCAAAAACAAGTCAGCTTCTGCTTTACGACGAATCTTTAGACCAGCTAGTTGCTTGCCATTGCTATCTGCCGTGTATTGACTGAAGTTTGATGCTGCTTGCAGATACTTCTCGGCATTCAGATCAGAAACAATCGAAGTTCGACGGAATCTAGGTCCACCCATGTTGTAGTTCAGACTCACCAGTGCATCAAGCATTGATTGCGTAATTAGAACTTTGATTGCTTTTCGAACTTCTGGCAGTGAAACTTCATTGACATATTGCTTCAGTACAGCAACAGCATCTGCTTCAGTAATTGTTTGTCCCTCAACGACTGCTCTGCCATTGATCTTCTTTGAACCATATCCAATTGAGTATGAATCAACATCGAAATATGCTTTTGCTGAAAATCGCTCTTGAGTCTTGATCAGATTGATACAAGTATCTGTTACCGATGTAAAATCAGATGCTCGACGTAGACCAGTTAGAGGAACATCAACTGCCTTTAGAACTTCACCCTTAGTAACTGGATTGTCTGGATTCTCTTTTGGAACAGCAGCAGCTTCGTCTGGCTGAGTCAACGAAGTTTC
>OGVT01000090.1_pt1 | contig 10775 bp, 23 predicted proteins | sample 1575831 | NCBI WGS metagenome assembly OGVT01 (sample SAMN07581542, study PRJEB24739) | freshwater metagenome | place: Singapore | collected 2015-04
GTTTCCCAGTCACGATATGCGGACCGATGAAGGTTCACCATTGATTGTAATTTCTAAAAAAATGCACCAAAAGGTAGAAAAGTTAGTCGATGTTCCGGTGGCTTTGGCCATGCGTTACGGTTCGATGACCATTCAAAAAGGCTTACAAGAGTTGAAAGACAAAGGCGTAACCGAAGTAATGTTGTTGGCTTTGTATCCGCAATATGCCATGGCTTCCACCACGACCATTTGGGCTTTGGCCGATGAATTGCAACAGAAGCATTTCCCGGAAATGAAAATCACCAAAGTACCGGCATTTTACAACAAACCTGATTTTATCAAAACCTTAGCGCATTCCATCAAAAAACATTTGGAAGGCTTTGAATACGACCATTTATTGTTTTCCTACCACGGGATTCCGAAACGTCATATTCGCAAGACGGATGTGACCAAATCACACTGTACTATTGATAACAAATGTTGTGTAACGGCTTCTCCGGCGCATGAATTTTGCTACCGTCATCAATGTTACGAAACCACGCGACAAGTAGTTGAATTGCTTGGAATTCCTGAAGGCAAGTACAGCCAAACTTTCCAATCACGTTTGGCCGGCGACAAATGGTTAACGCCTTACACCGATGTGGAAATCAACAAAATGCCGAAAAAAGGCATTAAAAAATTAGCCGTTGTTACACCGGCTTTTGTGGCCGATTGTTTGGAAACATTGGAAGAAATTGCCATGCGCGCCAACGAAGAATTTATAGAAAACGGCGGTGAAGAATTTTTTGCCGTACCTTGTTTGAACGATGAAGACGAATGGTGTCAAGTCGTAGCCAACTGGGTAAACGATTGGAGTAAATAAAATGGAACTCTACAACTACATCAAATCGCTGCACCTCATCTTTGTCATCACTTGGTTTGCAGGTTTGTTTTACATTGTACGCTTGTTTGTATACCAAATTGAAGCCAACGATAAACCTACGCCCGAGCGGGAAATCTTGCTCAACCAATACAAAATCATGACTTATCGCTTGTGGTATATTATCACTTGGCCGAGCGCAATATTAGCCACCTGTTTTGCAGTTTGGTTGTTGTATTTAAATCCGGCTTGGTTGCAAATGTCCTGGATGCATGTAAAATTGGGATTTGTAGTATTGTTATTGGCTTACCATTTTAAGTGTCATCAGATATACAAACAATTGCAAAACGATACGTTCCAATACAGTTCCAACTTTATGAGATTGTGGAATGAAGGCGCTACGATTATCTTATTTGCAGTGGTTTTTTTAGTAATTTTAAAGAATGCTTTCAACTGGATTTACGGCGTAATCGGCATCTTTTTGTTTTCGATTTTGATTATGTTAGGCTTTAAGTTTTACAAACGAATTCGGGAGAAAAAATAGTGACCATTGACCACTGAAAAATGCTAAACATCAAACTATCCATGCTATCGCTTCGTACCAGGATTTTCCTGTCGATGATTATATTGATAGTTATTGCGTCGGTTTTGATGGCTTCGATTTCGATTATTCAGTTTAAAAACGAGGCCAAAGATTACCACCAAGAGCGTTTAGACCGAAAAGAATTTGCCATCAAGGAGCACATCAACTACGTGCTTTCTACCACAACGTATCCGCTAACGCCGGACAATTTAAAGCTGATTTTTAAAGATAAAATCCACGAGTTGTCCGATATTCACAACTTGGAAATCAATATTTATTCGCTGGAAGGGAAATTGGTTAAATCTTCTAAATCCACATTTTCTGTAGATAAAGTCGCGCCACCCATTCCGAACTACATTTTAAAACTGGTACAATCTTCGGTAGACAAAAGATACGTTGACATCAAAAATATCGACGGTGTCAAAAACCGTTCTTCCTACAGTCAGATTAAAGACGATAAATTCAAACCTTTAGGCATTTTGAATATTCCGTATGTAGAAGACGACGGTTTTTACGAAAAAGAGCTGCGTCAGTTTTTATTGCGCTTGAGCCAGGTGTATTCGTTCATGTTGATTATTGCCTTTGCTTTGGCTTATTTCTTGGCGAGTTACATCACCAAATCGCTAAAGACCATTTCGGATAAAATCAACGAAACGAGTTTGAACCAAAAGAACGAAAAAATTGTCATCGAAGCCAATAGCCGCGAAATCAATTCCTTGATTAACGCTTACAACCAAATGGTCGACAAATTGGAAGAAAGCGCTACCATGCTTGCCCAAAGTGAAAGAGAACAAGCTTGGCGTGAAATGGCGAAGCAAGTCGCCCACGAAATCAAAAATCCGTTGACACCAATGCGTTTAACGGTTTAAGTAAAAAATGGTCATCATTCCAAAATATGAAGTCATCACCATTTACCCACTCACATCCCGTCAATATCTTCTGAAATATGCTAAAGTTTTTGCGCCCTGGCACATCAGGAATATGATAATGGTCAACATTCTTAATCCATTTTGGCTTTTCACCTACCAAAACAATCCTACCTGAGTGACCTTGTAGATACGTTTCAATGGATCGCAAAGCATACCTTAACTCATTATCTTGCCATCTGCTACCAGTTCCTAATGCTATGACTATGTCCATTTTGTCCTAATTTTTGATATATAGGTGACAATATTTGAATTTTTATAGCCTCTGTAATACCTCCGAACTCTTTGATTATCAATTCTTTCTGTTCTTTAGTTAGGTAAACAGACACCATTTGCACTTTCAAATGTGCTGGTTTAGGCTTTCTTCCTCTTTTCTTTGTTTCCATACTGCAAATATAGGCAATAAAAAAAATAATAAAAATATTTTTGGTTTTGTGAATAAATACCTTATCTTTGACCTGTCAACGATTAATAACTAAACGATTTAAAAATGAAACCAGCATTAAAACTTTTGATTGCGTTAATAGCCATCGGCTATATTTTCGGACTGTTACAAGACCAATTTTGCAAATAATTAAATTAAACACCATGACAATTACATTAACACTTAGCAAACCCCGTGCAGAGTACATTGTAAGCAAATCAGGAAAAGGCTATAACCATATTGCCACCCTTGATGAAACTGTTGAATCCTCATTTGAGAATCAGATAGGCATCCACATTACCTTTCCGGATTACTGGTCAAATGAAATGTGTTTATTACATATGTTTCATTTGGGAGTTATGTACGATTATAACAACGATTTAAAAGTATTAAACAAACCGAATCAATTTAAAGGCATTTCCGTTGATGGGAGGAATTAAAACTGACCATCGCGGCCAGGCTTTCTTAAGGGTTTTGGTTGGGCCTGGTAACGCTCTCTTTCATACGCATAACTGGTAACCCCTGAATGTCTATTCGGGGGGCATTTTTTAACCCAAATTAAATTCTATGAAAACCACTTATCCCACACACCCCATGCGTGACTTTAACGAATGGATCACAGCAGTTCACAATTATTTCCGTATGACAGCCACAGAGTATGTAAACAATTTGTATGTTAGAAAGTACACTCCATTTCGCATTGAAGCAGATGGAAAAGGTTACTATTTAGTTGGTGAAGAAAAGATACCAGCTAAGGAATTTGAAGCTAAGTTTCCCTTACCTTTATTTGTAAATGCTAAACAGGGCAATCCTGATAAATTGCATGATTATTCAAACGATTTAATTTAAACACCATGTCAAACGATTTAATTACCTACGATTTAGGTAAACCACAGCACACCTTGCAGCTTGCAAGCGAATTACAACGATTTGTAAAAGAGCAAAAGCTAACAGTTAACATCAAAGGCAAGAATTACCCATTGGTAGAATCTTGGCAATGGGCTGGCTCACAGTTGGGTCTTTATCCTTATTTAATTCAAGTTACTTGCCTATCTAATGACAAAGAGATTAAGTATTTAGCAGAAGTTGAAGTTAGGCGAATAGGAACTAATGAGGCAGTTGGAAAAGGAATAGCCATTTGCTCCAATAAGGAAGCTAATAAAAGAATGTGGGATGAATATGCTATTCTATCAATGGCGCAAACAAGGGCTACTGGAAAGGCTTTTAGGAATCTTTTAAGTTGGCTAATGAAGGCAGCTGGATTTGAGGCTACCCCAGCAGAGGAAATGGACTTTAATAGTGTGCCTGATATTGTGGAGGAAGTGCCAACGGAAGAAGAAAAGCAAATGTTAAGGGTGTTAGTATTTAACTCTACTCTAAATGAGGAAGGTGAAGAGGCGGCTTTGTCAAGCATTGAGGCTTGTACTGATTATAAAAAGTATCAGCAACTCCAGCACAGATTAGAAGCCCTACAAATGCCATTAGATCAGATCCCTAATCCAACACAGAAAGACATTTCTAAACACATCAAAAAGACAGTAAAATGAACTTAACCGTAACCAATTTAAGCCTATTTGAGACCTCAAAAGAGGAAAGACAAAACTTTGCCATACAGGTTACTAATAACCTATTAGAAGGGAATGCTGATCCATTAAAGGTGCATTTACAAGTAAAGTGCATGGAAGATATAATAAAACAATTAACTTCTAATACGGTTTACAAAGATGCTGTACTTACAGAGGCACAGAAATATGGGAAGTCATTTGACCAGCATAATGCAAAGTTTGAGATTAAAGAGATGGGGGTTAAATACGACTATTCTAATTGTAATGATCCTGTCTATAATGATTTGCAAGACAAGTTAGCTGCTTTAGAAAGTGAAATTAAATTTAGGCAGGCTTTTTTAAAGGCTATTCCTATATCCGGACAGGAGATACTTATAGATGATGAATTAGTAAAAGTTTACCCGCCATCTAAGTCCTCAACCACTACTGTAACCGTAAATTTAAAGTAATGAACAAAGGCACTAACACCATTAAGGTTTTATTAGAACATCCCGAAACAGAGCATTCAGAGGAAGTACTGATTTGTTATAATTGGTTTTTCTTTGCTGGCTCTCCACCATCTGAAGATGACCCTTATGGTGAACCTGGCGGTTTTGAGTATGTAGTTAACTCATGGAAAGGGCCGGATTGGGTTACAGAGGATTTAATCTTGAATTACTTATATGACACCGATTATAAATATCTAATCAATTAAACATGGCAACATTTGCAAAGGGGATTCGTGTATTTGCCCCAAAAGAAAATGCACCTTCATTCATTAAAGGACAGATTATCATCACTCCAAAAGAGTTAATGGAATGGATTAAACAAAATCAGAATCTATTAAATGACTACAAAGGGGAAAAGCAATTAAAGTTAACCTTAATGCAGTCAAAAGACGGACAAGGATTAAACATTCAAGTTGACACCTACAAACCAAAAAATGAGGACACCTACGCAATTGACGGAAAGCCTTGGTAAGATGCAAGCCTATTTAGAAACCCCTGTCGGAGATGATCCACAGGGGCTAATAGATAGGACTGAACTTCTAACCATATTGATAGCCAAATCAGGACAATGTTTGGCAGAGGCTAAGTATATACAAGACCAGCTTATAAATGAAGGCTTAATGTCTGCTATTAGTCAGGAATTAGACAAAAAGTTAAGCCCCAGTTTAATAACGAAGTTCGTTAGTAGTAATGCAAAAGACATTAATTATTTAGTTACTTGGGCTGATCGTATAAACGCAGCGGCTACACATCAACTTGATGGATTAAGGTCAATAATTAGCTATAAAAAAGCAGAATTAAACTTATGAGAAAGAAAGCTAAACGCACACTAACTTTGCCTAAGCTAACAGAGAAAGCCCAAAAGGTTTTTAATGCTTGGATTAGAAAAAGGGATAGCAAAGATGGCTATTTTACTTGTATTAGCTGCTTCAAAACATTACCAGTTGACCAAATGAATGCTGGGCATTATGTACCTGTAAAAGGTGGTTCTTACCTAAGATTTGATGAACATAACGTAAATGGAGAATGCATCAGATGCAACGGATTTGATGAATTCCACCTAATAGGGTATAGAAAGCACCTAATTATGAAAATAGGCCAGCGCAATGTTAATAGGTTAGAAAATAGTAGAAACAAGGTTTATAAATGGTCCAGGACAGAGTTAGAAGACATTATTAACCAATACAAAACAGATGGAAAATCAGATGCAGCTAATTACGACATACCGTTTTAAGACTGGCGAACAGTATATTGGTATTGTCGGATTAAAAGACCCACAAATCAGAAAAACACCATTCCACCAGCACGCAATACATCATTTTGACACAGAGTTTAATTATGTTTGCGATATGCTTGATAGGGCTGGTTATGAGTACACTTATGAAAAGTTAACCCATTTTTATTCACCTATTGAAAAGAATTACCGATGAAAACACAATCACAAAAAATCCTTAATTACCTTAAATCAGGTAAAGGCCTCACCCCACTAACAGCACTTAACAAATTTGGATGTTTTAGATTGGCAGCCAGAATAGCTGATTTACGTAAGGATGGACATACTATCTTTACTGATACAGTTACAAAAAATGGTAAAACATTTGCAAGTTATAAGTATAATTCAAAGATTAAATTACTAAAATGACACATGGATCATTATTTAGTGGTATTGGAGGCTTTGACTTAGCTGCTGAATGGATGGGATGGGAGAATAAATTTCATTGCGAATGGAATGAATTTGGTCAAAAAGTCCTACATTATTACTGGCCTGATGCAGAATTATTTACTGATATCACAAAATCAGATTTTACTAAATATGCAGACAAAATTGATGTTCTTACAGGAGGATTCCCTTGTCAGCCATACTCAACAGCAGGAAAGCGGCTTGGAAAAGAAGACGAACGCCATCTTTGGCCAGAAATGCTTAGAGCAATTCAAGAGATTCAACCACGTTGGGTTGTGGGCGAAAACGTTCGCGGCCTTATTAGTTGGAATGGAGGATTGGTATTCCACGAAGTGCAAGCTGACCTGGAAGCTGCAGGGTACGAAGTACAACCGTTCCTACTTCCAGCTTGCGGTGTTAACGCTCCCCACCGAAGGGATAGAATCTGGTTTGTTGCTTACGCCAACAACAAGGGAGGAGGTTCAAGATCTGGACAAGTTCAAGAAAAGGATGGAGAAATATCCCAATGGGACCACGATGCCGAATTTAGCAACTCAAGTGATAGGGTTGCTTCCAACACCAATGGCATCAGACGGAACAACGGGAGCAATAATTGGAAAGAACGACAAGTTTCACATGACGAAGAACGGAACACCGAGAAAGGTGAATCAGAATGGAGTAGACGGATTGGTGGGATTGGGCAGATTTGCAATAATGGGGATGCTTCCAACTCCGACTGCAACGGATTACAAAGATACATACGCACCCAACAAATTAATAAGCAAAGATGGAATAGACGGAAGTCATCTTTTGAGATGTTTACCAACCAAATTGGGGAAATATCGCCAAGAAAATGGGAAAGTTTCCCAACTGTCGCCCCAGTTTGTAATGGAGATGATGGGCTTTCCAACAGATTGGACTCTATTACCTTTCCTAAGTGGAGAAACGAATCAATTAAAGCCGGAGGAAATGCCATAGTCCCGCAAGTAGTTTATCAAATATTTAAAACCATAGAACAATATGAACACATTAGATCAAGCTTGGAAACTAATTGAAAAAACCTGTGAACACTACAAGATTGAACACAAACAATTAGCACAAATGAGTGGCACTAATCACTTTAAAATTTGTTACAACAAAGAAGGTCAATTAGTTAGGTTGGCTGAGGTCAGAATGGCTTTAAGTTACTTTTTGTATATGTATTGTCCACTTAAGTTAGTACAAATTGCCCCTTTAGTAGGTTATGCTGACCATTCGACAATGAGTACTTATAGAAAAAGAATTGAGCATTACATTGAAACAGAAGATCCAAGATTCTATCCTTACTATTTGACAATCATAGATTTAGCCTCAGAATTAGATATATCTATGAAACTTACAAGAATCACTAATAAGCATGATGTAGCTTTTAAAGACCATCGTGGATACATTTATTTGGCAAAGTCATAAAAATTTCGTATATTTGTGTCAACAAAGAGTCGCCAGCTTTTAGCTGCTTTGTTTTAGTAAGAATTTTAAACCTGTTGGGGTGAGGCTGCGACTGCCGATCCTCAGCAGGTTTTTTATTTTAGGTTTTTACCCAGGTTTTATCCTATCAGTAAGGGCTGATAAATAATAACCTGACAGTTCATTCAGATACGTTACGCAACAAGTGTGAGCAATGTCTTACCCCTGACAACTCATGACGATCAAGGTAGTTAAAACAGCGTGATAAACCTGCCTACGGATGCAGAGGAAAGAATGGGTACTGTGTGAAAGGGAAACCCTCAACGATTAACGATTAAAAAAAACGATTAAAAAAAAGTCTTTTATATTTTCCCTTTAATTTGATTATAGTTTTGGTTAAATTCATTAAAATTGAACAACCCTAACTTGATCGGATATAGAGGGGTTATGCAAACCATAGAATATGAAAAGTATTGAAATGAGAGCCTCAGACTTTAAAAGAGAATTAGAGGCATATGCTTTCCCTGATGTAATGAAACAGGAGTTTTACGACTATTGGACAGAACCCAATAAAAGTAATACTAAAATGAGGTTTGAACAGGAGACAACCTGGCATTTAGGAAGAAGGTTAGCAAGATGGGCCAGTAATAACTTTAAACGATATGATTTGAATAAAACAGAATCAGGTTATAAACCTAAAGTAGAGGTTAAAGAGCCAGTTACAGAATTGGAGAAACTGGATTATGATTTAAACCTTTATAAACAACACTTTGAGAATGTTAAGTTTGACCAAATGGGTAAATGGTATGAATTTATGAAAAGGGAAAATCTTTTACGTACATTTACCAAAGAGGATATTCAGATTTTAAGAATGAGTTATGGGGAAGATAACTATAAGTGTAGATGCGCTTGTGTTCAACTAACCTTTGATTTTATGATAAATATAGCCCGTACCTTTACATGGTTAAAATCAGTACAAATAAACCCTAACAAATAATATGAAACAACAAACAGCAGTTGAATGGTTGTTTAAAAAAATGACTGAGCAAGGAACAAATCCATATTGGGATATGAGATTTATACAAGCCAAACAAATGGAGAAGGAGCAGATAATGGATGCTCATATTGAAGGTCAAAGAGTATTTGATAAACATCCTCATACACATTGGACTAATGACCAAGCAGAACAATACTACAACGAAATGTATAAATGAACTGGCATACAATGACACCTACCGAAAAGCTACAACTATTTAACCAAATATCTAATTATACCTTCGTAGAGCTTTCTCTGAGTTATGCTAGATTATACGAAGAAAACCCTCACGCTTTTATCAGCTCTTATAAGAAGTTCGATAGTATTAAGATGGCTTGTAACTGGATAACCTATACTTACAAGCATATAGGAGCTTTTGACGAAGTACTAGCTAGAGGAAAAGATATCAGTAAATGGATAGCCAAGCAAGACCTAACCGATTACCAAAAGAAAGACTTAGAAAACATTTTATTAATTATTGATTCAATACTACATCCTTGAAAACTTATATATCCTTTAGCGGTGGTGTTGAATCTACAACAATGTGTTTGTTGTATGGCACATCGGAGATTAAGTCATTCAGATTTCAACCTCCTAAATTAGACGAGGTTTTTGAGGAGTTCAAAACAAAGGTATCCGAAAGTCAGGCGGATATTGAATCAAAAAAGTTCATCTCTTATTATGAAAGTAACGGATGGAAAGTTGGAAAGAATCCAATGAAATCGTGGAAATCCGCCGTAGTGAATTGGGTGTCAAGGATTAAGGTTGAAAAGACTGCTCCAGACATAAAAGAGAAACTCAAATCATTAAAAGGCAAAACCTATTCTGAACTATGAAAAAGACCTTTGATATTTTACACTGGACATTCGTTGTCTTAATAACTCCGATGATTTTATTCTTTTACTTTCTTTTGTTAATAGCATTAAAATTCACTAAATTCAATTAACATTAAAAAGAAATAATATGAAAGCTAAAGGTAAAAATTGGAATAAAAAATTTACTAAATTAATTGCTAAATATAGAGGATTTGTTTATTTAGATTATAAATTAAGAGGTAATCAAGACAAAGAATTTAAGTTATTAAATAGGTACAATTATTTTACTCACGATATTAAGCATAGAAAATACTTTAAAAAAACCTTAAAATTATGGAAAGAAAGAAATAAAAAACTATCTTCCCCTAACATTAAAAACAAATAATATGGCACAACAAACAGCAGTAGAATGGTTTTACAGAGAATTAAAGTCCCTGCATGATGCTTGTTATGATACACATGAGGCGATAGGTATTTTGTATGAGAAAGCCAAACAAATGGAGAAGGAGCAGATAATAGAAGCCTATAAAGCACATCACGATTTGGGGCATATTTACGGACTTGAAACAGAACAATACTACAACCAAACCTATAACAAATGAAAGTAATACTAAGATTCGACACTAACGATCAAGATGAAGAAATGGAAATGCTTAGATGCTTAAAAGCAACTGAGGCTTTTCTTTACATTTGGGATATTTTATACAATAGTAAAAAGTCCATCTTATGGAAGGTTGAAGCTAATCAGTATAAAACTCAAGAAGAATTAGTGGAAGATATCTATACCATGATGTGGGAAAGGCTAAAAGATCGTGATTTAAACTTAGAAAAACTTATAGAATGAAAATAGTTTTATGGATAGTGGAACTTTTTATAGTTCTATTTATTTTAGCCCCAGCTGCTTTAGCTGTTTATGTTTTGCTTTCTTTAGTATTTGCATTAGACAGCTTTTTTAAGCTAATTAAGAAACTTTATGAAGATAGACTACGAAATT
>OGVT01000091.1_pt1 | contig 10753 bp, 16 predicted proteins | sample 1575831 | NCBI WGS metagenome assembly OGVT01 (sample SAMN07581542, study PRJEB24739) | freshwater metagenome | place: Singapore | collected 2015-04
GTTTCCCAGTCACGATATACACAATTGCACCAAATTCGAAACTAGATACACTTTACATCAAGAAAACAGGAAGCTTTAGCTTCCGAAAAGAGATAAAATCGTAACACGATTTTCAATTTGATCCACATCAAACTGAATCAGAAATCAAACTTAAACACTTGCGTAGGTGTATTGGTTTCTTTCAACCCGTGTTTCTTGATCCACATACAAGCGTACCTGATAGCATCCATTGCATCATCGTAAAGCTTGATAACTTCTTCTGTGGGTTGTCCATTAGCTTTCTTGTACCTGTAATTTCCGTTTTCTCTCTCTATGTTGATAGCTTCGCTAGAGATGCTAACATTGAAAGTCTTCACATTGTGTATTCCGTCTTTCACATTCTTCTCAGCATTCACCACTCTGTACCCAGCTCTCTTCAAGTCTGCTACAATCTCAGGTCTAGCAGTTTCGGATACCAGAGTATGATTCTTGGAGACTCCCAGCAGGTTCATCCTCTCAATGATATCTGACGATGTCAAGTAACTCTCGTAGATCAATTCTTCCACGTACAGATCTCTGCAGCTAGAGCTGTACCATATTTTCACTAGGGCTGTGGGGTGAGTGTAACCGTAGTCTATACCGTAGATGAAATCGTTAAGATGCTCAGGTTTAGCATTCAACTTGGGCCATTGGCTAAAGACATTCTCTTTTGAGAAGCTTCTTTCTCCCAAAGCGAAGATAGTGTAGTAATCGGGATCAGATTCTTTGTAAGATTCTATCTGTTCGATGATCGCTTTAGGCAAGAATGGGTTATCCTTGTAAGTGGAGTGAATCTTCACTGTTCTGTCGTAGGGTAGATGATAGAGGTAAGATTCCACAGCGCTCGGGTTGTAATCCACTATGATCTTGTCAGTGGTTCTCATAGCAACCTGCTGGAAATCATCGTAGGTGCATTCATTAGCTTCATTCAACCAACCTATGTCTCTTTTTCGACCTCTCAGCTTCTGTTCCTGGTCGATGCTGAAGAACTCCACAATGCTACCGTTCTTGAAGATGTACATTCCATCTCCCTTCTTGTGATCGTTCTCATCGTAGAGACCCAGATCTTTCAACACTTCAAAGAAATCTCTGTAGACTGAAGCTTTTAGAGCTGGTCCAGTCTTTCTCATCACGGAAATAGTCTTTCCAGGGTTTGTCAAGCAGTAGAGTATGAGAGCTTGGCAGATAGAGTAAGTCTTAGAAGACCTTGATCCACCCACGTTCTCTATGAACCTCTTCTGGGAATTCAGAGCTTCCCAGTTTCTTTGGAAAACTCTAGTAGCTTTGATGTTCAACTCATTCTTCGAGGTCATAAGGGATATCTAGAGTGTTGTTATCTTTTGGGTTCACGATCTCTATCTTGATGTTGGAGATGTTACCGATGGAGACAAGAGTCTCAGCTGCGTACATTCCCTTCAGCTTAGCTATCATATCCAGACACTTCAGAATCGTTCCTCTGTCTGGTCGTTTGTCTTCCTTAGCATCCTGTATCAGTATCAGGAGCTCAGAGATGATGCTGTCCTTTGTGAAGGTTGAAAGTAGCTCTCTAGCGTAGAGGCGCTTGTCAATCTCCTTGATCACAGGGGCTCTCTTCAGCAGCACGTAACCGTGAGAAGGGTTAGCGTAACCTGATCTAGTAGCTGCTTCCTGTGGGTTCTGCGTCACTATGTAGTTGTGGATGAAAAGCAGCTCCATCCTGCTAAGCTTCTCTCCAGTCCTTGAATCTGGATCTGATAGCTGTGCATCCGCTGGATTGAGATCCTCTGGAGAAAGCAGCATACTCTCAAGGTCAGAGCTTTGGCTCTTCACCCTGTCCAGCAGAATCTCCTTGTCTGTTCTTGTTTTTCTTCTTCCCATTTTTTGGTTGTTTTTCTTCTTCTAAGTAATTAGCAAGCTCTTTGAACTTGCTCCAGTGATCAACTGCGCGCTGGCTCATCTTGCTGAAATCCAGGTGCACAGAAGTCCCCAGCTCAGCTATTCTAAGCGTGACAGCTTCCCTTGACCATTCTTTCTTGATCTTCATACCCATCTTGTTAAGTGTTTTTTGAATCTGTTCTCTATTTCTTTGCACTGTGGAATCAAATTATATCCTGAAGTCCTGGAGATACCCAAGTGCTTGGCGATTGCATCCCCTGTACGAAGATCCAGCGTATAATAGATATTAAATAATCGTTTCTCTAAACTTGTCAGAGTATCTTCGAACTTTCTAGTCTCCTCTTCTAGATTATCGAAATTCGTGGGGTTGCTGACCGGTTGATCGTACTCGAAGATCTCCACGTTCTCTTTTCTCACCATCCTGTTGACAGGAGTGTTGTTCCAGTGAAGAGACATCTTGATGTAGTTTTTTGACCAAGCTTCCAGGGTTTGAGAATCCTTGATCTCTTCAGCACGATCCCAAACGTAGAGATAGCACTCTGAGATCAGATCATCCACTTCCACATTGTTACTGAGAGCCCAGACAGCTTTTGATGCGTACTCCCTGATACTAGAGTACTTCTTGGAAAAAGTTGATTTCAGTTCGTTCTTATTCAAAGGTGTAGGTGTCATTTTGCTGAGCAGAGAAGCTATCGAACCAGGTGAAGAATTCACGAAGGTAAGCCTTTCTCTCAGTTGCATCGCAGAAACATCTTGATGATCGGGGTTGTCCAAGAGCTTTAGCTTTGAGACTGTCGAGTGCTTTGCAGAGCAGCTTTGAAGGATGAATACCTCTGCAAGATTCAATGAACTGGAGATCTTCGAATGTTAAGTTTTCCATAGTTATGATTTTTTGTTGAGAGAGTGCACCACGAAAGCTACAAGGGCCCCTTGAAAGAAATCTCCTGTGACGACTAGAGTGCTCCAGAAAGCTAAGCACTTGTGGCAGGAGAAAAGATCAAAGATCAGAGTAGCTGCAGATGAAAGAAGGATGCTTCCTCTTGAGAAGAGACCCTTCGTGAAGTTAAACAGAAAGTCTTGAAAGGGTTCAAAGCTAGTGATGAACCAAGTGGCTAGAAAGATCTTGACCAGGATGATGATCTGTAAAGTGTTAAGCACGGAATGTCTTGATTATTTTTAAGTTAGTGGGTTTTCTGTCAAGGTGAGTCCAAGTGGGAGAATCCAGGTAAGATTCCATTCTTCTCCATCCCAAGTTGAAGAAGTACTCATTGTTATCTATGATGTCAGCTTTCACTTGAAGATCAGAGACACCCCTGATGTTGAAATCGATAGCATTGAGAGGTGTGAGACGATGCTGTGACTTGGGTGATCCTACTTTGGAGAGAGCTGATCTGTAACCTCGATTGGAGAAAGGGCCTCCCTTGTGCCAGTTGTTGATAACCATAGTAGCAGAGGGACCGTACTTCTTCACAAAGAAGTCTCTAGTGCAGTCTAAAGCTTTGATCATTGCTTGATCCACGTAGATCCAAGCACCCTCACCGAAGGTCTCGTAGATGTCGGGTGGAACAAGCTCTTGAATGATGAAGTGTTTGCAGATGTTCATTTTTTTGAATTGTTTAGTCTATATATCAAGAGAAAATCGGGAGCTTCTGGATGAATTTTATCAGTTACAATGAGCGATGAATTTTCAGTTGCAAGGGGGTGAAACGTGGTGAAACTGTGTACATAAGAAGCTTTGAGGTGAATTCATTGTCTGTGTTAATAGTTATATTGTAAGGGAAAAGATAGTTTAACACGTGAAACAAGATGATTTGCTAGAAGAGGGGAGTACCTTTATTTTTTGAAAGATGAAACTTTATCTGGATTTATTCTGTGATTCTTGAAAAATTCTAGTTGTGTTGAGCAAACTTTGCAAGTTGCTTGTACACGTAGTCCATTGGGGAAGAATTGGGCTAAATCATACTTGAGGTTCGAGTGAACGCAGCATCTTTTCTTTGTGTTGTTTGTCATTGCTTTATAAACTTTATTATAGTATTTATTATCTTGAGAATGATAGTGTCTTGCGTTGAAATGGGTGAATTGAGTGAGCTTACAAAGGGTTAGTGTAAATTGTATTTCCTTTTGAATCTTGAAACTCTAGAGAAAGAGATCTAACTAGTATCTTCTTATCTTTAGCCAGTGCTTGCTTGTTGAGACCGTTCCAGTTGAATACCCAAGAGGCGTAATTGCTAGAGAGCAAAGTAGGGTAATCTTGAACAGGAATCAAGATTCGTTTGTCTGTAGAGGGAGTATCTGGTGAGACAGGTTGACCGTAAACTTGAATTGGAACAACAGAGACAGTACCAATGTAGCAAGTTTGTCCTTTGGAATTTCTAGTTATGCTAGCTGTGAAAGTTGAATCCAGTTTGGATTGAGAATACACGGGTTGTGAAGTTTGTGAAAGCTTGTTGTGCTCGCGACTTGACGCGCTTGTGTTAGTATTTTGTTGATTAGCACTTTCTATGACATCCTCTAGAGAGATATCCATTTTAGAAGTAGAAATTGATTGAGGAGCTTGAGTTTCGACTTGAGAAGAATACCCATTCACTAGATCAAAAACTGGATCATTACCAGACATTTCAGGTAGAGAAGCTTTAGCTTCTTGAAGATGTACACTCGCTTGCGAGGTACCTGTTACGCCTGCGCGATCTAGGGTATCTAGTGTTGTTAGTTTTTTATATTTCGAATCTGTATTAGAATCTAGATTAGGTATTGCTGTTTCACTATGAACAGCCGGTGTTTCACTATGAACAGCCGGTGTTTCACTATGAACAGCCGGTGTTTCACTATGAACAGCCGGTGTTTCATAGTGTTCAGTCGATGTAACACTTTTTCCCTCAAAAAGATCTATACCTTTCTGAGTTAGAGCGTACCATTTTGTTTTGTCGAAAGGCAATTTATTGTAATTTCCGGTAACAACAAATCCACCTTCTTCAATTTTTTCAAGTGTCCTGAAAACTTTTGTTTTGTTGAAATACGGAAAAATTTCACAGATACTACCGAGTGAATTGTAAGTCCAGATTCTTCCATCTCTAGTGTAGTACTCTTTTCCCTTGTTATTCTGGTACCAGTAATAGAAGTGTTGAAGAAGCAGAGCTTCCTCGATAGAGTATTTCGTAGCAAGTTCTACGTTGAATGCGTGTACATTGTGTTTCATCTTCTTAAGCGTTGTTATTTTGATTTAAAGCTTCTCTGTGAGTATCTTTTAGAGCTTTTCTTACTATAGCTGAAGCATTGAAACCATTGTTGATCAGGTACTCTAGAGATGCTAGAGATGCATCATCCATCGAGAATGATCTGAGGGGCTGTTTTCCTTTTTCAAATTTAGCTTTGAACTTGGGTTTTGATTCGTTTTTCATTGTGTGATTGTTATTTTAGTTATAGACTATATATCAAAAAATTCTGAAAAAAAGTGATAAAAAATGAAACAAACGCAACAAAAGGGGACTTACGGGTCCCCTTAGCAATGGTAGAGCAAGCAATCTACTACCTCTGTCTATCTGATATCTTACTTAAGTGCATTTTCAAATTTAATTCAGCTAATCTTTCCAGTAACCTATCTTCGACGTGCTTATCTTGACTGAGCTTCATCAATGCTAATTGATTTTTTACCTTTGTGATCCGTTTTTCCAATGTTTGTTCCATAATTAAATGTAACAAACATTGTCTGAAAGAAAAAATGCAATGAAAATTTTAAGCTGGATAGATGTGGTAATCTCCCACGTTCACGCATATTCTAGCAACTGGCATAATTAATCGTGTCTGGATCTTCGTAGTGAGAAAATTAAGAAACTCACAATCAGAAGGTCTTCCTAGAAGATGATGTTGAGATCTGAAATTAGCTACGCAGTGAATCTTACCTTCTTCAATAAGCCATTGCACCGATAATAAACAAGACATATAAGAGATGTCTCTGTTGAGAGTGATCACCGCTTGCCTGGATCCCGGGTTAGAGAGCAGAGTTTTGATAACCTGATCTAGTTTCTTCTCCATCTCTTCGTACCCATCGTAACGTACAAGGAGGTTTCCCGAAGAGTAGCTGAATTTTTCAACTCTTGAAAAGGGAAATTCATAGGAGAAATTGATGATCCTGGAAGTAGTATTCATTCTTTGTTTGTTATTTTGAAATATGTATCATCAATTCATTGGAATTGCTATCGGAAATTTACCGCGATTGAGAACTACTCCGCAACCTAGCACAGGTTTCTTGGGAAAAGATCTTCCGTAAGTGAAAGCGTAAGAATCGTTATCTATTCCGCACCCCACCTGCATAGCAAAGATTCTATCGATCTCAGACTGTGACCAGTGTACGTACTGAAGAGAATGGCAATGTCCTTGCACTACAGATATTCTAGATGCGTTCATTCTAGCTATAGCCGCGTTTGTACCGTGAGTGTACATAACTCTATCAATGATGAACTTTTCACCAAATTTCCATCCTCGAGGTGCATTGAATAGTTGATTCCAAGACTTCATCATAGACGCTGAAAGACCGCCAGCGAATCCTTTTCGAAAGGGTATCAGATCGTGATTTCCAAAAGTGACTAGCGCTTTCGGGAATGCTTCTTGCCAATCTTTCAGCTCGTGAAGCATCTTCTCGTACTCTGTTGTGCAACCCATAGCTGAAGGTTCTACGGGGTGAAATGATGAGTAGTGAAAATCAGCTATGTCTCCGATGAAGATGACAGTTCCGCATCTAAATTTTTCTTGCTGCTCTTGACAAAATTTTAAGTAGTCTTTGTGAGTAAATGGAAGGTGAAGATCTCCTATCACTAGGATATTATCTTTAGAATTCTCTTGAATCATAAGAGGTGTGTAATTTTTTGAAGCTTTGCTTCTTTGAATGTGCATTCTATATATTGCACGGCCCTCTTAGTTGAGATCTATGAATAAAAAGGAGATGGGAAATACACGATAGCTCCAAGAGCCTCTTATCTTTTTTCTTTTCAATAATCCAAGAGTCTCTAACCTCTGAGAAGATTTGATAACTTCTTGGTTGCTCATTGCTAGGTGTTTTCCAATTTTTCGAACAGCATAAGTGAAAGCTACAAATTGTTCGCGTTCTGTGATGAGAAAGAAATCTCTAACTTTGCACATCCAAGCGTGAAAAAGTGCTTCTTTTGCTCCCAGTAGAGGTATTGCATCTTCGTTCACTGAGATAGTACCAGAGGAGAGGTACCTCTCCAGATTGTACTCGCGTTTGTTTCTTTCCATCTTGCTATATATTGAATTGCAAGATTTTTTAACATTTCATTAACAAATAAAGCTCGTTTTTGAGAAAAGTGTCTGTTTCAGCGGATAAATATTTCAAAATAACAAAACAAACTACAATGAAAAAGACTGTAAAAGATTACCTTATCCAACAAAGAATTATGCTGGATAAACTAGCTAAGAAACTGGGAATGAACTATCTTCCAGTTTCTAACAAAAATAAGATCTGTGGGTATCTCTTGGGAAAGAACAAGATTATTCCAGTTGAAGCTAAGATTAGAGAATTTTCTTCCAACAAATTCGAATCCACGCTTTTTGAGTTGAAGAAAGTGAATGATCTTTCTGGATTCTTGAAAAGAAATCAGTTCACAACTTTTTACTATGTAGAGTTTTTCAACGATAAATCTTGCATTGTCTTCGATCTTCCTTCTCTGCCATTCGAATGGGGTACGCTAGAATGCAATTCTGTGACAACTGATAGCAGCAAGAAGAAGTTAAAGCAAGTAGCGATGGTCTCTTACAATCACGGAACAAACATTTTTCTAGACAATGAACCTCAGGAATTCACACTCAGAAATGAGATCTACACTTCCAACGGATCTACTACTAAAGTAAAACTAGCTCACAGGCTATTCTAAAAATAAAAAAGAAAGAATATGAAAAACGAAGAAACAATCAAGACACTTGAAATCATCAAGCGATGCCAAGATCAAGTAGAAAAATTGAGAAATGATCTGATGATCATTAAAGAAAGCATCAAGAAGAAACGAGAATTACACGGGAATTCACAGGATTAACTATAATTCTATTTTAAATAGTAACCATTAAACAACAAAGGAGAATCATCAAGATTCTCCTTTGTCTTTTTCATCCTCAGATAGATCACTAACTAATTTCTTTATTTCTTTTCCTCTCATCAAGATTTCTTTAAATTTTTTCCAGAGATTCACTCCTGAAATGACAGTGTAATTTTCATTGATAGAAGTTATTTCTGTCATCAAAAGAGTAAATGCTACGATCTTTGTTAAGACAAAGGGTACTGCTGTGAACGCTAACATAACATCGTGAAGTATGAAAGTGTCTATGCAGAAGAAGAGTATCAGAGCTGAATTGTAGAGCACCATCTTAGAAATTATTCTGCTGAAAGCTTTGCTAGAAAGCTTTTCTTTGATCTTAAGAGCTCTTAGAATTCCAAAAACAGTGTCAACTGCTATAGCCATACCTACCATTAGAATCAACGGAACAATGGGCATTAGAAAAGCTGCTACCACTGATAAGAGGTAAGAAATTGAAATTTTCAGTGTTTTTAAGATGTGAACCATTAGATGAAGTGAATATTTGTGTTGAAAAGGTTTGCTGAGCTGCATTTTCCCTTTGCTACAGAATCAGTATTGCTCTGAGAAGTAAATACTGGAAACAGGGCTTTGTTATCTATCAAATACTGTTCAAGACGATTCTCGTAAAAAGCTGCTTTGTCAGCTTTGTGATGGTAGTTGAACATTACAGCGCTCTGTTCAGGAGAGGTTGAGTAATCACCTGACTGCGTTTGAATACCTTTGTTCTTGAGCTGGTAAGAGAGCTCTATGATAGCTTCAGAAGAAGCTCTCCAAGCTACAGCAGGTTTGATGTAATCTTCTACCAATGTAACTTCATTGCTATTGAGAGTTTGAGCATTGAATTTAGTAAGAAGATCTTTGTAGAAATAAGTTCCTAAGATGCTTCTAACTCTCATATCAGCACTTGTCTTTATCAGAGGTATGATATCGTTAGCATCCACATTTTGAGTTATGCTAGTGTTGAGCTTTAGGTACTGCTCAGTGACAAAGTAAGTCATTAGGATTTAGTTATTTGTTTATCTATGATCTGGAAATTCGAGATCTCCACTGAATTTTTAATGTTGCCGATCTCAAGAAGATCGTTAAAAATTTCTTCCATAGTTTTTCTGAAAGGCATAACTACGTTCTTCTCAAAGATGCTGTAGCTGATCTCAAGCTCTTGAGAATTTCCGAGGCTTCCAGATACTTTTACTCCAATGATAGAAGGGTTGATAGAGTGCGCCATACAGATATTCTCTTTAATCTCTTTTGAAGTGCTAGTGAAAAGATTATCGTTGCTGTTAGCAGAGACTGGTGTAAACTCTGGAACATCATCAAAACCGTTACCTGTCAAAACTAGCAATTTTCCTCCGTTTTGAGCTCCTGTTTTAGATGAAATTTCTTCTTTAAACTTTTGAATCTCATCTATGGAGCTAAATTCTTTAGGTCTCCTGATAACAGCTGATGGAAAAACTGAATTCTGAATGTTGCACTTATGAAAGAAACTCTGTTCACCATCCAAGTAAGCCCAGTTGAGAATAGAGTTGTAGCTAGGAATCGGGTAAATATCTTGACCTGGAGTCTCATCTTGGTAAACATATAGAGAAAGAGGTTGATTTTTCTTCTTATCGTACTTCTCGTAAGTGACCATCTCTGTTCCACCCCTTGACCAATCGCTGCTCCAAGCGAATTTATCACCAGTGATACTATTTCTAATAGTAGTGGGATCTAATCTTTTCAGGGAAATTATACCCTTATCACTTTTGATGATCAGAACACAAACTCTACGATGGATAACATAATCTCGAGTGAGAAGCTTTGCATTTTTAGCAAACTTATTCTTGATCTCAAAAGTTTTCTGTTCTATCACTTGTGAAGCTGTGAGTTTCTTATCGGTGAATTCATAGCCACCGCCGATGACAGCATTGGTGATAAATTCTATGATAGATCCCTGAATAGCACTTGTGAGGTACATTTGCACCAGAAGTTGAGGGTAAAGATTATCTGAACCGAACTTTACGATGTCATTGAGCGTAAAGTACTTGTTAACCTGCGGAAGAGCTAAGTTAGATTCTTTCGATATTCTTCCTAGCGGTGTAGAAAAGGCAAAATTTGAGAATGTGTGTTCAGTCAGCTGAACTAAAGGTTCAGCTTCTTTCTTTCCTATGTTGAATCCGAATAGTTTCATTTTAGACGATTAGTTTTATTGGTATACTGAAGGCACTATCAGATTTGTTCCCTCTACTACCATTCTACCTTGCGATATTGGAGAATCACCCGTGTACCCAGGTATGTTTGTTATATCTATCGGAGAGGATGAAGTATAAATCTTGTACTTGTACTGTCCAGATTCTAAACAGATAGGCACATTATCAGCATCACCAGTTGCACCAGTATCGCTCTCTGTTAAAGAGAATAGATTGTACCTGCTGGGGAAAGATGATGTATCTGGAGCGGTGAAGAATCTGCTAGATCTATCAAGAGTGAACTCAAATTCGAACTCGAAAAGAAAGTAAGCATCACATCCTGTCAATCCTGTTAGCTCTAGAGCAAAATCATTCTGAGTATTTTTTTCAATGTAGATCATTGTCATTAAAAAAAGATGGGGACGATAGAATATCTATCAATCCCCATCGAAATTTTAGAAAGCTGCTTAGATTGAACCAGTAGCTATCAAAGATGCAGCATCTGCTGTAGCAACTCCGTAAGCCAGATAAGGATTTTCAGCGACCAAAGAAACAGAGTACTTTGAACCGTCTGCCTTAGCAGTTCCAGAGCCTTCAGCTACTGTTACA
>OGVT01000092.1_pt1 | contig 10733 bp, 9 predicted proteins | sample 1575831 | NCBI WGS metagenome assembly OGVT01 (sample SAMN07581542, study PRJEB24739) | freshwater metagenome | place: Singapore | collected 2015-04
TGCTCTTCCGATCTGTTTCCCAGTCACGATAGTCGTCCGTCTTCACCGCAATTTGATGGTGAAGAAGACACTAGCGAACTAACTCCCGAAGAAAAAAAGGAAGCTGAAAACGAAAAGAAACGTTCAAAGTTCGCTTGGGAATCCTTGTTATATAATTTAGCAGGAGAAGACATCACAAAAATTGACGCAATCACCGACCTTAATTTAACCTTTGTTTTCAATATGCTTTCAATGAAGCACGTATTAAGTTAATAAAGTGTACTTGGTTCAGTAGGAAGGTTCTGATAAGGAGAATCAATCCAATTAAACTTTACTTTGACTTGAGGTTGATTAAGAATTCGAGCCATTTCTAAAAATGGGTAATTTTCAAACTGCCATTGAATGTATTCAGCAGTAATTTCGCCTATAATTTTTTGCGTATCTGAACGGTTTAACCAGTTTTCAGTAATATAATACGGTGGTATTCGTTGCTTACCATCAACCATTGTCCCTTCGTCAAGAAATAAATAATAATATAATGCGCTTATCGTTATTTCAATTACGTTCAATTTCGCTCCAGTCATTGCCGAAATACGAACAGAACGGTATAGGTCGCCTGAATCGTAAAGACCCAAAACGTTTTTAATTTCTTTTTGTAACGAACGAGCAAGTTTATTTCTTGTCGGGTACTTTACTTTAAAAACTTTAGCCATTTACTGCGTATTTCTGTAATTCAATTCCCACCCAATTAACAACGTCCGCATCGTCCCAAGTTTCCGAATAAGTAAACCCTTCGAGCATTACTCCGAATTCAGCCGTATCAGTTACTAAGGTAATGTTTACTTCACATTGTTTCGTGTTTATGTTGTCGATTACATTAACCACCTCAACAACGGGGTTCGTGATTTCAACATTGAATTGTTCAAATTTATAAGTCATATTTTTTATGTTAAAGTTGTTCCGTTAACTGTGAAATTTCTTACCGCTATCCAACGACCACCTAAACCACTTTTCCCCGACAAGTTAACCCAAGATTGCGAAAGCGTGTAAGCTAAAGTTGTTGAAGCTAAATAAGTCGTAGATGTCCAAATTACGTTATTTAAATTAAAAGGTGCGTAGTTTAAAAGCGATGTTAATTGATAGTTGCAAACGTTTTCAATTTCTCTTTTATTTGGTAACCTCCACCCGGTTGTAAAACCAACTATTGACAAAGCTAAAGCCGAATCTATTGCCGTATTCCAAGTAACATCCGCACCGTTAACAACTCGGTAATAACCTAATACCGTTGAACCGTTGTATGTACTCCAATCAATAACTATATTTTTAGTGTACGTTTGACCGCCCAACTCATCCGTAAATCGGTTCGTGTTTCCAAATGGATTATTCGAAGCTAACACCGAAAACGATGTTGCACGTCCTGCCTCAATGTCACCATCGTCACCCGTGCGATAAGATGTCGTTTGACCCGACTTCATTAACGTTGCACCAACGGGAGCAAAAGACGAAGTGTTAACCGTGATTGTTACGTGGTTAGAATTACCATTGTAAATAACTGATTGTGGTGTAATGTCGCCACCCGTTTGATTATGTAATCTAATATCGAGCGGGTCAGTAGCGTGAATTGAAAACGGGTTTGCTTGGTTAACGGTTAGGTCGTTGTCCTGAACAAAATAAATTTCACTTGCACCGCTTGGAATAGCTTCCGTATGAATGTTTCCGTCGTTTTCTTTTTTTATTTGTATAGTTGCATCGGGTGCAATTATTTGTTGCGTGTCTCCGCTTGGAATTATTGTCGTGCTTAAAAGTAAAGCATTCGTATTTACGAGTTCCGCAGTCGCAGGGTCACACTCCGCAGGATTTGGAACTTGAATCGTTAAACTTCCGCCACTTGGAATAGTACCGCTCTGAATATCTGTCCCGTTTTCATACTCCACTAAATAGTTAGCAGGTAAACATTCAACCACTACGGGCGTAATTGGTGCGAGTGGAATCTCACAAACTGAATACTGATTAACTTCAAATGTAAATGAACCAACCCACCCCGCAACGTAGTCTAAATCAAAGTTGTTTAAAGGTGTCATTGTTGGGTCTGAAATAATATCAATGCTTAAATCGTTCCCGTCGGTGTAATATAAATAAAGGTCGTTTAATATTAATTGTGTATCGCTTAAAATCGTGTTTATGTTTGCTCTATCCTTTTGAATTATGTCAACACAATAAACGTCAAGCGTGAAAACGTTCGTGTTCATTCCTGAAGTCTCCGAAGTTGGAACAACATAAACCAAAGGGTAACGTTCGTCAAGTGTTGAAAAGTTCGGCATTTGTTCACGAAATTCACCACCAAATTTTTTGACTTGAATGTGAGCGTTAAAGAACGTTTCGAGTTTATTTAATAATGCGTAATAGCTTGTCATAGTGTTGCGTTTTCTTCCATTCGTTTAATCCTACTTTGTGAACTTGTGATGTCGCTTTCAACAACCACCGCTTTAACAACTTGTGGTTGGCTTTCGACACTTTGCGCACCTTGTAGCGTGTTCATTTGGTTAGCTTGTCCGAATAAGTTAGTTTGAGGTGTTGCTGGTTGCACACCACCGCCACCACCCGAAGCACCTGCACCGCCTTGAGCGTTCGAAGCTGAAGCCCCTTTGAACTGGGTTGATGCTATTTTCTTAATGTTGGCAATACCCGCAGCCGTAACCATTGCAGCAGCTATTGCACCTCTTATAATTGAGGTCGGGTCACCCGCTACAATTTGCGAAGTATAAGCAGCAACTGCACCCTTTAAAGTGTCGATTACTGACATCGCTATATTTGCAGCCTTGTTGATTTTAAAGGCTTTCTCTTGTTGCTTTTCGCTTTCACCTGCAAACGCTTGGATTACGTCGTTTACAGTACTTATTCCGTTTTTCGTTGCGTCAGCTACGGCATTCCCTTTGTCGATGGCAGCTTTAATCGCTTCGTCTTTTTCTTGTTGATTTAGTTCCTTTTGTTTAGCTAAGTAAGCTGCTCTTATTTCTTCCTGAACCTTAACGTCTAATTTAGCTAACTCCATTTTTTCAGCATACCACTTCTCAAGTTCAGCGCGTTCGTTTTGTCGTGCAATTTCGTCCTCGCTTAACCCTACTTGGTTGAGTTCGTATTTTAATGCGTTGATTTGGTCGTTGTATTCTTTGACCTTCTCAGCGTCCTCCTTAGCGTATTTATCGGTTAAGCCTTGTTGGTCTATTGCTTGTTGCGCTAGTAATTGCGCGGTTACTTCAGCGTTGTCTTTATTCGCTTCAAGTTTTTCTTTATACCAATCGTTTAAGGAATCGATTTCTTGTTGGCGTGTTAACTCAGTTTCGGTTAATTGCTTATAACCTAACTCACGTTGAAGCAAAGCAAGGGCATCCTGTTGCTCTTTTTCTTTCTCAAGTTCTTCCTTATCAAACTTATCATTTACCGCTTTTCTCTCGGCATTGTAGTTGTTTAGTAAAGTAGTTGTGTCTTGTCCGTATTTCTTAGCCAACTCAAAAGCCTCACGGTAATTGTTGTCGATGTCTTCGAGTTCTTTCTTTCTTTCGCTTAGTTGGTTGTATCTGTATTTATCCTCAACCGCTGCGATTTTTTCAAGTGCGTCTTTTCGTGCATCCGCAATTTTCTTTGCGCTTTCTTGCGCATCTTTCACTTGTTCAGCTTGACCTTTTTTGTAATTCAAGGTTAGGATTTCCATATTATTCACCGCATCAAGTGTTGCCTCCTTTGCATCGTTAGCGCCTTTCTTCGCGTCGTCTCTTCGTTTTTGCGCCTCTTTCCCAATCTCAGTATTAAGTAATCCTTGTAACTCAAGACGTGCAACGATTTGGTCGTATACACGTTGCTCAGCTGCTAACTCTTTATATAATTGAACTTGGTAGTTTACAGAGCCTTGCAACTTTTGCATTTCAAGTAAATAAGTCTCTTTTCCTTGAGCCTTCATTAAATCGATTTGGCGTTGCATTGCCGATTGTTCGTTGTTATAATTAAACTCACGGCTTTTACGCATCTCCTCATTACGCTTCATTTGCTCTTCGTGGCGTTTAGCCTCAGCTTCGGCAGCCTCTTCAGCTGCGAAGTCCGTTAAGCCTATCCAATCAAGGAAGTCTTTAACCGCTTGAACTACGACATCTATTGCTATTCCTATCCACTTAAATACCTCGCCAACTGCGTTTAAGATTGGTTTTAAAATACCTAAAGCATTCATTAGCGCAACGATACCAGCAACGATTGCAGTGATTGCAGCGACCAATAAAAAGATAGGGTTTGTAAGTAGCATTACCCCGAATTGCACGAATGTTTTTCCAAGCGTTGAAACCGTTGATGTTAAACCTTGAATACCTTTCGAAATTGTCTCAGGACTTATCGAGGTTACCGTAGTTTGAAAAATCTTTGCTTTGTCGGCAGCCTCTTCGAAATCCAAGTTCATTATTGAATCTTTAAGACTTCCGAATGAGTTAGAAACTTGCTCGAATTTTGAACCACTTGCAAAGACCGTTATTTGTTCGTTTGCGTCGCCAATTCTATCCTTTAATTCACCCGCTGCCGTTGCAAGTTCCTGCATTCTCTTGGGGTCGGTAGCGTTAAGTAACTCGTCACGAACCGCTTTTAATTCCGCTTTGAGTTCTTTAAGTCCTCCTACTTGTATAGTACCTACGTTTATCGTACCTGCCATAATTTATAATAGAAAAATTTTAATCGTGTTTTAAACGGTTACCCATTCCGTCCCCGAATCAACAACCGTTACCGCATCCCATTGGTTTAAAGTGTAAGTTAAAGCGCCGTCTATAGTCTCACCACTGTCACCGTATACGTCAACATTGAAAGTTGAAATGTTTTTAATTACGTAGGTTTTACCAAAGTTACCAACTGGAGGGAGTGTAACGTCAATTAAAGCTGCACCGTTTGAAATTATAAGCGCATCGTCTGCCGTTGGTGTGTAGTCTTGGGTGATTAAAGTAGGGTTGTAAACTATCGAATTCGGTGACCAATTACTTAAAGATTTACCGTTTAAATTGTCCGTCCAAATTCCCGAATCTCCCGAACTTACCGATTTATTATTTCCAATAACTACGCCTTGAAAACCTTGTTGAATAACGTTTCCGTGTCCGAAAACTACGGCAGTTGTTCCAGTGCTTATTACGTTGTTGTTTTCGTTGTTTGATTCGATTATCGGAGTTGTAATATTACCCACTTCCGAAGGTGTTGGAAAAATTGGTTTTCCTGTAATGAAGTTAGCGAAGTCGATTTCAGTGTCAACACTTAACAACTCAACTTTGGTTAGTCTATGGTTGTTGCAATCGTAGTCAATTACTTTGTTAATATTCCACCACGAATTATCAATTCGAATCTTGTCGTTTAGTTTTAAGGTAGCAATGTCCGTTTCTCTTAAATCGAATTCAGCGGTTAGCATTTTACCCGTGTCGATTTGACCTATTGTTCGCCTCCAGTAAAGGTTGAATAAGTTGTTATTTGTTAAGACGTTTTGTTGGTAGAAATAGTAGTCACAAACTCCAAAGTTAAGGTCGAATGTTGGAACGTTAGGATTGTCAAAATGAATTATTGAAGGGTATTGTGTTAAACCAATTTGTCCCGTTGTACCGTAGTCGTAAATATTAAACGGGTTACAAGGAAATAAACCACCGTCGAAAAGAATTCTTATGTTCGTCTTTGGTGCAGCCCCTGCAATCAATGGAACAACCGCATCGAAAACCGTTTTACCCATTGGGGTTGGACTAAACAAAATTTCTTTTTTGTCTATGTTCTTAACATATTCGTTCTCAAAAATATATTCAACTTGTCCGTAAATTTCATTCGTTGCATCGAAGTAACTAACGTTCGGTTGGTCTTTGTCGTCCTTATAAGTTAAGATTAATCTTTTCGATGTTATTTCAGGTAGAAATTTAAGGTCTTGTTCACGGTCTTTCGCTAGTTTAAGCGTCCAATCTTTTTCTTGACCCGCATCGTAATAATCGTCACGATGTGATAAGATAAGTTTATTCGGGTTGTCGGGGTCAATCTCCGTATATAAATTGTACATTGTAAAAATAGACTTAACGAAATCCGATTGCTTTATTTTTTTAGGTACGTAGTTATTTACTTGAAGCGTACCTCCAAAACCGTTAATTGTCGAACTCGGTAATACACTCATTGAAATGCTTGTCAAGTCCAATTGAACATCAACCGCAACAAAGTTGCTTAAAGTATCAACCCACCTCAACACACCATTTGAGTTTGTAGGTGAATAAGCTTGAATTGCTAAACCTGCTTGTATTTGAATAACGTCACCGATATTACAGTTTGAAATTGCAACGTTAATCGACTTTGTAAACGTCCCTAAGTTAGTAGTTCCACTCGGTATATTTGTGCCACTAACGACAAAAGTGTCGTAAGGATTTGCGCCTGAATTATAAAACTGGTTTTGAGTTAAATTAGCCACTGCAATAACTAAAGAATAACGGTACTCCATTGTGCTAGTTCCCCCGTATATTTGCAGTAAGTTAGCGGTTGAGGCTATCGGATTGATTAAGTTAATATCGTATTGACAAGCAAAATTAAAGTTTATCGAGTCTCCTGACGTTACCGTGAATTGATTCGTGTAAATACCCGTTAATGGGGTGAATAGGTTGAATGTATCTTGTGTTTCAGTCCATCCCGTTAATTGCTCATAGAAGCCTATATTTTGCCCTATTTGAGTTTGGTAACCGTCTATTGTTACCGAGTTAGTTGCAGTTACTAAATAAGCGCTAAAATCAAAGCTTTCAATTTCACCATTGTAAGGAATCAACAACTTATCGAAGTAAGCATCTTGTAAGGTTGACCAATCATAACTAAACCCTGCGTTCGAAAATATGCGGTCAAAATAAGTCTTTGCATAAATAGCGGGTTTCATTTCCTTTAACGGATAGAAGTTGTCTCCCGAATAAGGGAGTAAATATTTAAACCCATCGGCAACCGTATTTGACCAACTTGCTACAATAGTGCTTGAATCGTATGTATGGTTAAGGTCGCTAAAATCTAAATCAGTTAATTCTTTGGCACCAAGTTCGGTAAAGAAATCGCTTTGGCTATCCTTAACCAAAACTTCATAGGTTACGCTTTGCTCGTAGGCATCGTTTGTTTGCGTCTTCTTAACCGAGATTAACTGAAGCGATGCGTCCTCCATTACGGGGATACCGTTTTGAATAACAGAACATTTTGTAATCGTGTTTATGTCGAATGTTCCCGCTTCGATATTTACATCGTAATAGTGGTTTAAAAGGTCGTGGTTGTTCTTCGTATCCTCAAGAACTATCGTTTTACTGAATGCACCTTTACGAGTTGAAACGTCGCGAATGTCACCCACTTGAAAATTCAAAGGGAAAGCCGTCCCGTCCTTTACGTCAAGGTAGCCATTTTCTAGTTGTATCCTAACCATTTATCGAGTCTTGGTTTGAAAGCGTTACAGTTACTGAGCGCTTAATTAAGTTCTTATTCTTTTGCCTTGCCACCTCGAAACTATTTTCTTGAACTATACAAGCGTAATAATATCTATCTATTTTAATGTAAACTTCAGGCGATGTTATTAATTCTTGAAAGTAGTTATCCATTTCAATAGTTAGCCAGTTGGTGTTTAATTGAAGTGTTTTAGTAACTATTGGGTTAATTACCCTTGAACCTTTTTCGTCCGTTCCATACGTCCACATTCCCGAATCGGTGTAACCCGTCACATCTTGTTTATATGTCGTTTTTTCAACGATTCCGTTTTCATAAGCCCTTAACTGAAAAGCAAAACTACCGAATGAACCTAACCTATCCAAGAAAGCAATTTCGAAAGGTTCGATAATGCAACGCTTATCTAATTGAATTGTGTAAATAAGCGAACTATCCGCATAGCTTGAATCGGTATAAACAAATTGATAATAAGTAGTTGTTGATTTAATCAAAGGTAATGTTCCAACTAAAGGCGTTAATGTACCGTAGTTATTTGCACCAACCCCAACCTGAGTAATTAATGCGTTGTCTGTTATCGGCTTTGCGAAAATATCACCGTCCGAATTACCGAAAACCATAAAGCCCGTAGTGTCAAAGTTGTTTAATATATTAATCCAAAGGTCTTGCGTCTCAGTTATTCGAAATCCGTTTTGTGGTATGTTAGTTAATAACCTTGCGTTAATGTCAGGAAGTATAAAATTAGTTTCGTTGTAAGTTCTAAAACCTGCCCAAGGAATAGCACCGTTAAAAACATATTTGTTTAATACCGTTACTATGTCCCTTGTGACCGTCTTTCGATTGTCTGCATAGCTTACCGTTCCGTTATCGGTTGGGTTAAGTACGTTTGAGAATAAAGCGTTAATAGTAAAGTTTGTAGTTCCTGAAACTGCGATGACAGTCCACAATCCGTTAATAGCTGAATTCGCAACCCCTGCATTCAAAACAATTTGGTCGCCTACAACAAACGTATGCGCAACCGTTGGCGTTATTTGAACATTGCCTCCGTTGTTAACTAGGTTAGCCGTGTAAGTATACGATACCACGAATTCTTCACCAACCTTTAAATCATACTTGTAATACGAGTTAGTCGCAGGGTCGCTTTCGGTTAACGCTTGGTCGAAGTCGTAGCTTACTTTATTTTGTAAAAGCTTACTCAAGTCAATTTCTCCGTAGCCATCACCAAAGCGAGGATAAACCCTATATTCAGCTATTTTGTTCGAAGTTCCCGACTGGTAAACGTCAAAAATATATTTGAACCCTAAATTATTTTTATTCGTTGAATTATATAAAAACTTAATAGGGTTGTAAGCGGGTGTTCGGTCGAACGGTTCGTTTATAGTTGTTATTGCCATATCTTATAATAGTAAATTAAGATTCGTGTTTTACAAGGTCAAATACGAGTCATCCGTATAGTACATTTCTTTAATGAACATAACCGCATAACGAACGGCGTCCATTGCGTCATCGTAAAGCTTAACGGGTTCATCTGTAATAGTGTCGCCGACCTTTTTCCACTTGTAGTTGTTATATTCCTTTTTCAAGTTGTCGTCTTCTTGACAGTAAACCTTGAAAGTCTTGACGGCATTAATACCACTCTTTACATTCTTGTTTGCGTTGTTAACGTTAAACCCTGCATTTTGCATTTCGGCAATTATCTCGGGTCTTGAATAGTCGGCTAAGATGTCAACCGTTTGTTCAATGTTTAGTTGTTTAAAGCGCTCAATTAATTCGCTTGTTGTTAAATAGCTTTCATAAATCACGGGTTCAATATAGATGTCACCGTCACACCAATAAACACGCATTAAAGCCGTCGGGTGATTGTAACCAAAGTCCAACCCATAAACAAAGTTAGTAAACCTTTCAGGTCGTTTAGCAATAAAGTCCCAAGTGTTAAAGATGTTTGTTTTCGATATCGCCTTTTCACCTAAAGCGTAGATTTGATATAACGCCTCATCGGTTCGTTTAAGGTCTTCAATTTGGCGTTTAATACTTTCAGGTAAAAACGGGTTGTCTTTGTACGTTGATTTGATTAAAACGCTTTCGTCTTTTGGTAGTTCATAAAGCCAACTGGATGAATCCGACGGGTTGTAGTCAAAAATAAGTTTATATTCCGTTCTCATATTTAACTGCTGGAAGTCTTCGAACCAAAGTTCGTTAGCTTCATTGCACCAACCGATATCACGCTTTCGACCCCTAACCTTTTGTTCATCGTCAATACTGAAGAATTCAACAAGCGACCCGTTTGGAAAGCGGTAAATATTTTCGCTCATATTGTGGCTTGACTTCTCGTAAAGGTTCAGGTCCTTAAGCACCTCAAAGAAATCACGCATCACCGTAGCACGTAAAGCAGGGAATGTCTTCCTAACTATTGAAACTACCTTGTTTGGATTTTGTAAACACCACACTATTAACAACTGACAAAGCGAATAAGTCTTGCTTGAACGTGAGCCGCCTTGGTTGATGATAAACCGTTTTTCGGAAGTTAGCGCTTCCCAGTTCCAACTAAACACTTGAGTCGCGTTTAACTCCACTATTCGGGTTTAATAATGTTAACCTTAATTTCGCTTATCCTTTCGCCTTGAGTTGTGACATCCGTTTTTTCGGTTAAGCCGTTTAACCTTTGAGTAATGCTCGGATTGAATTGCCCAACCATACCGCCCTCGATTTGGTCTTGTCTAATTTCTTCCTTAATGTGAGAGCAGATACTTACATAAGCTTCATATTCACCCCCCACATTATAGAAGTATCGATTAATGTCGCAGTAATGTTTCCAACAATAAACCTTAAAACCTTCAATCGTTAAAGGTGGTGTGTGCCATTCTGACTTTACACCCGTTGCGGTTGCCTTTTGTATTTCTCTTGGCTTTAGACTCTTTTTATACTCTTCGAATATTTCGTATAGTCTTTCTGGGGTTTCTATGTATTTACGTTTCATATTTCGTGTTTTTCGTATTTTTTAAAGTGGTTTAGGAATTCGTCCTCCGTTACTTCCTCAACTGCTAAATAATGATCTTGGCTGGTTAAATAAGCAACATAGTGAAAGCCTTTACTTTTCAATTCGTGTTCTATTCGCTCCGAAATTGAAAGCATCTTTTCGCCTGAATCAATTATAAAAAATCTATTCATCTCTATACTTTTTTTCGTAAGAATTAACAACTAACCAAGTGACGTAAGAAATCAATAAAACCCCTCCGAATTTATTAGTCATCTCTGACCCATTAATTAAGCATACACCGAATCCAATTGCTCTATCGTGACTGGGAAAC
>OGVT01000093.1_pt1 | contig 10703 bp, 21 predicted proteins | sample 1575831 | NCBI WGS metagenome assembly OGVT01 (sample SAMN07581542, study PRJEB24739) | freshwater metagenome | place: Singapore | collected 2015-04
GTTTCTCAGTCACGATATGGCTCTGTCTCCCAAGCTGTACTCGTAGGTATATATGCTATTATGTACTGTTTGGGTAGGGTAAGGGCACATATCACGCTCCTAATTTTAGGGGGAAAAGAAGGGGAGCCGGAGCTCCCCTTGCGGGGTGTCAACGCATCCTAATCATCATCGCCCCATTCAGCAATTACAGAATCGAGATCCTTTGGAGCCGCGCCTGTTTTCTTCTCCCGAACCTGAGGTTCGGGTGCGGGTTCCGCAGCTATCTGCGCTTTGGGCTTAGCGGCAAATGGAGATGCCGCATCTTCACGCTTAGGGGTTGCGGCAACCGGGTTGTAGCTGATGGCTTGAATGGCTTCAGGTGAATCACCCTTAGCGACAGCAGCTTCGTACTCCCACTGTTCCAGCGGACGCACCGGACGGAAGATCAGCTTAGGCGTAGCTGAGCTCGTGTCGAACTTCATCTCAGTCACAACACCCCGGAGGCTCAGATTCCAGCTACCAAGAAAGTCGATGTACTGCAGGAAAGGCATTTTGTTCTGATCGCCCTTACCGAAGATCGACTGCGCCGGAAGCACGAGGCGATAGACATCTGAGTTCTCTACGTCATTACCCATGACCACAGCCAGACGGCGGCTAAACCGGCAGGGTCTACCCTTCTGAGAGCCAGCACCCGCGATATTCATCGGGCACCCTTCGCACTTGGTAGACTGCGGATTCTCGGCGCGCGGGTCTGGAACCTTACCATCATTGGACCAGCAGTCAGGACCAACCGTCTGGCCTTCCTGATACGTACCTGAGTAATAGGTACGGCTGGTGTGCTCGGCAACATTCACGATCACCACATCCATCGCACGATCTTCATTCTGTGCGATCTCCTTACCATCCACGATCATGCGGAATACACTGCCGCGAATTGAGATGCTCTTACCGCCGTTGGCGCTGCTCATCAACTTCTTGGTGAAGTCATCAACACCGTTCTTCATGTAGTCCGGGATTACAGCTTTGGCATCACGGAACAAAGTTACATCACTCATATCATTTCTCCTTATTAGGCAAGGCATCTCTTCTGGCTTTCAGTGCTTCCAGATCAGCCACTTTGAAATAGACACGCTTTGAGGGAGCAAAGCGGTACTCGGCAAGTTTACCCTCTTTCCTGTAGGTGTAAATAGTCATCCTACTCACGCCCATAAATTCCGCCGCCATTGCGAGGGTAGCAACGCGGACGCCATCAATTGTTATGTCATTCATTTAGACCTCACGTTAATCACATAGCGGCTGTCAGAGTTCAAGCCCATCGGCAGCTTGTCAGGATTTTCTGCCAGATAGTTTTTCAGGTTGGTCTGATGCAGCCTCTGCTCCAACAGGAACAGCGCATCGTTATCCTTGATGAACTCGTACATAGAGCCCCAGTCCTGCGTCCAGTAGCGGGTCTTAACCGCACGTGTTGCCGAACCAAACGGGGTCTTCAAGCTATCCACACCGATCTCCTCACAGAGATCTGCCAACTTTTCCTGAATCATTTCTTGCTGTGCGGCAAGCTCAGAGTCCTCAGACTTGAACTGCTCTTCCAGTTGCTTACGTTGCGCTTTCAGTTTGAGAAACGCCTTGATCAATTTATCTGCTGTAACATCCATCGTAGTCTCCAAGGTTCAACCGCTAACCTAGCGGCGTAGGTATATAATAGCGAAGCCTTACATCTATGTCAAGCACCTATCGTTTCTTTGTACATGGCGAGGAGGGTGTCCTGCGCCAGCGTACGGTTGGCTAGGGCTTTGTACAATTTACGTTCTACATCGCTACCCACCAGATGCACGACAGTGCATGGGTTCTTCTGCCCTGCCCGGTACACTCGGGCGTTGGCCTGTAAGTAAGTCTCCGTACTCGTGATCGGACCAAACCAGACGATAGTATTTGCGGCATGGAGAGTGACTCCGTGAGATGCCGCTTGCGGCTGGATGATCAGTACCTGAATGTCAGGTTTGGTCTGGAACGTATCGAATATCTCGGTCCTTTTCTTGGCGCTGATACCGCCGTGGATCACATCGCAGGTGATCCCTTCCTTGTCCAGATGCGCTTTGATCGTAGCGATAGCGTGCTTAAAATTCGCGAACACCAATGTCTTGTGACTGCTCTGCTTTATTACTTCAGTCATCTCTGATAGGCGATGCGAGCAGTCGAACTCAATGACTTCCCCGGTATCTGCGTACACCGCACCCGAACTGATCTGCAGTAGTTTGTTCATCTGGATAGCGGCATTCAATGCCGACACCTCTTCTCCTGCCGCGTGGATCAACAGCTCTTTCTTCAGCAGGTCGTAGTACTTCTTCTGCTGGGGAGTCATAGGCACATCACGTTCTGTGTAAGTCATATCTGGTAGATCCAGACATTCCTCCTTGGTATACCGTATGGCTGGCTGTAGGGTCTTATGAACTATCTCTTGGGCCTCAGGCTTTGGCGCATATTTGAATGTGCTGACTTTCAGCATCACCTTGTCCCTGAAAGCCCCAGCGAAGCTGGGTACAGACTTGGGATTCAATAGCTTTGCCAGACCGTACGCATCCATCGGACTCTGTGCCGCCGGGGTACCAGTCAACAACCACAACCATGTGGTGGGTTGTATCAGATTGTTCATGACTTTCCAGCGCTTGGTTGTTGCTGTCTTCAGTGCCGAGGCTTCATCGCACACAATCAAATCAAACCCACCAGCCGCGACTTCTTTCTGTACCGACTCCAGCCCATCGTAGTTAATGATCACGAACTCGGCATCCGAGTTGATTACCTTGATGCGTTTATCTTTTGTCCCATGTGCGATGTCTACCTTGCGGTGCATCGTGGTCTTAAACAGGTCAGCTCTCCACGCTGAGTCCATGATCGACAACGGACAGACGATGAGCGCCCTGCGTATATACCCCTTGGTCATCAGATAGTCTGCGGCCCAGATCACACTCATAGTCTTGCCGGTACCCATGTCGTTCAGGCAATAGGCACGCTGATGCAGAGTCAGAAACCCCGCCGTTACCCGCTGGTGCGCGAACGGTTTGTAAAGCCCCGGCCACTTGTACTGCCCCTCAATAGGGGACGGCACTTTCTTGAACCCGAGATTCTGCAGTATCTTTGCATTAGGTAGCGTCCATTTAACAGCCACTTTGTACCCGGCTCCATTGGGCGTCGTTACAGTCTCGACAACCTGAGATGCCGGAATCACTTCCGTCACCTTGTCTGGATTACGGGTGCATAGAACCAACGCGCGGTTTTGCACAATTTCCATATGTCCTCACAACATCCGCATAGGCTGCGGAAGAAGCCTTAAATCAAATCGTAGTCGGTATCTTCGTCCAACACTTTGAACAATTCGCACTTCCCGATATCTTTCGAGAACTGCCACGCCCGGATCTTATCCCGACAGAACTTCCTTTCTCTCTTCGCTACCCTGAATGTGAACTCGCACAGGGCCTCAAGATTACGCTCAATAGCTTCGTCAGACAAACCCGAGTCTTTCGCGATCTGCCTGACCGATCTGGTTTTGATAATCATTACTTAGGTTTGTGGTTGCTCTTCCTTGGGAAACTTCTGTTCTTCTTGGGTGACTGCAGGGTGTATCCATCGGCGTTAGACCCACCGTTGGCGAGTGCTTTCTTGTGTGCGATGTCTTTACCCTTACGATCAACACCTTTCTTATCCAGCGCGCGTCTTGCGCGTTGCCTTTCCATGCGTGCTTCGTGCGCTCCGGGGCGTTTCTTTTCCAGAGCAGTCTCATGGCTGTAGTTACGTTTGGATGCAGGGATCGGCATGTCAACCTCCATTATGCGGACAGCTCGTTACAGAACACCATTTACGGCAAAGCCCATTGGGGCGCGGGTTCCAAGTATCTGTAGTGTAAGCCATTTCCCTCTGTTTCAACAGACCGCTCAGCTCCGCAAAGATGTTAAGTCCGATCTCTGCATCGAAGTCTTCCTTGATGAAATCTTTGGAGACAACAAACAACAGAGAAGTCTTGATCCTTTTGAGGTTTGGGAATTTCAGGAACAGACATGCCGCCATCAGGGCAAGCTGCCTTGGGTCAGCGTACTTTGCGCTCTTTCCTGTTTTGTAATCGACAACCCGACCCATATCACCATTGATAATGACCAGATCAGCAATACCTCTAAACCAAACTTCAGGATCTTTGAAATCACACGCAACCAATCGTCCATCCTGCTTCTTAACTCCTAGTTCCATCTCACAGATCTTTTCGCCGGGGAAGGCTTGAAGGCGAAGTAAATAAGGTTCTATGAACGAAAACTTAGGAGGTATTGATGAAATCGTTCCGTTTAAAAAATCTTCTGCGCACTTGTGAACTTCTTTACCGAATAGTGTGGCATCTGTATCAGTGTAAGAGACTTCTTTTGTTACTCGTTCCGCCTGATATTTTCTAGGGCAAGTCTCGAACAACTTGAGTGCACTGTAACTGAACGGAGGGATCTTCATAGCTTGGTCATTTTGAAGGACAGGTTGTTTCCGTAACCACCCTCCGCATCGAGCGGGATGCCGGGAGCCCAGCTAGGTTCCTTGCGTAGCTCAGTGATGATAAACCGCCGGGCTTCTTCAGCCTCATGCTCGGGTACCACACAATAGACAGCATCATGGATGGTTAATGCCACAGGATATCTCTCATTGATTCTGACCATTGCCTCGCCCATGACGCACCGAGCCAGCGCTTGCACCGTATTCTGGAAGCACTTAGCCCCATATATGCGCACTCTACCCTGCCGTGAATGGTAGGTCATCTCGTGGGTCTTCGCGTACTTTTGAAGGTCAGGATAGTTAAGGAACATATCCGATGGGAGATTTATACCACAAAGGTTATACACATCCAACTTTAAAGGCCCCCCACCAAACATGCCCCGCTTCACCGTACCATTTCCACCAAACGTCTCACCCGAGGTAACCCACAACCAGTCCAGTACTTCGCGGCCTTGATCCCATGCCGTTTTGACATGGTTGTACTCCTCCCGGTACAGGTCCACGATACGTTTGGCTTCATCTGCGCCGATGTCTTTACCTGACCCCTGCTTGATAGCGGCACGGATCTTCTCTGCGCCAACCCCATAAATGAGTGACAACTGCGAAGTCTTACCGATAAATCTCTGCTCGTCATCCACCGCATCGTAGGGTACTTCAAACACCGATGAGGCAAAGTCTTTGTACAGATCCGCACCGGAGCCCAGCAGAGCTACCTTCTCCATCTGTCCCGCAAAGTACAACCCCACACGCAGCTCGATGTTCGACAAGTCTGCGCCCACGATCACATGGTCTGGCTCTACGATGATGGCCTTCTTGAGAAGTGACCCTCTAGGTAAGTTCTGTAGATTGATCTTATCGGTAGCCGCCCAGCGCCCCGTCATTGCGCCGTAGTATTTCAACGGCGCAGGTAATGCTCCGCACTCATCCACGATCTGCAGGAACCGCTCGGTCCGCTTCTCTTCCAATGTGGACTTATGCCCCAACCGTGCCGCGCATAGATTGCGTACCTTGAAGTTCTCGTGCTCCTGCAACGCCTTGAACCCATCGTCAGTCTTGGCGAACGCGAAGGTCTTACCCTTGCGGTCCGGGTTCTTCTTGGTTGGCTTCACATCCTTCATCGGGGGCTCAACACCCAGATTCTTCAACAGTGCCGCAAACTTGTCGTTAGACATCAGGTCTTCACGGGTCACCCCGTTCACCGTCAGCAGGTCTTCCTTGTCCTTCTTCACTCGGTACAGGTGGTCCTGCAAGATATCAATATCCAGCGTCAGCTTAGGCTCTGAGTGCATACGGCATGTCATGTCGATCAGCTTGATCTCCACCTTGTTGAACTTGGGCGCAAAGATCTTGAACAGCTCGTATGTAAGGTCAACGTCATTCATGCAGTACTCACCGTACTTGGCGAGTTCTTCCGGCGTGAAGTCTCTGAGAAACTTATTCTCAGCATGTACCACCTCATCCCCTTTGACGCCGATCTCGTATCTTTCAGCGAGAGCCTTCAACGACCCACCAGCATCCACACCATGCAGCGCCCGAGCCATAGACAGTGTGTCTACGATAATCTTAGGTTTGATCCCGTAGTGCCAAGACAGAATGGAAGCATCGAACAGCGCGTTATGCGCGATCAATATCGCATTATCCCAGTCGATAGACTGAAGATAGCGTTCCTGTTTGCCTACCCCCCACTTGGTTGGGGCGTTGTTGATCTTGGTACCAACTCCGATAATCTCGAAGCGCGGATCATTAAGATATTGTTGGGTTGTCTGGTGTTTGAATCCTAGTTTTAGTTTGGCTCCGTACGCTGTTTCAAAATCCAGTGTGATTTTCTGCTTACCCATGTTCTCTGCACATCAGCTTTAACTGCCGCTTGAGATCCTCGATATTGGTTTCATTAACGACCAGCGCGATGCCACCAGCAGTTCTTATGTGCTTTAGCTCTCGCTCCTGCAGTGCAGTCGGTGTGTTTGAACCAGCCTTGCACTCGATCCCAAAGAAACACCCGTCTAAACATCCGCATATATCTGGTACTCCTGAGCGCCCGTAGCCATGTGTTGCTGGGAAAAAATAGTAGGCCCCGAGCTCTTTCAGAATGTCTACAACCTTCTTCTTAACCGCGCCTTCTGGGGTCATGATCTACTCCGTAAATTCTACTGGCAAACCATTGTTGGGCATAGGCACCACAGGATCTATCCCTCCAGTGCTCGGATTAAATGTCGGCAGTACACCATCGAACGAGCGTCCAAGATCACCCCCATCCATGATGAAAGAAGTGGGCCTACCACCACCGTAGATGACCGTCATGCCGCCAACATCCATGACCTGTGTGTTGCCTCCGTTATTTAGATCAGAGACAACGTACCCATCTGCTGTGCGGTTAATGACTTTCGCGGCTTGTCCCGGTGTGAACACGTAGGTTGTGGCATGTACCTTAGCTGCACCCATCATCGAGATGATGGTCCCGAGTGCGAGTACGCTGAATGGATTCATAGCAAGATCTCCGCATTGATACCCAGCATTTTGGTCAGTCCCTTGAGCACAGCTTTGCGCCCTGCGTTATAGCCATCACGATTAGCATGGAACACACCATCGTTGTAGCCCCGCATGTATGCGGCTTGTAGATCCTTTTCGCCTGTTTCCGGGGGTGCTTCTTCAACGCCTTCGATAATCCGCATCTGCCTGTCAGCCGACAGCACAGCCGCTTTCTTTACCTTGGGTTTCAGCTTAGTGGTGTCCGCTACTCGATACTCGGGCACTCCCTGCGTAGTCATCAAAGACACGAGCTTCTTAGAGCCAACCATATTAGAAATACCCTTACGCACCTGATCTGTAGTCAAGCCCGGCAATTTGTGTTGTATCTCCACACGGGTCAGAGGTATGGCCGAGTTCTTCAGCACGTTCAAAATCATCGCTGACACAGGTGTAGCTTTTGTGTTCATGGATCAACTCCTAGTCGTATTTCGCAATCATCGCCAGACCGTGGCGAGTCGGTGTACACAGTCCAATTATCTACGCTTCCAAATTTTCTGTCCAGTTCGATCTGCAGGAAACGCATACAGGATTCTTTGAGCCTGCAGTTAGTCCCTCGACAGCGGGACACATCTCTAGGTAGGGTTCTGTATTTGTAGATCACTCTTCACCATCTCCACAGGTTTCGTACAACACATACAGGCCATACCCGGCACAGGCTCCCACTCAGCAGGCGTACCGATCTGGTGGTCGCACTCTGTCTGCCAGATCAATTCTTTGATGCGATACCATTTGCATGTCTCATTGTCCATTTAACTCCTCCACAACTCTCTGAATCACAGGTTCCCAACGCCTGTCTGCGCCCTGACGGAAGATCTTGATCGAGGGATACCATTCAGTTCTATCCCCTTCGAGTTTCCACCTCCAATCACACGCATAGGGTAGCAACAAGAACGTAGGAATTCCCTCAGCACCTGCAAGGTGCGCAGTCATGGTGTCTACCGTGATGATCAGATCAATACAGTCAAAAGCATCTTTCATGTCATCGATATCTTCAAACTCCGGCTCTTCCATTTTCGACATATTGAAAGCGTCTCTATCCCGGTACGGGATGTCCTTCTGCATAGGGTAAAAGTTTTTACCTAACTTGAACAAAGGCGCGAAAGCCGCGAGTGGTATGGATCTGTGATGATCGTCTGAGTGCATGGGGTTGCCTGACCATGCTAGTCCTATGCAGTCTGTGTAGAAGTTCTTTACATCTGGGAATCTAAACGACTCGCTGTGTAGCGGTATCGTCCCCGGCTTCGTATCGAAAACATGCGGTAGGGAACCGGCATGGATCATGTAGTCGTATTCAGGGAGTTCCTTTCCTCGGGTCGCTACGTCCAAATCAAGTGCTAACCGAGCATAGCGTGTCAGGGGCTCATCCATCTCCCACAGCACATACCCAGCACCGAGAGTCTTTAAGGACTTGTTGTACCTCGCAAAGAAGATCTGATCCCCCAGTCCTCCCTCTGCTTTGATGAGCAGGGTCTTGCCTCGCAGCGATTCGCTTCCGTCCCATGTGTCGGGCTCAGCTAGGCGTTGTTGGTAGTCACTCCAACTCCATCGGTCATAATCGCCTCGTGCCAGTTTGGCGTGTGCTCCTGCTGTCTCGCACTCTCTGTTGAACTCCTCGGTGTTGTCAGGATGCACCGCCCCCATAAAGTGGTACCAAGCTCTTTGCAGATCATGTACAGCGTAATAGCAACTCCCCAGCAGGGCTAAGGCTTCTGGGTACTTCTTGCCGTGAATAGGGAATGCCAAAACCTCTTCATAGGGCTCGCCTGAGCGAAGCCTAATTGCCTCGTTCAAAGACAAGATGGCATTACCAAAATGGTCTCTGTGAAACTGGCACTTCCCTAGGTTGTACCAAATCTCTGGGCTGGTGTTGTCCGCGTCACGAGCCTCGGTCATCTTCTCTTCTGCTTCTAACCACAAGTGCCGGGTCATGAGCGCAAGCCCTTCGTTACATAGGCGTTCTGCTTTCTCACTCATCCTCGTCGTTCTCCATTGCATACAACACCACCAGCGCCAACACCGTGACACCGACACACAGTCCTACGATCAAGAGGCCGATGTTATCCATCCCTCATCTCTCCTATTAAGATCGACACAATCACCATCACGATGAACCCAACTGCGGCTCCGCCGAGGAACACAAAGGCATCAATCATCTTTGAGCTCCTCTTTTATCTTGAGCATCTTGGCTTCGTACTTAATTACCTTGTCCTTGTAGTATTCGAGGACATCCCTCGTGATACGTGTGTTCTCTTTAAGATCCTGCACCTTATACAACAGGTAGATCACCCACCCAGCAAGAACCGCGCTTAGGAATATAAGAATGAGGAGTACGTCTTTCTCAGTCATCTTTCTTCTCCCCTGCTACCAGATAAACCCTTAGCGTCCTTGGGCAGACATAGAACGTCATGTTCCTGTACGTATCGACACGGTGTTGTTCACCGCAGACTTTGCATTTGGTGGTGGGTATGTCTTTCATTGGTTGTCCATTAGGGCTTGCCAGCTCTCGGGAAATAACTCTTCCATGATCCTGCTGATTCTTTCAGCTACGTCCCTTGTCTCACGCTGAGCGTGAGGGTCCAGTCTTAACTTGCATACACGGGCGAAGAACATCAAGCTCCCGGTCCAGATCCATACCGTCTCGCTACACACGGGCAATACAACCCGCGCTTGCTCAGGGCATACACCTGCCAGCAGGAGGTCTTCATACAACTGCGTGGTCGCACGCATCGTCTTCTCTATCATCTCTTGGAAGGATGAGTCTATCGGCACCAGCGCATCCGATGATCCCTGCTTCACATTCTCTGCACTCTTGCGCCACTGCGTTGGCACATCAAGCTCGGGCGTGTACGCCACATACCGCCGGGACACCTCATTCACCACACCACCCACCTGATGCTTGGCTAACTGACGAGCGACATAGATAGGCATCGTGATCCGCAGGGTGACTTGAGCATGGGCAAAAGGAGTCCAATGTTTATGCTCCGCCAGATATTTCAGCAGTCGTGCGTCCTTGTTATTCAGCACCTTCTTGGTTGTGCCATCGGTACCCTTGACGATCTCCCATGCAGACCGCTTATCGAACGATACTCGTGCGCTGTTGATGACTGTCAGGTCATCCCCCATGTGATCAACGTATTCAACTTTCATCTTTGCCTCCTATACCATGAAACTTTTCTGCGTAGCGGATGCCAGCCCAATACCCCGCATGAGGTCTTCGATTATTAAATTAACGCCAGCTTGCAAAGCGTTCCCAGCGGTAGATCTTGGGTTTCTCATTTCTCCTCCAGTCGTTTCTTCTGTTCATCCGAAAGTTTCGGAAGTCTCATCCAAGCCACGATACCCCACTCCGGGTGGTAGTCACCAAGGATGCCAATGCCGTGCTCCGACACAAGGTAGAGCTTGGTGCCAATCGGGGGCTTCTCGTCCTTAACCAAAGTTAGCTTTGGTTCGAGGGTTGTCTGTGGTTTACTCTCGTACATAAGCCCTATCCCTGCCTTGTTTCTCCATTCGCATCCTGCGGTTGTACTGGTCACGGGTCAGCCCCGTCTCAGCGCATGCGTCCTTAATCATCTTGCCCGAGGCAACTATGGCCTTGGCCTTCTCAAACTGTTTGGTGATGTACGCATTACGTGGCACCCCACCCCGGTTACCTCTCTTCAGGGTCTCGTAGT
>OGVT01000094.1_pt1 | contig 10658 bp, 20 predicted proteins | sample 1575831 | NCBI WGS metagenome assembly OGVT01 (sample SAMN07581542, study PRJEB24739) | freshwater metagenome | place: Singapore | collected 2015-04
GTTTCCCAGTCACGATACCTACAATATTTCCCTCAAATATTCGGAGAAAAGCATGATCAGCCTCTTGACGTTGAGAGCACTGAGAAAGCATTCACGGCTATTGCGAAGGAAATCAACAATTTCTACAGTGAGAAACAAGAAAAAAGCAAAGACATCTATGAGATCGCTTACGGCTTCATCAAAGTCGCAAACGAAACCAAGACGCAAATTCAATATTTCCTACTGTAGGAGCTCAAATAAGAATTCCTTCTTTTGATAGAGTAGGAACTATAATAGCACAATATGAAGCATTAAATCAATTAATTTAAAAAAGTTATGGCTATTGTTGGAGAAAAATTAGAGTCGTATGTTATGAATCAAATAAACGCTAGACAAAGACTTCATGGAAGTGGTGCTGGAACCGCTAATGATGGATCTCAAGATATTAGATCTGATCAACAAATCAACCTTTTAAATTCTAATACTTCTTGGGTAAAACTAGCATCTGGAATCTCAGTAGACGCTAGTAGATTAAGAGATATACAAGTAAGTACATCTTATAGTGGAATGGGTTTAGCAAAAAATTATATTTTGTATGCTGGTGTTTCAAGACTAGAACAAGATGGAACCGATAGATTAATTCAAAGACAAGGTTTCCTTCCCCAAAATCGAAATAGTTCATATACCTATGGAACATATGGATATTCTCCTATGCCAGGTATTATAAGTGCTGATATAAAAGCATTAAACCGTGGTTCACTTAAAAAAGCTACAGTTAAACTTACTGCTCATAATAAACAACAATTTGATATTATTGACCTTCTTTATTTAAGACTAGGATATACTGTTTTACTTGAATGGGGAAATAGCATTTATACCCCAGACGGTGTTACTAGAGAAATAGTACGTAATACATTACTTGAAAATACATTTTTTAACATTAATGGGAAAGGATCATATCTAGATATGTTAGGTCCTATTGAACAATATAGACAAAAATATGATGGAAATTATGATGGACTTTTAGGTAAAGTATCTAACTTTAGCTGGGCCTTCCAACCAGATGGTTCGTATGATATAGAAATAACTATCATAAGTTTGGGAGATGTTGTTGAATCGTTGAAATTAAATATTTCAACTTCTCAAGATTCAACAAAATTTATAAAAGCTTCCACAGGTGGGTAGTATTTAACTTAAAAATTTTATAAAATGGCTGAAGGAGACTTAACGACCCAACCCGACATAATAGAAGATAATAAAGATGCTAATGCCATAGCCTCTATGTTATGGGTATGGAAATGGGTTAACAGAAATTCAGTAAGCGCGGGTACAATTGATAACCCAATTACAATTAAATTAGCCGATGGCGATACAAACACATCTATAGGATCATTTTTAGTTCCTAGAATAGTTGATTGGACGTTCATAGCTACCGAGTTCATTCCGGTAGATGCTGATGTAGTGACCGTAGCGAGTGCCGTCATCCCACGTCCAAGAGACAGTTTCGCCATAAGCAATCGGTGCACGAGTGCAGTCCCATGATTCGATCAAGTCTTCGGACTCAAGTGCTGCGTTAAGAGTGGAGAACCAGTTTTGTTTCGTCATGAGAGTGATTATACATCACTTCACGCGAAACTTCAAGACAAAATCGCTTGTGTCACATGGTTGCTCCAACAACCAGTTGTTTTCTTTCAACCACAGCATTGCTGAGTAGTCATAGTCAGAGTTACGAGATTCATCAGTGAACTTCTGAAACGTTGGACTCCATGTAAACGTCTTTCCGACAGCTTTGTCGTATGCTGCTTGAAGCATCTTATTTGGAAATCTATTAGGCATCTTCAAATTTCTTCTTGAGTTTCTTATACAACTTCAACTCTTCTGCATCTTTCTTTGCATCAAGTTTTTGTTTAGCAATTCTTGCTTTTTCTTCGCTCTTTAGACGAAAAGCAAGTTCTTTATCAGTTTCAAGTCGATTGCCATATAGAACAACTTGCGATGAGTCGTAGTAATACGAGATTGCAAATTGCATATCAGAGAAGCCACTAGATTCGAATTTTATCTGTAGAGTTTTGATGTTGGAAATAACATCATCAAACGACTGGTTATCGAAAAGTTGTCGTACTCAAATGTTGCGATTTGTACACGAATCAATTTATGCTCATTCATTTTAACTTCTTCCCAATACGAACTGTCGATATCTATGTTCTACTGGAGCTTTTGCTCCAAGTGCTAAAGCGAGACTTTCTGCTGCTGCAACAGTACCAGAATTGCTGGTATATCGATAGTCATAATGAAAAGATGCATATGTGAAAGGCTCATGTTCATGATGTTGCATCATCACATGACGACTACCAAGAATGTCACTTTCTATCCAAATGGAAGTTGGAAGAATCTCGACTATTTCTGCTGTTTGAATGTTCATTGTTTGTGTTATCGTTAATTGTGTATATTCCACTTAAACAAATAGCTCGTATAGGAATCACCATCATCTGAACTTGTAGGACATTTTACTTCTATTCCTTCACTTTCAAAATATTCAATAATCTTTTCATAGCTACCATCATCCCAATAGAATGTGACCCAAGTTGTATCATGTCCAGAAAGTGTCCTCTTTTTAATCTGATTTTTTATATCGTCTACTTTCTTTTTATAATAGTTATCATTTTGATCTTTAACAAATTGTTTTAATTCGTCAATAAATCTCATTTGCTTATCTCCAATATCAGTAGATTTTAGCATGAAAATGTCATGTTCTTCTTCGATCTGACGAACTATCTCAAAGATGTTGCGATGAAAAAGACCATCATCTGCGAGTTCTTGAATTCGTTCAGTAGACAACGGCTGTCGATGTTGTGTTGACTGATATGCTGCAAGTTGTGATCGCAGATTTGCAATAGTTTTATCTCTAAATGCAATTGCACCATCTGCCATGCGTAGACGATCAGACATTGAGTGCAGCGGATTCTTCCAACACTCAAGCAGTCCAGTTTCACTATTTGTCCAATCAATATGGTTATTAGAATCAACTTTATCTTGATTGTTAGCGGAAACTAGTGCAGCAAAGCGTTCAAACGCCGATTCAAACTCAGGATAAACATGGATGCCAGTCTCACGCGCCAGTTTGATGATATCGTAGCGAGTCATGTCTCGCTCCTATGAGCATCCGAGAAGTCTTTACAAGCACCGCTTCCGCAGTTTCGGCTGCACTCGTAATAGGTGCTCGGACACATGCGGGACTTTGACTCACCCCCGATCCCGTGGGCGCGTTCGATAGCGCGGGCGATGCGAATAGAACCGCCAATGTCGGCTACGTTACCCACAATTGTTTTCATTTGCTCATCCGTCAGTGGCTGGCGAGGTGGCTGCGGGTGAAGGTAAAGTGGAATGTCGTCTGAGTGGTACGGGCCATAGGTGTAAGTCATATCCATCGCTGCGTTCATCCACGCCACCGGCTCCTGCTCGACTTGCGGCTGCGCCATATTGAGGTGATGCTCACAATGGTCTTGCTTCAGTGCTGCGCGAAGTCTGCATATCAAGTCCATTTTTTGCTGCTCGGTGCTGCTGTTCAGTGCTTCAAGGTAATGAACTAGGTCCAGCGCCTGCTCCACCACGGAGCGCGGCAGGGTAATGGTGTCAGTCATTTTTCACTCCTACAATTATCAACATCATATTCAAACAGAATGCTATTTGCACAACAGTCACCATCAATATCGCTTGTCCGATATGCAATCATAGCACAATCTTCAGCAACCAGCTTTGCAAACTCAACAAAGACTTGATGCATATCTGTTAGAAGAATCTCAGCAATATCAGTGCGATCAAATGAACCATGTTCTTCTATTTGCTCTTTTGCATATGCTTTCATTGCAAGACTATGGATTTTCTCATTCATATATGATTCTTCAGTGTTGTTCAATTCGGACAATTTCGGGATTCAAGTAACCAAGAGTTTGCATATGCTTCTCAGCATATTTCCAGACTTTTGTTTGCATCTTTCGACTCAGTGTATAGTAGAACTCTTTACCGTGTCTGCGAGAACCAGTTGTTGTCTCGTGTGTGAGTATAACAGTTACTAAAACTCTTATGTTTAGCTTTCTTGTCGAGGAACTGTAATCGCCTCACCATCGATTGAATACAATCCAGAGTCTAACCAGTAGAACCCAACCGTATTCAACTTTCTGGACAACAAGACGTGAGGAATATCTGATAGTTCAACTTCGTGATTCAATGCACCGTTCAGATCAGCATCTAACGTATGACTGCACTGAGTACAAGTAAACTGCTTTTTATTCCTACTTTTCTTGTGTACGAAACCACAACTTGAACAACGCTGACTTCTGTAAATTGACGACTGCGATGTTAACTGGACACCAGCTTCTTCACAACGCCTTTCTACTGCTGTTCTAATTGTAGTAAAAGTCCAACTTTTCATGAAGTTGGAAGTATTTTGTTTATAACGAATGTTCTTTACGTTTTCATAACCGATTTCGTTAATATCTGTTAAATTTAGTTGTTTGATTGACCAATTGATATAATTTGTTCGATGTTCTTGTGCATCAGCAAAGTTTTTAGAACCTTTCTTGCATCGAGAAAGTTTCTGCATGATCGATTCGAGAGAATGTCCATGATTACAAGTTCCAGTAATCTGTCCATCAGACAGCGTTAGACAAGTCTTAATGCCTTGATCTGCACCAACTTTACGTCCAGATGTCTTCTTTGTTGGAAGTGGTTTCTCCCAAGTTGAACAGACTTTATCAATAGAAACGAACCAAGTAGTCTTTTGTTTGTAACCACGTTTTTGTAGATTCTTGATTTGACGGTGAAACTTAACTGGGATTTCAATGAATCCAAGTGTTCGTGACATTGACTTAATCTTCAAGAATCCATCAAACTCTTTGAATGATTCACCATTTTCATCTACAACAATAAATTCAAGCGTGTTTGAATCGAGATTTGCTGTTGTTATTTTCGCATCTGGCTTCGTCAGTTTAAACTTTTCAAGTTCTTCCTGAAGTTTAGTTACTCTTTGCAGATCACCTTTTGCTGTAGCAACATTCAACTTGAAAGCAAGTTTGTTTCTTTTAGCTATGATTGAACCAACAATACCAAGTGCTTGTCCAGCAGCACTTTTAATGATCCTGGAGCTTAGATTTGGCGTATTCGTTGGCTCGTTGTCTGTTGTTGAAATGAAATTTGGAAGATCAAACTTTTCATTTGCAACGTCAAGTGTCTTGATCGACTGATCTGATGCAATCCATTCGACTTTAGTTGTCCAGAAGTAATCAACGTAATGCTTTACTGCAAGTTCGTACTCTAACAGGAACGTGCGTAGCACTTCGAGTTTTCCAGTGTTAGAAAACTTCGTTGTGTGTTGTGCAGTTCTGATCAGAGTTTTTGATTTCATTGTTTCTATTTATGTCGCATGGATCATATTATAGCATAATAAAACGTAAGATTTTAAATGAAGTTATTCTACACAATAACATTCCTGGAGTCCACCAGCCGGACGGTCATATGAGATTTTAGTCATTCATACTTCTCCCACTGGTCATTCTCATAGTCCCAGTGACGCGAGTCAAAGAATGTGAAATGGATTTCATATCCCAGAAGACCAAGCTCAAAGTTTACTCCAGCATGATCTTGTTTGATGTTCCATTCAAATTCAACCCGTAGAAGATTATCGTTTTCTATGACTTGTACTTCCCAACACTTGTTCTTGAATGGAGTTGTACCATACCATGTTTTGATGCTTCGAAATCTCTCTGACCAAGAAGGATTTCGAAGGTTGATGTTGAAATAGATCATTTTTATTCCCAAGTCAGATCAGTAGGCCATGCTCGATCAAACTTCTCAGCGATTTCATCAAGTTCACGCAAAGAAGCAAATTGACCTAGCATGTATTTGTACTTTGCGATCTGAGAGTCATCCAGATATTGCTTCTGAATGATGAGAGTGTATGCAATGTGATCTACCGTTACTTTGCGACTCTGATCTTGTGTAAGAGTAATAGAGATCATTATTCAATCCCAAACTCTTGTTTGATATCGTCTCGAATCTCTTTCAGAGCATCATACGTCCATTCACATGCCATTTCACCAGCAGCACTGTTGCCAACTGGAATGCGATATGTTTCGATCTTGTCTATACACTCTTGAATGATAGTATATGCAAACTTTTCAAAAATATCCTTGTCAATTTGCTGAAGATATTCCCAGGTGAAGTTTTTGGTGAATTCTCTAGCAGATTGTTCTACAAGCTCTCGTATCCGTTCGTTCATCATATTCTCCATTGACTAAATTTTCTACCTTCACAAATTGCCTCTGTCATATAGACAGAATAATGCTTTCGGTACTGCATGAACCAGTATTCGTGGAAAACATGCGAATTCTGATTTCATTCTTCAACTCCAAAGTGTTGTTTGATTACTTCAATGCACTGCTTAGGTCGAATATCAGGGTCAAGACCGTATTTTGAAATGTAATACTGATTAATTCGCTCTAACTCATCACAACACCTGATGCAATCATTCACAATTGCATATGCAAACTTTTCTAGTTCTTCTGAAAAGCTATCTTCTAGATCACCACCCCATTCTTTAAGTCTGGTAGTTAGGAGTCCTCGAATTTGCTCATTCATCATTTACCCACCCTATACAGGTCCATTGCATAACTGCATATTTTTTACCCCAAACATAATTACCACAGAGTTCCAACCGAAATGGATATTTTTCATCGTCTAACCGAGTTTCGTGATCGGAACAAAATTGCTTTAACGATTCTACATCATCAAACACTTTAGACGGCTCACTAATACCATTCCAAGTGAATGTCTTTCGCCATAGTCCGATGTCTCTTGGATAAAAACGAATCATCATTCGACTCCAAAATGTTGTTTAATTTCGTCAATACATTGCAAACCACCATTCAACCACGTATCTACATTTTTAGGAACAGGGTCACAAATCACCCGCTTACAACATATAATGCATTCTTGAATGATCAACTCGGCTAACTTTTCGTGTTCAGACACAACGATCTTGGTGTATTTTAGCAAACCGGATTGCTCGATCAGTTCTAGAATTCGTTCGTTCATTTGTCAAGTCCAAATTTGTGTGCCAATTCGATTACCAGCTTCTCTTGTTTACCTTCTTTGATATCGGATCGATATATGATAGAGAAAACTTCAATAAAGATTGACTCGATAAATTTCTCCAAATCACATTCTTGGAACTCAACAGATGATCCCAGATTGAAGTCTCCGTGATTCCAATGTGCTCCAGATTTTTTAGCAAGTTCTTTGATTCGGTTGTTCATTTTCTTACTCCGTGTTTGTGTGATTGTATTGTATCACAGAGCATCACTTGCTGGCAAAATATTTTTCAAGAACTTCCCTGGCGTGATCTTGTCCAGTGTTTGTCAAATGTTGATAGCACTCCCGTAGAGTTTCTTGTATGACCAAATCAGCAAACTTTTCTCGCCACGCAGAATCTTCCTTAATTTCATCCTGCATACGCCAGTAAGGATTACTATGTTCTACTCTTACTTCTTGTGCAGCCTGTTCGGCAAGGTTGTCAATCAGTTTGTTCATAATTTACACCTAAAAAATTTACGAATGCTATTTGACAGTTTGAAGTCAAAATATGCATCAGCTACAATAAAACCACTAATTACCACATATAGAATTAATACTATGATAATAGGCCAGTCATCAGAAGTCATTGTGTCTTTCTGTTTGGACAAGCTTCATACGGCTGCATAGACTCAATCATAGCACATTCAGTGCAGGTCATCCGGAAAATTTTATACTGTTGTTCCATACTAACTCCAGATATAACTTAAACCATACATAATCCAAGATATTGGAAACAGGATCATACAAATTCCCAAAACCAAAAAGAATGTATCAACAACCTTGTTATCATCGGTAGTTGGAGAGTACACTATACATCCAATAATTGTACCAACAACTACACAACAAGTAACTGATAGGGCAAACTTTAATGCAAAAATTTCAAATGTCATCATTCAACTCCAAATTCTTCTTTGATATTGTTAGAAATGCGAATCGAATCTGCCCAAGAGATTTCTTTATCTCCCATCACGATGGAGCAACATGCATCTATAAGCAACTTAGCGAACTTTGTTTGATTCTGTTCAATAACTCGAAAGATTCTTTGACGAACTTCGGTTGGTTGAGAATTCCACGCTTCTGCAAGTTTTTCATCAACATCGCTATCATTACAAAGCATTTCAGCAAATAGTTGTCCGACATCTGCATTCGCATGTTCTGCGAGTTCTAGAATTTGTTTATTCATTGTTTACAATCAAACTTGTTAGTGAGAAACATCAATATGTTTGCACAATTCTTCTAATTCTTTTTGGAGTTGCTGAAAACTTCGCATCAGTCTAGAATATGCAACACACAGAACAATCGATAAAGTGATCAACACAAAAATGGAGATGATTTTCCACAATTCGAATTCTGAAGTCATTCGATCACCATCAGATAGTCTTTGATTTCCTGCTCAAACAGAGCATCATCCTTACTCATGCTAGATACGCTGAAGTAAACAGAATACTTGGGATTATACATACCAGCTTCTTTTGCAGTAAATTCTTTCCTACCCGTCGATTCTAGCATGGTAGTGTGTCGATTTGGTCGATATACCTGCTTGAAGTATTTGTCATTATAATCTTCAAACTCCGTGAAGTCGAAGAACAAATTGTAACAATCATACTTGGCTTCCCACTGAATATCGGTCAGCCATGCAATCATTCCCCTTTCTGGGAAATCTTCTTCAAAAATCTGTTTAAGAAACTTGACTTTGACTGCATCAATCATATTAGCTTTGATCATTTGCATCTCTCCTTAAATGAACATAATCTTACCTGATTCAATCTCATTCAGTGGAATGATTTGCAGATCGTTGCCTTTGATTGATCCCATTCGGTCGAACGTATCGTGTGATACAAATCGAGCGATGAATGGCATTTTAGCACAGATTTCTGGTCGAACTTTGATATCGCCAGATTTAAAAATTTTCTTTTCGTATCCAGCCGGGTCCTTGATCACTGCAAACGGCTTGTCAAAGTATGGGTTGTATTCTGCATAGTACGACTCTACGATCTCAGTAGGCGAGTAGCCAGGTTCGCCATCAAGTTCCCATTCTTCAAGTGCTGTTTCCTGATTGAATGTCACATACTCTTGTTCGTGTTGATTATTGACAAACCACATCAGTCCACCAGAATCTTCAAACCAGTCATCAATACAAACACGCTGAATGTATTGGATGAAGTCCTCTTCAGTTTGAATCAGAGTTTGAATCCAGGCACCGAAGTCTGGACGGTAGTATACAAAGTGTGTTTTACAGAACTCAAGAAATTCTTCTGCCGTGTCGAATCGAGTTTCACGACTGACAAATTCTTGATATTCCTTGAGACGTTCGATAAGATCAATTTCGTTGTTCATGATATAGATTGTATCTGAGGTTTTGTTAGCTGTCAATCATTCCCACTCGGGAAGTTGAAACTTGAAGACTTCGTTGTAGCCAACTTCAAGTCCGAGTGCTTTCTTGAGTCGATTCTTGACTAGAATGTTTGGATGTCGTGGCATTTCGGTGTCTTGAAAGCCGATCATAGTGCCGACTTCTGCAATCGCCCCCGACCTGCATAGACCCGCTATGCAGTGGACTACAACATTCATCTGACGATCCTTTGCAGATGTCAGGATCGACGCAATCTTCTTTGCTTGCTCTTCAGTGATATTGCAGTCATCGTCTGCATCATCATTGTCCATGAACTCAAACTGATGAATCTCAACGAAACGATCTTTGTAGAGTGGTTCTGCGAACTTCCACGTACAGACATCTTGAATCTGAATCAAGATAGTCTTGTGTTCTTCGAAGAAGTGAGTGCCATTGATGACATCTGTCATCGATACGTTTTGAATCCACATGCTGACTCCGAGAAAGTTCTATGTACTAGATTGTATCATGAGCAAGCTAGATGTGTGTTGTTTGTAATCGTTCCGCTTTCCTAGCTTCTACTTCATAGGGGTTGTTCCAGTACATGTTGCTGGCAAGCCACCAGAACGATGAACGATTCACTTCGTTCATCTCAGATACTTGATCGAAAAGAGTAGCCGTCCATCGCGCTAAGTGTGGAATGTGAAACATTCCACCCTCTCGATTGAACATAAACTTCGTTTCTGTTCTTATCTGCTCCAGATGCTTGCGCTAAGAAGGAACTGCGTTCCTTCCATCGAAAGAAGGAAGGTTTCACCTTCCTTCTCAATGGCGCAGCAGGCGCTGGTCGTGCTAAGAATGGAGTGTTCCACACTCCATTCCACCGTTGCCAGGAAGCACGTAGATGACGTTCCAGAAGGAAGTCCAGCCACGGAAGCCGCACAAGCGCATGTAGGCGGCGATCAGGCCGGTGGCGGTGCGGATGGTCATGACTTCAAAGACATAACTTCGGATTCAAGACTCTTGATTCGATCAACCGCTTCTTGCAAAGCCTTCATTACACCAAACATTAAATCAGTATGATATATCGATTTGCGAATTTTTGGCTCATCTTCCGTGCCCAATCAGATTCCATAATAAACTCTGGAGCTACTGCCTCGACGTCTTGAGCGATTACACCTAGCGTTTTTCCGGGGTGTTATCGTGACTGGGAAAC
>OGVT01000095.1_pt1 | contig 10595 bp, 27 predicted proteins | sample 1575831 | NCBI WGS metagenome assembly OGVT01 (sample SAMN07581542, study PRJEB24739) | freshwater metagenome | place: Singapore | collected 2015-04
GTTTCCCAGTCACGATAAAGGCAGGTCAGTCGGATTGTCCTCGTGCCGATATGGGCAAGATGTCGCTATAGGCTCCTCATGACCGGAACACCACTACCGAACGGGCGAGCGGTCGAGGCCTACACCTGCTTCTCCAGATGCTGCAGAGAACACTTCGGCTCTTGGGATGCTTTTAAAACACGGTATTGCGTGGAGGAGCGCACACGATGGGGCGTTACGTACCCTCACTCGAAAAATCTCCAAGAGCTCAGGGAGTTCTCCAAGGCCTTTATGGTGCGACGGACGAAAGAGGAGGTGCTGGGAGAACTGCCAGGTCTCGTGCGGCAAAACGTATACCTTCGTTTGCCGGAGCTTGATGTATTCAAAGCAGAGGAAGGCATCGACGTCGACGCAATCGTTGAAGCAATCGACAACGGAGTGCCTCTGGAAAGTGAGCACATCACGACCGTTCGTCGAAAGCTTGCGATGCTTAAAGCTCCCTTGATCCTCGAGGCAATCAACGATGCGCTCGAAGAAGTCGAGCAGCTCGTTGTCTTCGTGCATCATCGTGAGCTCTACGAGCATCTCATGAAAAATATTTCTTCATGCGTTGGCATAAACGGCTTGACACATCCAACCGAACGGCAGCAGAATGTTGACAGTTTCCAGAAGAAAGAAGCGAGGGTGTTTGTCGCATCTCTGAAGGCAGCGAATACGGGACTAACGCTGACAAGCGCTTTTACCTTATTTATGGCCGAATACGACTGGGTTCCATCGACGAATGAACAGGCCGAAGGTCGCATTTTTCGAGTAACGCAGAATGAAATTTGTCGTGTGAAGTATCTCGTAGCAGCAGACAGTTTGGACGAAAAGGTTCTAAGGGTCCTGCAAAGAAAACAACGTCACATAGAAAAAGCATTAGGCGTTTAAGTGAGAACTAGAGCAGCAGGGAAAGACCAAACACCGAATGGTATTCGCACCACAAAGATTGTGGATATCGTTTCTCGCTATGCATTGCTTCATGCGTACGGAGTTGGGCTAGATATTTTTAGACAGCTTCCTGAGCAGCAGAGAATGCGGGGTATTGAGTATGCGAAGTGGATGCTTGCGTATGCTCTCGACGATGAAATCGACTCCGCCTTTTTGTTTTACAAGGCACTGCACTGCGACCGCTTTCTTCCGCATGGTCACAACTTCGTGAAGGCGTCATACCTAGAATATATGTATGGCTATTGGAGGCAGTTATCTGGCACGTGCAAGAAAGATGTACCACTCGGGTGCTTCATTGTTGCAGCGCTACTTATTGGGCAGCGGGTGTTCTTTACGCCCGAGACCAAGCCTCTCGTATACATCACGATATCCCGAAAACGAATGCGAGCAATCGAGGACTACCTTGAGAGTCAATTCGAGTTCAGGAAGTGGCCAGAGGAGGAATACCGCTGGAGTTTTAAGGATGAGCGAGAAGACGATGTGAGGAATTCGCCTCAAGGCGTCGATGCGCTCGAACAACAGAAGGAAGAAGAAAATGGGTAGTGTATTTGGCGAAAAGATGACGACTCCGACAGGACGAGTAAGCTTTCCATACGTATTTGAGAAGGCTAAGAGTCTCGAGGCCGGAAAAGAGGGTAAGTATGAAATTACTCTCTACATCCCGAAGACCGAGGACATCTCAGCTCTTCGCAAAAACCTTGAGAAGGTTGCTCGTGAAGCTTTCGGAGCGAAGTTCGTTTCGCTTGAGAAGCTCAAGCACCCTCCAATTAAGGATGGTGATGAGAAGGACCCTTCAGATCCAGCGTACGGACACTGGATCGTTCGTGCAAAGTCTGCGAAGCGCCCAGTAGTTGTGGATGCATCTCGGACACCAATCGAGTCAAAGGATGCGCTGTATGGCGGTTGCTACGGTCGCATCAACATCACGCCAGCTTCTTACCAGATCCCAACGGGCTGGGGCGTAACTCTTTACCTTAACGCAGTACAGAAGGTGAAGGACGGAGAGCGATTCGGCGGCGGTGGAGTAAGTGCTGAGGACGTTTTCGAGGCGCTTGCAGTATCTGAACCAGTAGGTATTGAGGACAACTTCTAATGAAAAAACCATTCGTGCTGTATTCAATGAAGAAAGGTGCGGCAGCGGCTAGGTCTCGACGGCTTATCGCTCCCATGCAGAAACAGGTTACGCAGTGCGAATGGTTTGTCCCGCATTCCGGGAGCTCTCCTGAGAGCGCTCTCGGAATTGCGGTACTTCAACGTGCTGTGATGGACCTCATCACGCCTGGGATTTCAGAACGTGATAAAGCCAACGCAATGGAGTGGGTTCTTGGTGGATTCGGCGAGGAATACGAGCGAGACTATGCTCTGTCGTTCTCTCGGATTGTCGAGAATTTTACGGACATTGAGGTTGAAGAATTTAGGTCGAAGATTCTTTCGTTTGCGTCAAAAGCTAACGAGAGCCAAGAGGTTGCAGATGGTTTCAGGTTCCAGCGCAGTTAATGACAAGAATGTAATGCGATGCCCCAAGTGCCAATGGGTGAGCGTGACAAAGGTGACAGACACAGTTCTCTATCTCGGATTAGCGATAGGACCGACTGGAGACCACTTTGTTTGCACCAACCCAAAGTGCGGGGTCGAGAGAATTTATGGTGACAACGGTGTTGTGCTGGTTAAGAGGGTCGAAGAGGAAAAAGCGTAGAAGCTATGTCGAAGATAGCTTCGGCAATAGAACTACAGTTCCTCAGTGGAAGTGCATAATCGTAAAGCTTTTCGGAGAGCGAGCGATGAGCACGGATACAGTTACAATCTACAAGTTCAGAGGGGCGTTTTATGTCCTTAAATAGGCCCGAGTACATTGGGATCGCCGAGGGCCTCGTGATGATAATATGCTTTCTTGGCCCATCTGCTCTTTTGATTTGGCTGGCAATGCAATGAGAGAAAGAAAGGTCTACTGGGGCATACAAGACCCCGAAGGAGATTGTATTCCAGATGTACTCTCAAACATCGGAGAAGGGGATGCCTGGGGAGCCTTTTGGAATAGAAGATACCCAGATTCACGGCACTACTCGCTCAAAGAGTTTGCCGAGATATATCTGGAGAAAGGCTACAGGGCGGTGAAGTTGGAGGCAGTTAATGGAAAAAGAAGCGCTAGAAAAGCTAGTGGAAGAGTACGCAAATAAGATGATTGTGCTCCAGCCGGAGTACAGTCGGATATGTCACGACTACCTCGCTGGCTATAGCGCTGCGTATGAGAAGCTAAGAGGGCACATATATTTCTTAGAGACTCAGCTACGAGAGGCGCACTCGAGAATCATGAGACTGGAGGCAGAGAAATGATTAAGCCGTTTGACGTACAAGTAGAAGAACCTAACGACTTAGGGTTTGGCAGAATTACCATCAAGTTTAACGTGCCATGCATTTACTTCGGATACAGCACAGGAATGATGTATTCTTACCTACCAGAAAAACAGCTCAAAGATATCACGATTAGAGACGCAATCAGCAACCTACTTCGCATGATTGACCAGGATTTGACAGAAGCATTTCGTGAATTAGATAAGGAGGCAAAATGAAATCGCCGGGGAAGTTGGCTCTATCTTATGCGAACTCAAAGTTTGAAGGGTGCAATCCCCATGACGATGAGGCTGATGTGCAAAGGAATTACTGCATAATTGACTTCCTCGCTGGCTACCAAGCCGCAGAGCCCCAATGGATCAGCGTTAAGGAGCGGCTGCCGGAGTATGGAGCTACTTGCTTAGTAACGTGCCACGAAGAAAGATACGCTATAGCGGAATATGATGGTATCAAGTGGACCACTTTAAACTCTATCGCTTATTACCATCCAATAGTAACGCACTGGCAAGAGCTGCCTGAATTACCGAAGGAGGAAGCATGAAAACACCTGAAGACATGGCAGAGGAGTACGTCGATAGTGAGGGAAGCGGCAACGAAACGTACGAACATGGAATGCGCCAGGGTTTCCTCGCTGGCTACACAGCAGGGTTTGAGAGGGCGGTGCAGTTACAGGCATCACTTGCAGAGTACATCCAAGAACAGAACCCTTTTAATACAGTTGTTCAAGGCGAGCCGTTGTTGAAGAAGTTTTTAGATGGAGGCAAATGAAGACACCTGAAGATAAAGCAAGAGAGTACCTACAGCCAATTTGGAACGATGCGGATAGAAGATACGGAGGATATTGGGCAGAGAACGGGCCACAAATAACCTATGACGCATTTCTACGTGGCTATCATCTCGCAAAGCGTGAAGAAAAAGAGCAATGGGATGCAGCGCACGAAAGAATGGTTGCTGAGTATCAAACCAACTCTCCGAAAAATTCGAATAGTTCAGACGACTCAGACACTCCCGATCTCCAAGAACAGATAGAAGCGCTCCAACAATATATGACAGTAGCGCAGCGAAAGATTATGGCGCTTCAGGCGAACGTAGAGTTTCTTTTATATCACAACAAAGAAAAGATTGGAGAGTCTGAAACCATTCGTCGTATGCAGCAAGCGATGCAAGGCTTCGGAAGGAACAATGACTAAGGTATCAGAACAGTATCGAGCTCTTGTTGCTGAGAGAAAACATCTCACATCGGGCCAGCTCGGAGTCTTTTCTGAATACTGGCGAAAAAGCCCAGAGGTTCCAGAGCACACAGGCAACTATCTTATAGGCGTTCGCTCTTATGAGCCGATCATTGCTCTCTACATCCAGAACCGAGGGTGGTATCTCGACGATACAATTCATGCAGGGCTTGAGGAGCACGTTCGATGTTGGATGCCTCTGCCGATAACTCTAAAGGAGGCAAAATGAGCGACGACACAGAGATTCTACTAATGAAGATTGAGCGACAGGTCAGTAAGATCTGTAAAGCCTTGGAGGACAAGGCTAAGGATGGCGCGAATGAGCATTATCTTAATCAGCATTTCTCTCACTTCTTAAAACATAACTTTCCCGAATATAGAGATGCTGGAATGGCACGTGAGTGGTTCGAAAAAAATGTTGGAGGACATGATCTTCTTAATATTGGGGTCGATAGCTACACGCATAAAGGAGTCATAGAGATTGTCCCTGTCCCTACTGGTGCTGCTCGTAATTTATTTATTAGCGGTTGGATAGAGGCTATGAAAGCTATGAGAAGAAAGGTTCAGCCATGAGCGACGAGTCAACCACAGGCAACCATGCGGCCCGTAAACACGCCCTATGCTCCGCAAGTTCTGCCGAGCGATGGCTAGAGTGTCCTGGATCGGTCGGGCTTTCTATGACCGTGCCAGAGCCTCCCTCCAGCTCTTATGCCATTGAGGGAACCGAGGCGCACGAGCTCTCGGAAAAGATTCTGTTTCAATGGGTCAAGGACAACTACACGCTGTCGGACGAGTTTCTGCAGGAGCTCAGAAACGGCAAGGAGGAGATGTTCGACTACGTGATGCAGTACGTTCATGCGTGCGTCGAGGAGTCGATGGCGTTCGACAACACCCCAACGATTCGCATCGAGCAGCGCCTTACGTTCAACGAGGACATGAAGATGTTCGGGACTGCAGACTTCATCGCTACGGGGATGATGGACGGCGTAAGCACGGGGGTCATCGTCGACCTCAAGTACGGCAAGGGCAAGAAGGTTAAGACCGAAGGCAACCCGCAGCTTGCCTACTATGCTGTGGCCTTCCGCAGCTGTTCTAAGAAGCAGTTGGAGCAGGTGCGTGTGCGAATCGTGCAGCCACGAATATCGGATGCCTCGACCTCAATCACGTTCTCGAAAGACGACTTGGATGCCTGGGGGTTGAAACTTACGCTCGGCGCTGAACAGGCCCTGTGGATGGCCGGGAAGGCGAAGACGCCTGTGTATAAGGAAGGTGGCTGGTGTTGGTTCTGTCCAGCCAAACAGGTTTGTCCCGAGATCGCCAGGAGACTGAGCGAGAATCTCGCATCCCAGTTTCCTGACGACCTCTAGAAAGCCTTTACTGAATCGCTGCCATGTCGAAGTTCTCTCGAGCGATGCTCTCTACACGAGTGAGCGAGTAGCCTGAGAGTCGAGCCAGCGTCTTCCAATGCTTTGGTGGGATTGGGCGTGTGAGCCACATACGCACGGCGTATACAGAGATGTCCTCTTCGTACGCAATGACGACATCGCCTCGGCGTTTGTCGTACTTCTTAGCGATAACCTTAAGCATCTCCTCAACACCTTCTTGGTGCTTCTTTTGATTCAAGCACTTAGCAATTCCTATCTTTGGCATTAAGCCTCCTTTTAGGTTGATACATTGTGTCAACTATGCCAGTGTATAGATGCAGTGTCAACTTTATTAGGAGGCTTTAAATGTATACGATTGCGTTATTATTCTTCGCTTTAGTCTTCCAGCTCTCATTGGCCATGCTGTTTTTCAAAGGTGCAAAATAGTTATGGAATTTTACAAGTACGTAGACTCGTGGAGCTTCCTTAAGAAGTTTAATCTCCAAACGCACTTCGAGAACCGTGAGCAGTGGTGGCAGCTGCAGGAGCAGTTATCTGAAACGTGCGACTCGCCGTTTATGTATCGCAGAGTTTTACTGGAGCGCTCGTGGATTGCCAAAGATCGCCCATATTACAACTGCTACCCAGCAATCCTTCCGATGCTGATGAAGCTTAAGCTCGATATTCCTTGTAGCTCGATTAAAGGCATGGCGATTGAGCCGATTGAGGTAAGGCTTCCCATCGACCAGGGCGAGGAGAGCCCGTTTAGATGGGACGGATATCACGTCCACACTGTCTTCTTCGGCATACAACAGATGCCTAAGGAGGTCGGAAGCGATGAGCTCATCGACGGTATTTGCATATGCTTCGACATCGGCGAGATGTCCGAAATGAACGAGCCCATATATTCATTTCGGTTCTTTCCGCTGCGGGAAGATATGACAATCGATGAGGCCTCACGGCTCTTTACTGACCACCACACGGCCTCCCAGGGTGTCCAGATCCCGACGAACATCTTGGAGAACGTGATTAAGCTCTGCGCTTGCCTCTCTCTTATATCGCAGGACTCGGACCTCATAACTCCTGACGTGCTTTCTAAGCATTCTGAGAAGTATAAGACGGCCACCCCATACGAGCGTGAATGCATGGTCGCCATGGCGCATAGGCGGGGTAAGAAGGGGTGGAATATCGGCCATGACATCGAGTACTCGCCGCACTATAGGCGGCCTCATCCGGCTCTTGTGCGAGTCGGCAAAGGGCGTATATCTGCACGTATAGTCATGCGACGTGGGTCTGTAGTTCACAGGGCAAAGATTTCAAACGTACCGAGTGGATTCGATGGAAATAGTTAGCATCCTAAGCTTCTCAACTCCAAAGTTTAAGGTTCGCATATGGCGCTCAAAGCCATACGAGCCTACTGGATTTACTGATATCCAGCTTCTTGCAATGCACCTTCAGGACAAGCTTTCGCTCGTCGAGCTTGCCGAAGAGCTCTGCAACCAGGATAGTGTTGTTCGAGTCGAAGTTCTCGACTGGGATAACAATGGAGTAAATTGTTGCAGATGAGCAGACGATGGACTGAATATGAGTATGTCGATGCGTTCCTCGCTTGGGAGTTCATCGACTTGCAGAATGCCAAGATGGAAATGCAGCAGGAAGAGCCGTTTATGACGTCCTCAGAAGCTTGCAAACTCATCATGTACGGCAAAAAGGAGATCCTCGACGCATTGTCGAGTTTCGTCCATGAACATTCAAAGCGCTTGAAGGAGATTGTAGATGACCACAGTATTCCCATTACAGAAGACCCAGAAGACGGAGTTTTGGACTAAAGTAGAAGACAAACTGCCGAAGGACGAAGAGGCCCTATATCTTGTCGTTCTTGACGGCATGGTCGGCTTCGCTTGGTACCGCAAAGATGGCGACGGCAACTTTGTATTCAATAAAGAAGGCGTTACCCATTGGGCCCCAACGCCACCTCTTCCAAAGGATTAACTATGGCAGAAACCAGAGATGGCAAAAGAGTAACGCTCAATAAGCCGTTCAGGACTCCTGAAGGCCCAAAGAAATTTGCGGTCTATGTGAAGAACGACAAAGGCAATGTGGTGCGTGTTAACTTCGGTGACCCTGATATGGAAATTAAACGGGATGACCCGGAGCGTAGAAAGAACTTCAGAGCTCGACACAACTGCGACGATCCAGGCCCCAAGTGGAAAGCAAAGTGGTGGAGCTGCAAGTTCTGGAGTGCTAAATCTGTTTCGGATATTTTAGATGACTGAGATATTCATTATTACATCAATCATTACGTTCCTGCTTGGAGTTTCGAGTGGGATCTATATTTATGAAGGACTAAGATCTATGCCGCTTACTAAGAAAGGCCAGAAGATTAAGAAAGAGCTTGTGAAAGAGTACGGAAAGAAGAAGGGCGAAAGCGTCCTTTACGCAATGGAAAAGAAGGGTACTGCTAAGGGCATTACCAAGAAGACTGCTAAGAAGAAAACAACTAAGAAGAAGTAAAGTTTCTTTATGCCAGTTAAGAAGAAAACAAAATCTTCCTCCGAGAGCCCTGAACAGCTCTCGGAGCTTCTCGTGCTCGGGCACCTCATCAAATACAATTTGTATATGCTTGGGAAAGCAACAGTGTTTGCCGCTGTAATGGCGAAGTCGAAAGACTTGCATACAGCGTTACTGGACACTGAAAAAGCCATGGGAGAGCTCGACTTAGATACTAAAATGCGAAAAGAGCAAAAAGACTCTTAAGTTCTCGCTCGCTTTCTCCGAATCCTCCTAGCACTTGGGGACATCATAGGTCTCCAAGTGATGTTGATGTTGATGTGAACAACAAACTAGGAGGCAATATGAGAACCATTCTTTTCCTGACAATCACCGTGGCTGCATCCGGCTGTATGAGCTTTGCGCCCTCTCCGTTCCAGAAGGGCAACGTAGTGCTTGCCGGAGATGCGGAGGGCGTAGAGGCCCTTATGGACGGCCTGAACGGCTTTGTCGCTAACGGCCACACGCAGGACCCCATGGGCGACTCGGCGCACTGGAGACACCGCAAGGAGCAGGAGAGCCAGCGTACACGGCGCTCTGGAATCTTTCAGAAGCTTACATCAACGGAGAAGTAGCCATGAACATGAAAGCATTCATCCAATGGTACGGACAAACCGCTAAGCTTGTCGGCTACCCAATTCTCTTCATCATCCTTATGACTGCGGTTGAGCGAATGATGTTTACGGTAACCTGCTCCCTCGGAGGCTATCAGTGTGAGTACAGCCTGATGGCGCAAAAAGGTGTGCAGGACTACGTCGGGGATCTTGTGACGAGCAGGTCCAAGGAGTAGGCTTCCTGGGAGCGGGGGGAAGTAGAGTTCTCCTCGCTCCATATTTTTAGGAGGCACCTATGAACCGTGGCGCAAAGGCCCTTTACGACAAATACGCATTCCGCTCAAAGCACGATAAGAAATCGTTCGAGCACGGCACGATGGCCCTTAAGGCCGAAATAGAGGAATTCATCGAGGGGCAGCTCAAGGGCGAGAGGGGCGATGCGTTCTCAATGGGTCAAGACGATGGTCTCCGCTGGGTCCTCGACCATCTGCGATATCTTTTCACCGAAGAGCAATAAACTCCTTTCTGAGCTTATTGAATTCTCGTCTTAAGCCGCCCACATCGCCGCAGCGCTTTATTGCGAAGCGACAGATCACTTTGCGGATAAACTCCTCCGGCGTGTGTACGCATATGAGAGGCATCTCTTTATACGCTGGATGCACAGAGAGCACCTGGCCCCTTCTTTTTGCGTACTGCGCCTCGAGCTCCTCGGCGACGGCCTTGAGTATCTCGACTCGGATACCCTTCGGGAACCCATGGATTGCCGAAGAGATTGACCTCATTCCGTCCGTTATGAACTCTCGTTTTAAAGATATTGGGTGGTACTCAACGAATGTGTCGTGAATGCGAAAGTCGAATAGAGTCCTGCCGACTTTTATTTGCATCGTCACCCCATCCATCGCTCTCCACCCACAATACTTCTCAAGCAGCTTGGCACAGGCGTATTCGCTGCCGCTTTGAAGGCTCAGGAGTTCATCAGGGATTGAAGGGACACGAAGCCTATCGAATCCCCTCTGACTTCTCATAACTTCTTCGATTTCTCCACTTCGATTATTACAAGGTAGCTTATCCTTTGAAGATTCACTCGCTCGTGCCGTGTCCATGACTTTCACAGATCTACGAAGTGCTTCATTCATAGCCATAGATACTGCACGCAACTTTTTTACACTCGAAAATGCCAATCCTTCCGGCAATCAATTTATTGCAAATCTGTCTGTGCTTCCGGGTATATTCAAGGGCATCATTGCCGATTCTCTTGCCTGGATCATACCCGAAATTCGTACCGTTCCGAAAAGTAGATTGCGTGATTCTACTCGACAAGCAGATGTATTACTGATCTCGCATCCTGCATTTCTACAAGCATCGGAACGATTAGCCCAACATAGAAGAACACAAGGATATTCGGTATCTGTGATTTCAAGCGAGGACATTTACAAAGAATTTGGACATGGCTCCAAAGATGCACATGCAATCAAGGATTTCATCAGACATACACATCGCTTTTGGAATTTTTTACCTTTTTTAAGTTGTGCAAAAACTCGGCTTCTTCGATGCTATGTGTATCGTGACTGGGAAAC